>QWCF01000100.1_pt1 | contig 38959 bp, 64 predicted proteins | sample 1972521 | NCBI WGS metagenome assembly QWCF01 (sample SAMN09866715, study PRJNA288562) | Human oral metagenome isolate term4_saliva, whole genome shotgun sequencing...
AGATGTGCATTAAATAGATAGATTGATGAGTAATTTTTATGTGCTGTTCACTTTCCTACTATTTAATGTAAGAAAATGAAACCACAAAAAAGCAGCTGTTTAAGTAGCTGCTTAGTGATGTATGTATTTAATTAAATATGTAAGATTGAATTTAGATCTTGAAATTTAAAAGCATAAAACATAAATGAAAAAATAAATTTAAAAATTTAAAAAATATTTTCGTTTTTCGCTTGCATTCGTCATTATATTATGATATCATTTAATCAGATAAAAGAAAGAGGTGAAAAACATGAAAGAAATTAAGAAGAAAGCAGGACGCCCGCCAACAGGTTTGAAGCGTGATAAAATGATACCCTTCCGCGTAAGCCTTGACGAATACGAGTTAATAAAGAACAGAGCAAAGAAAGAAGATAAATCAATTAATAAATATATCTTTGAAAAAGTTTTTAAATTTTAAAAAATAAATTTGAAAAAGTACTTGCAATCGATTCAATTATGTGATATCATTAAATCAAGGTTAAGAGATCTAAAAAGCAGAAAGGAAAATGCTAATGAAAGAATATTAAATATAGATACCACGGAACAACAAAAAAAGCCAACCGCAGAGCCTGAGAAACTTGAAGCGGTTGACAAAGCTAAAACGAAAGGATTGTACCTTTCTGCTTTATTCTAGCAGATATGTATTAGCCTTTCAAGAAATAGAAAGGAAAATGAAAAATGAAATTCTATGTAAGTATATCTAAAGATGGTACTGAAATTTTCAGAGGTTGGAACAGTACCAAGAAATTTAAAACGCTGCTTAAAAAGCTAGACAAAGAAGAACAATTTTACAATCAATACAATGTATTCATTGAAGATTACCAAAGCCCTTCTAAATGTGGCGAAAAACTTTTGAAACTATTTGAGGAAACTACTCTTTATAAATTCAACGAATTATTTAAAGAGATTGGTGACCTTGAAACCGCTGAAGATTTTTATAATGACTTAGATAACAATTACGGAATCTTACCAATTATTTACGACTTTGAAGAAGATGTAATAAACGAAATGTTTGATAGTCCATACGATGCAATTTGTGCTTCATATTTTGGAAAGGTACATTTTAATGATGACTACTTTATTCTAAACCCTTATAACAACATTGAAACTCTACCAGATATACCTTATGAAGATTATTCAGATGATATCATAGATCAATGGTATTATGAAAGATTTTAAGAGGTGCTAAAAATGAAAATTTACATGGAACACAAAACTTATACAAAAGATGGTAACAAATGGATTTTAGAAAAAGCAAAACCTAAAACAGAAATATCGGAACAAAGATATTTTAATTTAATGAATGACAAGTTAAAAGGCGATAGACGTCAATATAAATACTTTTACGAATTAGGTAGAAAATTAATGACAAAATTAACTCACACTAGAAATGACTTAGATTTCAAATCAGTTAGAACATTTGAATTTGAAAAGTAAGATTAGAAAGAAGGAATAAAAAATGAAAATCAACCTAGAAAAATCAAAACAATTTCAAGCAGCAAAATCTTACACGCTTAAACACAATAACAAAGACTTAAACAGAAGCCTAGAACTTGCGGAAAAATATAAAACTGATGTACCTGTTAACATTTTTGTTACTAAATATTTGAGAGAATTAAAGAAAGAAGGAAAATAAAATGAAAGATGCACAACTTGAACTACTCTATTTTATTGATGACAATTACAAAGAAAACTTATATAAATTTAGACAAGATTTCCGATTAAATAAATTGCCTGCTGCTATGGATGAATTAATAAGAATGTTATATACTAACATTATGGATCTTGTTGATGATTATCTTGATTTCAAAATTGAATTTTAGAAAGGATGAATTAAAATGGAAAAATATTATTTATCAATGAAACACGTTAAAAATCACGATTTTATTACTTACGATATGCAAAACGATTATAATTACATTGGTGATTATTATGTATTCGATTCATACAGAGAATTATATAACGCAATCGCAACACGCTGCTTTAAAAATGATTATTACTATGGTGATGAAGATAATTATATAGATGATGTAGTAATGGATAGAATTTCAAAAAAAGAAATTCAACAACATGAAGAAGATAACGACTTGTATGAATGGTTATCTGAACAGCTTACTGAAGACGATTATAAAGAAATCTGTCAAAACACAGGCATCCCGTTCATCGCTTTTGATATTGAAGAAACAATTTCACATTTCAAGAACGAAACAAAGCAGCTATTAAACGAATATGATGTAATTACACAAAGAAAGATTATTTTAAATTTCTTTGATTATCCTTGGAATCAAATTGAAGATGATATTAAAGATTGGTTTGAAGGTGATCGCGATGAATTCCCATCGATTGGAAACATTGAACTATTAGAATATTAAACACATTTATAAGAGTGGTTATAAAACCACTCTTTTTTATTGCCTTTTTTATCCTGCTGCTTAAACCCGTTTAAATAGCACCCTTTCTAATTTGCGTTTTAAGGCGCTTTTTAGGCGTTTTGCGTATTTTGGTATATTTTCATATCTGACTATATAAGCGTATTCTTATACGCTGTTTTTGTTTGCGTATGTATCAAATTGAATCTTTAAGAATATACATTCAATTATTAAATTTTAAAATATTTACTTTCTTGTAACCCCTTCTATTTTGCGATTTTAAGCCCCTTACAGCGATTTTAATTAATTGGGCTTGTTTTACTATTCTGTTCCAAATACACAAGCATACAGGCTAGAATTTAAAAGCAAAAAAACAGAATTTAAAAAGCAGCTTAACCGATTGAATTTTTCCGATTTTTTGACCTCTTGACAAAACAAAAAAACAGTGATACGGTAAGGGCGAATATTCAATATATTCAAGATCTACACCATGTAAATTTACTAATGACCTTTGAAAATAAAAGGCGTAAGCCTATGAAAACAGTTTTCATTTAAAAATGAAAGCGGTCGGATGTTGTCCGATTATGCGATAATAGTGACGGGTTGACTTTTTCGTGATTTTCTCGCCTTATAAACAGTTTTAAAAAACGGGGGCTGGATATATACGCCCACCACTATTTTTGGAAGTGAAGTTGCTTTTCGAATTTTAAATTCGAGATGCAGCTTTTTTATTTTATACAAAATAACCTAAACAGACTTTGAGGATAATTAAGAAAGGGTTTGAAAGAACTAAATATTAGAAAGGACAAAAGCCTGTTTAGGAATAATACGATAGCAGGATTCGAACCTGCAATAGCAACCATCGATGAAACGGATTCAAACCAATCGCCAATAATAATGTTTAATAAATGTCTATCACGATTCACGAATGATTCCTACTCTATCCAAATAGTATCGTAGTGTATATGATTTATATTTTTGAGATATTAGAAATCGGATGTTAAATTATAAATTAAATGTGATAAATCAATATATAAAATAATATCGTTTCAATCATATAAACCATTGTAAGTTAAGTTATTAAAAGCGTGACCGAAACACTGTTTAAGCGTTTATTGGTTATATAAAATTTTAAATACCCCTACCCTCCTTTTCTTCTCTCCTATTAAGCATAAATAATTAGGCGATTCCGATGTTAAAAATGTTGTATATACATTGTGTGCGGTGTTTGTTTCAATTCCACACAATCACAATCATAGAAAAAACGAAAATTCGAAATCGCTATATAAAAAACCAAAATTCGAAATAGGGTATCAAAAACCAAATTTCGAATACTAGGGAATGAAATGTAAACTTACATACGGGGTATCAGACGCTTATATTAAACGTATAAGCAATTTTAAAACTAAAGACGGTTAATTACATTCCGATAATTCAAAATCGCTCTAAGGTACTTTAATTTGCAAAAAAACTAATACCATCCACCATTATCTTCTTTAGCTGTCTTCTTGCTGTGGCATGAGTGACAAAGTGATTGCCAGTTCTTCATATCCCAAAATAAAGTTTTATTTCCTTTATGTGCTTTTTTATGGTCTACATCCGTTGCTAGGGTAATTTTTCCTTGCTTCAAGCATTCCTCACAAAACGGATGTTCGGATAAAAACCGCTTACTTGCCCTTTGCCATTTATGATCATAACCACGTTGATATGCTGACGGTCGTGTGTCTACCTGTGACGGTTTATGGATTGCACAATAGCGGTCTTTAATATCCACTAATGCGGTACAGGTCGGGCATGCGCATGGTCGCTTAGGCATGTTCCCCACCTTCAGCATTTAAGGCGGTGTAGTTCTTATTGAACGTTTCTGCATCCAGTATTTCAAAGAAATCATCGGGTTTACATACAATATAATCGCCAATATGAATAATCTCTTCTTTATCTTCATCCGCATAGTATACCGTCCATTCTTGATTGTACCTTCCTACGAAACATCGATTCATAAACCAATCGGGCATTTTCGTTAAATCACCCGTAAACTGTACCGCTTCTAATTCGATTGTTGTTTTATATTTCATGTTTGCTCCTTTCAAATGTTTTTATGTATAAAAATACCCCTCACACAATAAGTATGAGAGGTGAAGGTATACTCTTTAGATATATACCGCAATCAAAACTGCTGCATAAGGAATCGAACCTTAACATAAATGCCCTTCCACGGGTACAGCACTTAACACCTTGAGAATACAGGTAACGTTTGAGTGTCTTTTGAAACCTTATGTTTTAGTTTCGTTTCCACACATATCCCTATGTGTAACACTCATGCCTAGTTAGTATCGCTAACTACTCGTATCGTTATAAACTACTAAGCCGTCTTTCAATTAATAAAAACCTAGCTACGGTCTAAACTGCTTTACTTTTCGACTTCACGATTCCTCTTGCGAAGGTTTCGTGTGTAGGTTAATCCTACAAAAAGGCACTATCGTTTATAACGGGCAATGACTTTTGCTTTAAAATCTTCTTATTTTGCTAATAAGCGAACAGATGACCAAACTTTGTCATTATCCCATATAAATTATATTGTCACAGACACGCATTACCTTAGAGTTCGTTATCTTTTGAATAACAAAATCCCCAGCGCCTGCTTGTTATGCATGAACGTTAGCATCGTTCTTCACTCAAATAGACTTATAAGGTTATCCACCTCAAGAAATCCATTCATGGTAGTTGCGCTTAGAGCTACCCTCACGCTATTACCTTGTGTCGTATCACTCCTTCAACCATTCATTAACGCACGACTGCATTGGCTCATCGATTGACTCTGCCTAAAAAAATAATAGTTTTCGAAGCTGGAACAATTTCTTATCCCATTAATACCCACGTTGCTTAGATTGGCATTTTATCGCCGCTACTCTTGACATATAAAAAGAGTAACTTTCCCTTGTCACCAAGGATTATATCGCTAAGCCGATTATTATGTATATAATGCCCCCAACGCAATCAAGCGTCAGAGGCACCTGATTAATCTTTACTTTTAAGGTATACTCCTTTCACGGTACAGTATACCTAATCAGGTTACAGTAAATCTACCCGATTTCTGCACCATAACATTATCACACATTTATAGTCACATTCTAGCGCAATTAGTACCATAATGAATTAAATTCTTTTAATGCTTTCCTGTGGATTCTATGCATCGTGTTTTTCGATACATGCAATTCCTGTTCGATGTCCTCCCACTTCTCACAATCCACATAGCGCATTTTTAAAATCAATCGTTGCTCATGGTCTTTGATTTGTTCAATGATGTCGAATACTTTCTTTTTCGTATCGATTAATTCATCCACTTTCTGATTAATTTTATCGTTGTATTCAATAATTTTGATATACACATCGTCCTTCAATCCAACTTTTGATTCCTGCACACTCACTTGCTTTAATTGTGGACTGCGCATTAATGAATACCGAATGCGTTCTAATTCATTTAGCATTTGATTAATTTCTTTATCGATTAATCGTATCTGCTTCAAACGATAGTTATTCTCCATTCAACCCCTCCAGTAAATCGGGTCGGAATCCGAACCACGAATCCCCTGTGTCTGTTTCAATTACGGGTAGTGACATATACCCTAAATCTTCTTTAATGTGTGTTAGTGATTTTAAATCCACACTGACATCAACATTTCTAAATTCGATGTTATGATCTAATAAATATTCTTTTGTAAACTTGCATTGCATGCAATTTGGTTTTGAGTATAGAGTAATCATCCATTACACCTCATAAGCATACATAGCAATATTGTCCAAAAATAAATTCGCATGTTTCTTCTTACCAGTTGACATGCTAACATAGTAAAAATGCACAATGTTTTCTGTAGGGCTAGAGAAAAACCCTGTTACATTTTCAAACTTCAATGTACTTCCGTTCTTTAAAAATACTGTTAATTCTGTATACATAATGAATCTCCTTTTTCTACTAATTTTCCAAACATTTCTAGAACATCTTTAACTGCAACATTGATTGCTAGTTGTTTAAGTTCTGTGCTTGTTTTTCTTTTTGCTACGTTTCTATGGATGTAAACACGGTATTCTTTTCTTAAATTCCAATCTGCTCCTAGAAATTCCTTTCCGATGAATCCTTCTGAATTGTCGGGGTCAAGAAAACCTAACCCCGATAAATAACCGTTATTCACATCTTCTTGATTGAATAAGAATATCGTAATCACATAGTCTTTAGTTGTAAATTTGAAGTGTCGTTTCATTTATTACCTACTACCTTATACATAATAAACCGCACTCCTTTTTGTTTCGTTGAACTCGAAGAGCATTTGCCCCGATTCGCTTGTATCGTACCCGTATGCTTTATCATAGCTAGAATGCTTACTAGGACTTTGTAACTGATACCATGTCAACCCTGCAAATGATAGTGATTTCTCATGATGAAAGTGTCCAGTAATGAGATACCGCGATTTACTTTCTCCCCATTCCTTTCCGAAATGCGATACCATGATTTCAACTAGCTTGTTTGCATTTTTGACCTTATCCCCGTGATGCATGAAAATGGAATGATTTCCTAACCATGCATGTTTAAATTCGTCCAGTGAGGTATCAAACTCAATCTGTGGGTATAAGCGTTCTAAACCGTTAATAAACATGTAATCAATAGATGGTGCATGATTACCCTTTAAGTACACGACTTTTACATTTGGACTGTTTTCAAGCGCTAGTTCTAACAATGGTAGTAAGAACCGATAACCTGCCTGAACACCCTCCCGAAAGTCCACATCGTCAATGCGTGTACCTTTTTCAGTTGTGTTTAAGAAATTATCCACATGGAAGTAATCTCCATGTAAGGTGAATAGAATTTCTTCATACTGGTTGATAATCTTATCTGCAATCTCCCGTCTTAATTCTTCATAGTCTTTATCCGTGTTTAACCCGAAATGCATATCCGCTAGTGGAATGAGTAAATAATCTTTTGGTAAATCTTCACACGATAACTCAATTCTGCGTGGCTCGATGTCTTCAAAAAATTGTTTCATATCTTCTAGTGTGATTGTTGCTTGTTTCTTAGGCACTACTACGATTTTAGACTGGTAATTGTAATACGTTTCACCATTTGTAGGTGTTGTCCACTCGTTCGATGTAGCGGATTTTAACGTGACTTCTTTAGGGTCGAATCCGTGTAATTTAATCAATTCTTCATTCGTGAATACTTTCTTTGTTTTCTGTCTTACTCGAATCTGTGAACCAATTGAACCGTCATCGTGAAAGTCTTTCTTTTGGAAGTCTTCCTGCGTGTTGTTATTTTGTGTTGTTGGATTTTTCTGTGCTGCCATCAATTCCTTGTATCGTTGTGTCTTACGTACTCTCCCTCGTACTGAATCCACACTAGGATAATTTAACCGATTAGCAATCTGTGTCCATGAGTACCCTTCTTCTTTTAAATCTAAAATACGATTTTGTTCTTCTTCCAATTTATCCCTCCTTTATTTCAATTTTTTCGATGCATTCTTCTTTTAGTAGAATTGCAGGTTTGTCTTTTTCTTTTATTACGATGCACTCCCGTGGATAAATGATGATTTCTTCGGGGTTATATGCATACGTGTGGTCTGTGCTTTTAGGATTGATAGTGAGTTTCATACTAACCTCCTTGCTATTGCTGCAATAACATTTACCGTCACACTATTACCTGCTTGTTTGTACAGTTGACTATTACTATTTACCTTTGCTGCTCTTTCAAATGCCCAATCGGGAAACCCTTGCAATCTCCAACACTCTTTTGGTGTTAGTTTACGGATCCTAAAATCATTCATAACCACACCTTGTTCTTCTCCAGTAAGTAGCGTATTCGCAATTTGTTTTCCTACTCTACCTCTTCTTGTTTTCGAGTTCGGGTGTGAGATATTTACACTATCTCCGATTGTTGCTTCTGCGTAACCTTTTTTCGTTGCTTCTTTGATACGGATTTTCAGATTGCCTATTTGTCGTACACAATTAACGTTTTTAATTTGTCCATCGATAGGAAATACTTTTCGTCCACCTTCTCCTCTAAGATGTCCGATAATGAACACTCGTTCTCTGTTTTGTGGCACTCCAAAATCTTTGCTGTTAAGCACTTGCCATTCCACGTTGTACCCCAACTCATCCAACGTTTGCAAGATGGTTTCAAATGTTCTTCCTTTGTCATGGTTGAGTAACCCTTTGACATTTTCAAGAAATAATATTCTAGGTTTGAGAATAGATGCGAACCTTGCGATTTCAAAGAATAGAGTTCCTCTTGTATCTTCGAATCCTCGTCTATTCCCTGCAATCGAGAAAGTTTGGCACGGAAATCCTCCACAGATAACATCAACATGTCCGATGGATTGAATAAACTCGTCTGATACGGTTTTAATGTCATGTAATTCTATCTCCCCCCTGTGTCATGAATCGCTTTATAACTTGCTCTTGCGAATTTATCAATTTCACAAAATCCAATGCACTGGTGTCCTGCAGCTTCCATTCCTAGACGGAATCCACCTATACCTGCGAATAGATCTAAAAACTGCATCTAACCCTTCTTTCTATCCTTCAACATTACAACCCCTGCTGTTAGAATGATAACTAAGATTCCAACCAACAAAACAAATAACTGAAGTCCTAGTAATACTAACACTGGTGAAAATGCAACCACCCAACTATATTGCAATCCAAATAGTTTTAAGATTGCTAACAATCCCGAAACGCAGATTGCGATTAACCATAAAATAAATTTCATTATCACACCCCCACATATAAACGTTGGATTTCATCGCCAAAGAGTTCGATTGCTTTATCGCAGTCCGATTCATTCTTGAAGTAGCCGAAAAGTTCAAAAGTTTTATAATATGTCGAGTTTGTAAATAACTCATCTTCCGAATTGCAGAAATCAATGTAATGATGTCTTTGTTCTCTGTAAAAGTTGTTTTTCCAATCCCCGTTACATTTATCCCTAAACATTTTGAAACGATGCAGTAAGTTTCTGCGTTTATAATTAAGTTCAGCTTCTTTTTTTGTTCGGAATACGTTACCAACATTAAAATCCATAATATCCACTTCGGCGTTTACCCACACGTCAGACCGTACAGTTCCGTGTGAATCGATATACCAATATTCATCGCCTTCTTCAAATGGGTATTCTGCATATTCCAACTCTTCAATTTTCTTATCCAGTTCCGCTCTTTGCTTTTTTAGTTCTTCTAGCGTGTCCATTACTTAACCTCCCTTTCTATCAATGCATTTTTGTGTATTTTAATGATCACGTAAAACTTATCGCTATCATAATCAATATTAATATCTCTAAAATCGAAATACCCGATTAAATCGTATATTGCATCCTTTCTTTTTCTAGCTGCTAAATTCCGTTCAATCTGCCTTTTGATATTTTCTTTTCTTTCCCGTTCTATTTGTTTTAACGCTTGTTCATAAGGTGTGCCTTCACACTTTAATTTGTATAAATCCAGCACACACCAAAGCAAAAAGATTAGACAAATACTGATTAATATCATGTCGGTGCGAAGTGGATGTTTGATTATAAAATCTAGTATGAACATTTAGTCATCCTCCTTATCGTTTCTTTCCTTAATCGCTTCTAGTTCTCGAATATGTTTTTTTCGTTCTTTAACCCTTTCATTCTTGAAGGCTTTATCACGCATATTCGCTTTCTCCCAAAATAACAAAGAGTCTTTTTCTGCATCGATTCTTTCTTCAATGCTGCTTACGTTTACTTTTATTACTGTTTTTGCAAAAGTAGAGAACATCTTCTTACACTCTGGACACGTAAGATAAAAATTCATTTCTTCCAATTTTTCCAACGTGAGCATGCTTTCTATGTCTAGCCTACTGTTACAATACGGGCAATATGTTGCGTTTAGTAGTTCCATTACTTAACCTCTTCCTTTTCTTGTTCTTCCTCCCACTTCAACTCATCAATCGCAAACCCTATATACTTTTGTGCTTTCATGAGGTCTTCGATTTCTTTACCCTTGCTAGGCGCACGTAAAATATATTTAATCACGTTACCGATTAAGTAACTTACATGCGAATTTTGGTATTTCGGTAGAAAGTTCCGCATAACCTCGATTGCTTCCAGTCCACACACCCCTTGATAGTGTTCGGGGTGTGATACTGCTTGTAATCTTGCTTGCGTGAGTGGGTCGTGTAAGTCTGTGCTAGGCATGTTGTTCCTCCTCCATAAACAACTCTTTGATTTCGTCACCGAATAGATCAATAGCACGTTGGGCATCTTGTTCATTTTTGAAATATCCGAAAAGACAAAATTGATTAACAGTACCTGAGTTGAAAAGAATTAACTTTCCACTTGCTTCGAACGAAATAAAATATTTTCTGTTTCTGTGGTTTTTCCAATCCATCTCCCACCCGTTATTACACTCATCACGAAACGCTCTGAATCGTGTAAGTAAGTTTCTGCGTTTGGATTCTAGTTCGGCTGCTTCTTTAGTTTTGAAGATGTTTCCCGCTTCAAAACTTTCTTTTTCGCCTTCAAAGTCGCACCAACAATCTTGTGAAACATTCCCGCTGACAGCGATGTAATAATAACTGTCGTTATAATTATACGGGCATTTCATCTCCCACCCATTTTCCAATCGTTCGATTTCTGCTTTCATACTTTTTAACTTTTCTGTTGTTTCTTCTAGCTTTGCTTCCATGTCTGCTGTTTGTTGTTTTAGTGTTTCTAAGTTTGTCATTTTGTGTCCTCCTTGATTTTTCTTTTAACTTCTTCTGGATGTTCATACACGATGATTTCTTGTCCGCTAACCAGCGTAATTACTGAACCTGCTACATATTTTCCAATAATGTAATGGCTAACCTTACTGATTTTTTCGATATCGATGAGAGTGGGTCTATATTCCAATCTTGAAACTACAATATTCATTACTCCACTCCCGCATTTAGATTGATTACATGTGCTTGGTTATCTTTTATTTCTGCATCAATCGATTTATAAGTACCATATCTGTCAAATTGGCTTACATGAACCGTCACTCTGTTATAATCTTCGTCAGGAAAAATCACGATTGGTTTTACATTCGAGGGTACGTTCGGCGGATATTGAATCCACATGAGCGTATCTGTTTCATTATCGTTTGCATACCTAAAATTTTCTTCCGTGGTTAGAAAATGCACAACTTCTTGTTTATCCATTATTCTTCTCCTTCACAAAAATACCGTTCACGACTTTACCTTTTCTGTTCTTAATTTCGTGGTATGCTGCTTCGATACACGCTTCATAATCTAGTCCTTGTTGTAAGCAGAATCCAATCAATACCACAGTAATATCTCCGATTGCATCGATAACTTCTGCACGATTCTTATGCGTGTATGCTTGCTTTAACTCCAACATTTCTTCTTCTAGCTTGATTAATTGTCTACCACTTTCTTTTGTGTGTAAGTCACGATCAATAAACCATTGTTCGATGAGCGGTTTTAGTTCTTTAAATGTCATTCAATCCCTCCAATACTTTTTCAACTTCTTCTACCGTTTCTTTTACATTGTATTCATTACCGTTGGTTAGTTTGATTTTTCTTCCAACTTCTTTTATTTCAGACGTTCCGTAATAGCGAACCTCACGGATGTTTGATATTACCGATTCAATCAATTCATATTTTAAAAGCAGTGGTTTACCGCTTATTCCTGTTAATTTTACTAATGCCATTCAATCCCTCCATTAATCGATGATAATTAAATCTTACTGGGTATCCGTATAGAAGATTCGTGACTAACTGATGTGCAAATTCTTCGATAAATTTATGGTCGATTTCTTCAATCAACTTTTCTTTAGAAGAAATTTCGATATTCATTCTGAAATCTTCACACACACCACTTACGGTTTTCTTTAACCCTACATTTCTTTCGCATATATCTTCCGTAAAGTAGTTAGTGAAAGTTTCTAATTCTTTATCTTCTAACAAACTTCTACCTGTTCTTTTTTCGTGTCTTTCCGCCACCAGCATTCCGATATGTCGATAGCGTTTTTGTGTTTCCATCGGGTCTAAAAACATTCAATCCCTCCCTAGTTCACTTAAAAAATAGAACACAATAAATAGTGCGATTGCGATTACTTTTAGCATCTAACACCCCGTTCTATGAACGACTTTACATTTAGGTGTTAACCACATTCTTTTATGTGCGCCTTCTTGCTGATTACTCACTAATTCTCCCGTTTTCTTATTGAGTAATCGTCTTTCACCTTTATAAATTACAAAATAGTTGAGTGGACTTTCCTTGAACACTTCACACCATTTATTTTCTACCCATGCTAATTTCTTACCGTTTGTTTCCTTTACCTTTACTTTCACTTTTGCACCTCTCCCATAATGCTTCTAATTTACTCATATAAGCCCTGTATGCGATTTTTAGTTTGTAGATAGCTATTTATATGTCAGATAGTTAAAATCGATTCTAGTGGCGTTCTTTAGCAAAAAAATGATTATTTGTTAAAATGGTAAGTCATCTTCAGAAATATTTACCGTTTGATTGTTTTCAAATCCACCAAATGAACCGTTAGAATTTGTGTTGAAATCCCCATAATTACCTGCATTGTCAAATGTTGGTGCGTTGTTGTTACCAAACGTTCCTGCTGCATTGTTGTTTTGGTTATTTCCTGTATTGAATCCTGTTTGGAATGGATTGTCGTTATTAGGTCTTTGTTCAGTTACATTACGTGATTCTAGTAATGAGAAGTTTTCCGCTAGTACTTCCGTAATGTATACCTTTTGTCCTTGTTGATTTTCATAGTTACGTGTTTGGATTCTACCTTCGATTCCAACTAATGAACCCTTGCGTGTGAAGTTGGCAAAGTTCTCTGCTGCCTTTCTCCACATTACGCAATTAATAAAATCCGCTTCCCTTTCCCCACCTTCTTTTTTAAACGTGTGATCAACTGCCACTGTGAAACTTGCAAAAGCAACTCCGTTCGATGTGAAACGTAAATCTACCGCTCGTGTTAATCGTCCTACTAATACTACGTTATTAATCATTTATCCTTCGTTCTCCTTTCTATTTGCTTTTTGATAATTGTTTTGTTTCCATTTCGTTTTAGCTTTTTTATTTATTGTTTACCTAAACACTTCTCTTGTATTTATCTCATTTAAACTAAACATATCTTATAAACTGTTGAACTCGCCGATTCTTTTTTTTCGCCATTATTTCAACTGTTGTAGATAACTCTGAAAATAAACTAACAACTTTTTCAATATGTTAAATTATTCTTTATAAACCAAAATTCGACATAGCTTTATCTTGTTGGTCTTGACGTATTCCAATATACTTTAAAGTGATTGATGGACTTGAATGGTTAAACAATTCCATTAAAGTAGCAACGTCTTTATTCTTTTTGTATTGATGATATCCAAATGTTTTACGCATCGTGTGCGTCCCAACGTTATCGATTCCGCATTCTTCTGCTGCAATTTTTAAAATTAAATAAGCAGTGCATCGGCTTATGTGTTTATTTTTCCCGTTTCTGCTTTGAAATAAATAATGATGAAGTGGTTTATTTTTTATATAAATTTGTAATTCTTTTTTTAAAATAGGGGGCATTTTTCTTTTTAATTGTTTACCTGTCTTCAATTCCTTAGTTTTGATGTATCCACCTTGTACATCTTTCACTCGTAAATTGATAATATCGCTAATTCTCAATCCAGAATTAATGCCTAGAAGAAACATCATATAATTTCTTTCGTTCCATGCTCTTAGGTAATCTTTCATGGATTGTATATCGTTTTTATCTCTGATTGGTTCAACAAAATTCATTTACGTCCCCTTTCTTTGAATTGCTATTAATACCTTCCATTAAAAGTTTTCTTTTTTGATTTAAAAATTTTTCTTTATCTTTTGTTGTTTTTAACTCTGAAATACTTTTGATGATCCCTATATATTTTTCAGGATTGCTTTGGTATAAGATTAATTCTCTATTCATCAAACACCTACTTTTCTTTCTGCCTCTATATCCTTTATTAACCAATCAGGTATTGGTTCTATATACCCTTTTTTGTAACTAGGGTACGGAATACTTGTTTTATAATTCGATTTGTACTCATCGTTCCAACTTTCTTGACTAAACCAAGTTCCTCCTTGTTTAATAAATCTGTGTTCTATTCCATTTTTTTCAATATAATCAATATATGACAATAGCCCTTTTTCTATTGTTGAATATGTTACCCCTTTTTCTAAGGCTTTAGCATACGCTTTTTGTGCTATGCTTTTTTTCTCTTTCCTTGGATAAATCCCCCAAAGTTCTTCAAATTGTTTTTCTGACACATTGTCCAATATATTATTATTACTTTTCTTTACTTTACTTTTCTTTTCTTTATATAATGTTCTACTGTTTTGTAAACTACTTGACCACTCTTGCGCCCCTAATTTGTCAACTACTTGACTACTAGCTTGACTACTGACTTGACTACCAACTTGACTACTGACTTGACTACCAACTTGACTACTATTTTGTAATTCGTCTTTGTACAATATATTTATTTTGTAAGAAGTAGCTTTTGTACCATTTGGCTTATATTCAATAAAACCTAATTCTTTCAATGTGTTTCTTGCTTTATCTACCCCTTGACGTGATAAACCAGTAAACAGCTCTAATCTTAAATTAGCAACCGTGAACCATTCTTTTTTACCGCAATCATTACACACGTTTAACAAAGCGTGCCATAAGACGAATTGACCTGCAGAAAGCGGGTTAGTCATTTGTAGTTGATTGAAGGTCAAAATTTGTTTTAACAAATTCAACTATTTTCCCCCTTTCTTTTCTTATATGATCATGGAAACAAAAGTTCTATAGCTGTTTCGAAAGCGTCTTTTAAAGTTTTGTGAACACTTGTCCCGTTCAAATGTGTACTTGGAAATTCCACATTTAAATAATATTTATTTCCATCGAATTTAATTACACCTACATTTTTAGAATGTAAAATTAAATCAAACTCATTATTTTCGAATATATTTTCAATCAAGCAAAACATAACTCATGACCTTTTCTTTTTCTTTTGGTTCAATGTGGAATGATTTCACGTTTGGGATATTTTGTACTATCTCTACTGCAACATCTTCCACAGATTTTCCATACTTCATATACTTTTCTAATAAGAGTGGATTTACATAATCAGATTCGATATCTAAAACAACTCTTGATTCTGTTCTTTTAATAATTTCGATACGCATTTAATTTGTTTCTCTACCTCCTCAAATGTTTTATATCGTGTCATTTTATGCTGCGGTTCATACAAATGTAATTCGTATGAATCATTCTTCATTATGATTTGCCCGATGATTTTACTTCCATACAGAATGTGTTGTAATTTCGAATCGAGTAAATCATCGTTTAAGTAAATATCTCCCATTTATTCACCTGCGATTCTAATTGAAGTTGTTAAGTAGAATGTCATTTTCCTCCTATCTAAAATCCACATCCACGTACTGATGATTTCTGATTAAGTCAACCATGTTTTCGTGGTTTTCTACCGCTTTAGAAACCGTTAATGCAACTCCTAACATCATGGCAATTACGATTCCTGCTATTGCTAAGAAAAACGCATATTTCTTTAAGAATTGTTTGTTAAACTCCTTTCTTTTTTGTTTCTTTAACTGCGTTTGTGCTAGTCGTGACATTGTGGTTTCTCCTTTCTAGTTTTCTTGTTGTGGTCGGTCTACATTAATTTCAAATTCAAACTCTGAAATTTCTTTTATTACTTCTTTCACTGCTTGTACCTTTTCTTCGAACTCTCTAACCAGTTCTTGATATTCCTGTGCGTTTACTACAATAACTCTTACTTTATCCATCATTTGTTATGCTCCCTTTCTGCGTTTGCTCTCTCTCCAAATTTCCTTTATTCGGTCTACATCCTTGGATTTGTACTGATGATTTCTCCCACTTGTTGTATCTCTCATCGCCACAATCCGTGGATCATTACGCACATCACTTTGCAACCAGCTTTTATAATTAATGTTTGCTTGTTCGCACATTTCTTTAGTAGTTAAGTCTGTTTTAGCAGCAACTACTTTAAATCCACTGTTCATTAATAAATTGATAAGTTTCTGTGGATTCCGTTGTAACGATTCGAATACTAATTCATCAAAATCCATGTAACTCTCCTACCTTATTGTTTAATGTTTAAATACTCATTGATTGTACTGATATGTTTTTCGTTTCCCTTACCGTAATTTAATAAATCAGATACAATCGGCGGTTTTACATTTAATACTTTTGCTAAATCTTTCTGTTTCAACCCCCTAATGCGTAACTCCCTGCGGACTTTATCCGCCCAACTTAACACCAATAAATTCACCTCCTTATATAAAAATTGTTTTAACTAATTTATTAATTAATAATATTTGACATCGAATATAATTTATGTTATATTCTAATCAATAAAAAGATTGGCATAACTAAAACAACTCAACCTCTCCCAAAGTTTGATTCTTTTATTTACTGCTTAACTTTTTAATTAATAAATTAACTCACGAACACATCATACAATAGTTTTATTGTAATTGCAATACCTAAATTGAAATTTTTTAATAAAATTATTGATTTAGGCTCAAAATATTGAAAGGAAGCGGAAAAAAAGATGTTTTCAACATACGAAATAATCCAAAAACTCTGTAAATCACACGGTATGAGTTTAAGAGATTTAGAAGATAAGCTAGGTTATAGCCGTAATACGCTATACCTTATTAAGAAAACTTCACCTAGTGCTGCACGATTGGCGGAAATTGCCGATTATTTCAACGTATCTGTGGACTATCTATTAGGTAGAACACAACACGAAGAAAGCATTAAAGCGGAAGTTGACCTATTATTACAATCAACTGATAACACTGTTACTTATCAAGGTGTAGTATTATCTGATGAAGAAAAAGAAGTAGTTGATAAAGCTATCAAACTTGCACTGTTCGATTTCTTGGCAAAAGAACGTGTTGAAAAACAGTAATCAATTATTGAATACTTGAAAGGGGGGATGGTTATCGTATCGGGCGTGATTTTAAAGTTATACGGGTTAAATTTTATCGATGAGGTGTTAAAAAAGGTGTTAGAAAAGATTATAGAAGATAATCGCTCTGCAAACCCTTTTGTGATTGCGGAGCGTAATAATATCGCAATTATTTATTCAGTGCTACCAGAAAAAGTATTGGGGAGAACTTTGGTACATGATGAATTGAAAATTATCATTATGAATGATAGAATTAAGAAAACGCAGGAACGGTATGCGGTTGTAACTTATCTACTCTATCAAATTCTAGCAAAAAAGGTATACACTACGTTCACGATCACGAACGATGCATACCATTTTGCAGAAAGATTATTAGAGATATTTTACACAGAAGAATTAAATTATACCTCTGTGGATTTTAAACGATTGAAAGCAAACTATGTTCATAAAATAGTTTCATCAATTTAGTAATTACACACGCATAAAAAAACGATACTCCAGTCCTGCAAAAGAATGTGTATCGTTTTTTATTTTGTCGTTTTTAGAGAGGAACGACTTCTGCATTATAACAAAGTTTTTCGGAAAAAGAAAGAAAAAATGCACTTGAAAGGAAAATAATTATCATGGCTAGTATTACAAAACGTGGTAAAACATGGGCGTACCGTGTTTATTACTACGAGAATGGAGAGCGTAAGTACGTATCACAAAGCGGATTTAGAACCAAAGCCGAAGCGAAGGATGCATCCGTATTAAAAGAGAATGAAATGCTGATTGGTAAAAAGTTTGAAAAGGACAAAGTATTATTAGGAAGTCTAATGAGAAAATGGTTTGCCCTATTCAAAGAAGGAACAATCACACAGGTTACTAAGGCTCGTTATATGACGATTATAAAATATGTAGAAGATGAATTTAATATTCCATTAAAAGAAGTCACCTTAGAAAAATACCAAATATTTTTAAACACCCTTGCTGAATCAAGAGCAAAAGGTACAGTAAAAAAATATCATGAAACAGTACGTGCGACTATGGAATATGCAATTCAATCTAAAATCATAATGCACGACCCTACAAGAGGTGCTGTGGTTAAAGGACAGGAACATTTAACAAAGCACGAAGAAATTAAATATTTAAACTATGAAGAATTTAATGCTTTAGAACGTGCGTTACTTGATGGATTGCAGCCTAGCTATGCCACACGTTATGTGATGTTGCTTTCTATGTATACTGGAATGCGTTTTGGTGAATGTTTAGGGTTAACATGGAATTGTATTAACTTTAAAAATAAGACGATTAGAATAGATCGTGGATTTGATTATCGTTTCACGCAAGAATTTACAGACGGAAAAACAAGAAATGCCAAACGTGTAATTGCAGTATCAGATAAGTTATTAGAAATCTTAAAAATGATTCCTAAAGATGGTGAGCGATTATTCCCTATCATGAGTAATAACTCTGTGAACTATGCCCTATTCCGTGCGTTGACTAGAGCAGGAATTAATAAGAAGATAACCTTCCACGCATTACGACACACACACGCAAGTATTTTACTATCACAGGGCATTCAATTATTAACAGTTAGTAAACGATTAGGACACGCAGACCCTACAATTACACTGCAAACATACGCCCATATTTTAAAGGAAAAAGAAGCGGAAGAAAATGAGATTATTCGGAATATTTTTTAGTGTTTTGTACTCATTTTGTACTCGTTTCACTCAAAATGTACTCAAAAACACAAAAATGTATATATGTAAAGATATAAGAAAACCCCTATATATCAATGTTTTTAGATATATAGGGGTTTCTTTAGATTCAAAAGGACGTTTCAGGAGGGATTCGCTAACCGTTTAGAAACATTGATATGATAATGTGTTCAGAATTATTTGTACTCAAAATGCACTCATATTTTTTATTTTTCAAATTGCACTCTCAACCGATTTAGCAGCTCTAATAATGACATCTTACGTACTGAATCTTTATCCAGTAAATCCAATTCCTCGTAATGTTCCATGAGAATTTTTGTACCTTCCATATCCGAACCCACTTCGGGTTCTTCCACATACCAGTAATCAGAAATTAAATCATTCTCATAGATTGCATAGACTGGATAATCTGCACCGTATTCTTCAATGTCTTCTATAATTTCTAACAATAAATAAACCTTATCCATTTCAACACCTCTTAAAATGATTATAGCATAAAGGGCAAAATAAAAAAGCCTACCAATTAAGGTAGGCTTTTATACGTTATTTTATATATGTTATATATTTTATTTTTAAAACTATCTATGAACTTCTTTAGCTGTAATCAATCCATCGGGTTCTACTGTGAACTCTGGTTTGTCTGCTATTGTTCCATCTTCATTGAGATAATACCATCCGTCACCGCTCTTCACGAATTGTTTAGAAAGCATGTTACCGCCTGTTCTATCGAGGTAATACCATTCGTCTGCGTATTTAACCCATCCTGTTACCATCGCACCGTCTGCTCTGAAGAAATACCATTCGTTGTTAATCTTCTTCCATCCAGTAGCCATAGCACCGCTACCATCAAGCCAATACCATGCATCCGCACGTTTCACCCATTTATTTAGGATGCAATAACCGCTAGTATCGAATAGATACCACACGCCATTAATGTATTGCCATTTATCTTTAGGATAGCTACCGTCTTTGTTTTGATACCACCATCCAGTGTTATTCTTTTGCCATCCTTCTTTGATTTCACCTAAACCGTATTCAATATCATGTTTGAATTGTTCACGACTGATACCCCACTTAGCAAGATAAGGGTAAGGGTCTACGTGATCACTTGCATTATCTGGTTGATTATATGTGCAGTAGTAGTGTGTTTTAATACCTTCTAAATCGTCTGAATCGAGTGTTTTTGGAATGCCAGCTTCATCGGCTAGGTTACGTAATAATTCTACATACAATCGATAGTCAGTCATAAATTCTTCCATTGTGGAATGACTTTCAATCAATTCTACCTGTCCGTAACCTTCATAGTTCCAACCGCCCCCAACATCATACGCACCCTTGTTTGTATACCATGTTTGCATAACACGACCATTACCTACTACATGAGAAAAGAATCCAGAATCCACAGGTCTACGCATGTGATAATCTGCTTCATTGTAAACTGTTGATCCAGAGTTTCCAGTTGAGTGTGCGTGGATTTGACGATAAGGTTCATATCCGATTTGTGGTAAATTTGTTCTTAGTCTACTTGTATCAATATCCATATTATCCCTCCTAAATAAATAAGGGATAGCATTACGCTACCCCTTTTATCGTGTTTTATTTACTCTCCAACAATCTCCTTTGTTTCTGCATTCATCGTGTGGACTGCTTCTTCAATAAGATGTTTTAATTGTTCTTGCGTTACTTCAATTCCACGTTGATGTAATGCATTTGTAGCACCGTTTAATGCTGCATTGAATTTCTTTTCACCGTGAATGTCAGTATAAACTTGCTCTACATATCGAACAGTAGTTGCAACAACTTTTTTAGCTGTTGCAAAATTTTCTGCTGTTGTATGTGCTTTTAAGTAGTTCCAAAATCCTTGACCTAATTTAGTGAAAACTGTTGTAAGTACTAAACCTAATGTTGCGATAATAATTTCTTGTAATGTCATAATGAATCAATCTCCTTTATTTTATAAATAGTCGTGAATCCCTAATGTCATAAATTTTTCGTGCATGTCATGGATAGAACCATTACCGCCACGATCTTCATAATTTTTAAATAGCGCACCAATTTCTCTGATTTCTGCGGTAGTTGTGTACCCTCGTTTAAGCGCACGTTCCATCGCATCGTACAGTAAGAATTGTTGTGAGTGACGAATGCTTTCAACGTTTAATTCTGCCAATTTATTCGTGCGTTTCACTTCTTCTTGGATGGATTGCATTTGATTGGTAATTTTTTCTAAATTGTTTGCTATTTCTTTTTGTTGCTGCTTGTTATTGCCATTTATCCATGCAACCATCACATAACCTCCTGCTGTAATCAAAGCAACTAGCACACTGCTTCCTAGTTGCATCATAGTATCAATTCCTCTCTAATTGATTAAACACTTTCTCCGTGTTCTTCTTTGTATGAATCAGCAATCTTTAGAACGACTTCTTTTGCATCTACCATCTTTTGTTTATCTGCTTGATAACGAATCACGGTTGAAATCTTATCGTTGATTTCATCCACAACATTTTTTAGTTGTGCTTCGAGATTGCCTTTCGTTCCATTCAACGTTTCAATCGCACGTTGTTCCTGTGCAATCATGTCGTTAATTGCTTTAATTTGTTGTGTTAATTTTTCAATGTCGAATTGTAACATTACTTCTTCTCCCATGCTGTTCGTATTATCGTTCCTCTCTCTAATCTTTAAATCTTAAAAGTTACATTATCTAGGTTTAGCCACTTATCGTCTACGTTTGATTTCACAACTACATTTCCTGATGGATAAATTGCGATAATAGCTATACCGTAACTGTTATTTAAAGCCATCTTAAATGCACTTGTTGTTGGGCGATAGCCTTCGGGTAATGTGAAAATAACTGTTTCATATGCTGTTTTACCGCCTTTGCATGTTCCACTTAGAAATACCACTCCATCATTTGTTTTTAAATATATAACCTCCCCGTAATCGGTATGATGTTGCCACCCATTTTTTAACGTTGCTTTATACCACGTATTCTGTTTGCTTCCTCCAACCTGTGTCCACTGCGACCACGTACCATTATTTTTAACCCGTATATGCATTTCTGATGCATTGAATGGTACAAACGTTTGTGAAACATATCTGTCGTTATCTGTATGCGAATGCACAGTGAGATAACCTGTGTTTGTAGGTGTATTCGTCAATCGCTCACCATAGAACAATCCCGAACGTGTGATATTGTTTGCATCTCCAGTCACACGTATTGAATGCTGATTGCCACTAATCGCTAGATATCCGCCCACATACACATCCCCTGCCACATCGAGCGTACCTTTTTCCCACACCTTACCAATACCCATTCCCCATTGAGAATAGGATGCGACTACTTGCTCTGTACTTAGTGGGAATAAGTACTCTACTTCTTGGAATGAATCTCGTAACACCGCTTTAATCATGTACGATTGACCCGTATCAAACGAGCCATTCAGATTCGCACTATGTTCGATAAGCTCATAGGTCGATGTGCTTTTTAACGATGCGCCTTCATTCTTAATAAACTGCGTATCTTCGATTCTGCGTGTATAAAATTCAAGTGAGAATGAGTTGGTTTGTTTGCTAGTCACTGCCTTTAAAGGCATAATTTTTGCGGTAGTTGTAACGGTGACGGTATTCTTTCTCGTACCGCTTCTACGAGCAACGAATGAAAGTTGTGGTGCTTGATATTCAGATACGGTGATAGGTTTGGATGTTGGTGTTGATTCACGACCACGTTTATCAACTACCCACGCTTTTACAAAGAACGTTCCTGTTTTATTGAATCTTCCAATCGTACCTTTTTTACCAGTGTAATGTTTTCCGTTAATCGATACATGCCATTCAACAGGTTCGGTCAATGATTTGGGGCTATCCGTGATTTCATACTCGATATCGGATGAGTGTTGCAAAATAACTGATAAATTTTCAAGTTCACGATTTGTGTGGTTGTCTTTTAATTTTAAAGTTCCAATTGTAGGTACAATATCTTTAGGTATTTTAATAGGGATACCTTCTTTGTAAGTATCCCCACCAAATTGCTTCCCGTCTTTAAACGTTCTTACACAAATATCCAGTTTACCCGTATCGCTACTTCCTGCATTCTTATGCAATTCCCTGCTAGGTGTGAACGTGAATACCTTATCAGCTTTCTTTCCTAAGTCTACCCAGTCACCACCGAATGCTTTCCACCATACTTGATGTTCTAAGCCTTCTTCACGGTCTTTAATCGTTACCGTAACGGGTTTACCTAATTCTGCATTTGGACTGACCGATTCAATCATCCCCGAACGATTAATGTGTGGAATTGCAATCTGAATATCGTGTAATAAACCGCCCCAGTACAATCCACTAAATGTGATATATCGTGTGTCACCGCTCCAAATAGTGAGCGTACCGTCCGCATCCCCGTTTTCGTCATGCTGTACTAAAAATTCGAGCGTACCTAAGTGTCGGGAATTACCGTTTAAATCCAGTGATTCAAAATAGAGGTATTTCGTTTGACCGCCTAATCGGAATGCAAGATATGCCCCGTATGTTTCTGTGAAACTCGTTGCATATCCCGAATCCTGCCCAATACGTGCTGTGATACGTACTGGTGTACGTGCATCAATTTTATTCTGTGTTAATATTTCGTGTGTGACTTCAATATAACTGTGCCAGTTACCATCAAAATATAATCTGTTCAATTAATCACCTTCCCCCTATATACCGAATCACGTTAATCTTAGGATTGCTTTCTAAAGGCATTTCAATGTAATTACCCACTTGTAATGTCTTAGTAAATACCCCATTATCGATATGTAACATCCCTTGCGAGATATACATAACTTCTTTACCTGCACTGAATAATGAAATACGATTATTCGATACAAGAATGTAGCTATCGCCTGCCTTATCTCCTACTGTAATACCTTCGTTTGTTAAATGAATGTTTCTATCCACCATCTTATAAACGACTGCCATGTTACCAATGTTATAGACTAATTGCTCAATCCTACGGGTGACTTCCAGTAAGTTCTTTTCAGCTTCAGCAGTATCTTTATTTTGTTGTGCAATATAATTGTCTAATGCACGTTTCCATTCAGATACTTCATTTAGGCTTGCTTTAGCAGCTATTTCTTGTTGGTTTACTAACATTTGTGTTTTAATATCTGCCACACTCATTGTGATATGTGATACATCCACATCCGCTTTAGCTTCCACATCTTTCCATTCTGTACCTGTCCACCGTTGTAATTTATCGCCTGTGAGTAATAAATCATCCTTTTTAAATCCCTGTGGACTGACATCCGCTAACGATTCTGCTGTGTACGTGACTGTCGCACCATCGTCTTCATTGAATAATAGATTTTCATTATCACGAATTGCACTTGCTTGCTCGTTTAATTGCTTATCTAATTTATCTAATCGTGATTCCATGTGACCTGTTAAGGTTTGCTTGAACGTTCTTTCTTCATTCCCGATTGTGATTGTTTCATAAGTGTTCGATAATGGTAGCCATTCAGTACCTACAATCTTTGCTGTACTCAATGCGTTATCTAAGTGCGGGAATCTGATTTTTACTTCGTCATAGATAGCAATATTTTTACCTTCGTTATTTGGATTGTCTGCCATTAAATCCACAAATTTAACTGTCACAGTCACTCTAGGTAATCCGATGTTATGATCACGAATATATTTTTGTGCTAACCCACGTAATTTATCTTTATCTAATACATAAGGTTTCTTGCGGTCTTTATCTAAACCGCCCCAATCATAGAAATACTTCCATTTCTTTTTAACCTTAAACCAGCCTGTTACCATCGCACCGCTATCTTTGAAATAGTAACGGTTTCCGTGTTTATCTCTAAACCATGCATTTTGATAGATATATCCGCTCTTTTTAAATCTGTACCATTCGTTATCGATATACTTCCAGCAGTTTTTTAAGTAAGAACCGTTTGAAAACTCATACCACCACCCTGTGCTATTACGTTTCCACACGCCACCAGTAGCAGTATTCTTTTCTTCAACTGCTCCTTCTCCAACACTTTCTGCTTCATTCTCCCCAGCATCGCCACCATCGTATTCGTCCTCTTTAAAATCACTAGAAAAGTCAACAGGTAGGACACGAGAGAAAGGATATGAGTTAGCTTGTGGACTATCTATCACTCGTTCGGGTTCATCGAGCGTGTAAATCGCCTTCTCACGCACGATATATGGATAAACACTCGTAAATACATCTTCGTCTGTGTCTTCTTTACGGAATTCAGTGATATTTTTACCGTAATTCAGTACTAATGCAGTAGGTTTCCCTAACCGTCTTGATAGCATGATACGGTAATTGTCGAATCCTACATCCGCTTTCCATATAGTCGCAAGGGATAATTCATGCCCATAAAGTGCTGCTCTTGCATTTGAAATCTTATCTAACGACCATTCCACTTTTGCTTTATCGGTAACATCACTCCACGCTTGAAATTTTTGAAGTCCTACAATACTACTAAGCCACGTATCGATTGCTTGATACCCAGCACCTTCCACAGTGACATTCGGTAACAAACTTAAATACTTCAACCGATGCGCTACGTGTGTTCCGTATACTTCGATTTTTTCGTTATCGATTTCAACCGCACGGATAATATCGAATTGTTGTTTTTTAGACCGTGCGTCTGCATCGCACTGGATAATGTTTCCCCTACGCAAAAGGTGTGCATTCGTGCCATCAGCACGATACACACCTTCTAATTCATATTGCATTCCATTTCGTTTAATTTTAAGGGATAACCAGTCTTTTACAACACCATTCCCAAAACTACCTTCAGCCTGTGAGCCTTGTTCATATACAATAATCTTACTCACACTTTAACACCCCAATTCGTTTGCACCCACACACGCACAGCAGGGTTATCCCATGATATTGTGCTAGTACCTAAATCAAGATGGAAGAAATCATCACCATATAAACTTAACATCGAGCGACCATCTTCCGTGTATGCAAGTTCATTCTCACAGTCGATAATGATTTTACGTTCCATATTCTTTACGGTGAGTTCTTGCTTTCCTTTAGGATTGGTAATCGTAATCTTTACATTCCCGTTTCCTGCTACGTGTAAGGTAGGCTTGCTGATTCGTTTTGTAGGGTTGACTATCAACCCTTTATTCTGTACTTCTAATAACTGTCTACCGCTCTTTAAATATTTAATCGGATGTAATTTAAAAGTGAGTGCCACCTTACCGAAATACGATAAGGTTTCACTCACACTGTACGTTTCATTAAATGCTGCACGATAGATGTAGTTTCCATCCCATGATTTTTCAAAATCCACATAGCCTACTGGACTAAGCCATTCTGAAATCTCATCGATTGCTCGTTGCATTTTATATCGTGGTGGTAATTTGAGAAAGAGTTCGTAAGGTTGCACGACTGGTTTCAATCGTTTATGATCCACAATCACCGTACCGTCACGACCTAACACTTCCACTTCTTCTACATCGTTTTGTGCAGATACGTGTTGCATCGAATTACTATCAAGATATAAGTGTAAGTCTAGCGAGGACTTACCATTAAATTTTATAAAGTGTTTCATGCTCTATCTCCTTCCCGTTTAATCATCCACTTAAATTGTCTGAATAATTCTTCCACATCCATATTATTGTTTGCGTGGAAGTTTTCGATGTGTAACACTGGTGCATACGTTGAATTATCCACCGTATTACGTGATTTGAACACATCGGGTACTCTTACATTTGTATTGTCAATAAAACTCTTCAGAGTACCTTTATAGAAGCGTGGTAGCTTATCTAAATACCCTGCAAGATATGGTTTATGCACCGTATCACGTTTGAATTTATCGATACTAGACCACACCTTAGTTCCTCTAGGTAAGTCATATAACGTATCTGTGGAAGGTGATACACCGAAATATCCATCGGGCGTTAAGAACGGTTCACGTCTACCGCCATCACCTAAGAATGCTAAACCGCCTGCGTGACCTTCCGTACCTGTTGCGTATCGTCTACCACTGTTCATCATACGTTCCCATGTACTTAATGCACTTGTTCCCGTTTCTTGATAAGCAATCGTAAAGTAAACGGTCTTGCTATAAGCGCTGTTTACTAAGTCGTTATAGTGTTCAATCGTACCCGATACTGCGCCAGCATTCGTGCTAGTATTGAAATAGCTACCTTGCGCACTAAGAAACATATTGCGCTCTACCTTTTGTGTTAAACCGTCTACTTGTCGTGCTGTTCCGTCTGCATCCGTCATTGTTCGAACGTTTGCAGGATTTTGGATTCTACGTTCTAACACGCCATAGCTTTCTAATAACTTGTCAATCTTGTTTTGACTATCTGGGGCGTTTGTATCAATTTCAGCTAACTTCTTAACAAAGTCTGTGTTTTCCCACAGTTTTTTAGCTTCGATTATCTTAACAATGCCTTCATTTAAACCGTTGTAATTTAAGACTGCTTGTTTTTCTTCAATGGTTAACTCATCCCACTTACCTTTTTCTTGCAAGATATGAGCCATTGTTTCACCCACGTTTGTAGCAGTTAGGAATGATTTTGTTTCTAAGTCTAGGTCATTCCACTTACCTGCTGTTTGCAGTGCTTGTGTGATTTGTGCTTTTGCATTTGTGGTTAACTTAGCATTGTGGATCACGAATTTAAGGTCGTTCCAACCCTTTTCAGTACTGATTGCTTTTTGTAGCACTTCATCGATATTCTTAACAATGTTTCCTGTCTTTTCATCCGTGATAAGTGTTTCCCATGCGATGTTTGCTTTCTTTGTGCTGTCAGAAAGTTTATGCCCCATTTCTTCCATCGTGCTAGAAATGTATTGTGCAGTACGATTTAAGTTCTTTTCTTGTTCACGGGATAGTTTTTCTATTTCTTCCACAGTGAATCCGTACTCTTTAAGCACTTGCTCAGTAGCTGCTTTAATAATTTGATTTCGTCTACTTGCTTCTTCATCGCCTAATGCATCATTACGCTTTATTTCTTCTTGAAATGCTTGATAACGTTGTAATGCAATTTCTTTCATTTTGACATTGTGGTCTTTTTCGATTTCTAGCTTTTGGTCTGCATAACTTTGCGCACTAATCGTACCTTTTTGCCATAACTCTTTTAAAGATTCTAAATTTTCATTTAAAGTTTGCTTTTCGGTTTTGCCTAACTTAGCAAGATACGCTTGTCGTTGTTGCAACTCGTTATCATCTAGCTTAGTCAAACTTTCCGTCAAGTTTTCCATAATCTTTTTACGGTCTTTTGCGTTTGCACTAAGAATGTTTGCTTCTTCTTGATACGCTTCTTTCCGTAATTGATTAATTTCTGCAACTTCTTCTTTAGTTAATCGTCTGCGTTCTTGACTTGCTGTATCGTAGATTTCATTGATTCTCGCTTCGTTTTCTTCAATAACCTTTTTAGATTCTCCGATTTGAGTTTTGCGTTCTTCTACTTCTTTAGCTAACGCACCTTTTACCTTTTCAGGTAGTTTATTATAGGATTTTTCAATCTCATCAATCTGTTTATCCGCTGTGGTTTTTAAGGCATCAAACATACCGCTAAATTGTTTCTTAGCCTCTTCTTTAATAGAATCATCAACTTTGAATCCTCTATTTAAAAATGTTTGAGCGTTATTACCGAACTCTTCAGCTTTTCTTAATGCAGAATCGATTTCGTCTGATACATCCGTACCCCATTTTTTAACTCGTTCAGCACTCTTTGCAGAATTATACATATTCTCTCCGAATGCCTTCCACGCTACGATTCCTAAACCTACTGCAGCCGCTATACCTACTAACCACGGATTCAAACCTAACCCCATAAGTTTAGAAGCGAATCCGCCTGTGGTTGCCATTTCACCGCCTAGGGATGCCATTCCTGCTCCAGCTTCTACTGCACTTTCACCAGCAGTTTTTATCGCACCTTTTACTAAGTCAAACTCACCTTTTGTTTCCTGCGATTTAACCTGTAACAATCCCATGCGTTTAAGAACACTACCTATACCGCCTGTAAACAATCCAATCGTATTGGCTGTTTGTCCGATAACTCCTAATACAGGTCCTCCAGCTAAACCGATAGCAGTTAATGCGAATGCGGTTTTCTGCATCGGTTCGGGTAGATTAGAAAATCCTTCAATCAGACCCTTAATATCATTAATGATGTAATCTGACTTACCTAAAAAATCAGCAATTACAGGTAATAACTTACCACCTGCTTCGATTGCTAGATCTGTAAGTTTGTTTTTAGCACGTTCTAATTTACTTGCTGTGGTTTCATTAAAGATATTAAATTCGTGTTGTAATGCAGTGTTTTCTTTGAAGGCTTTATTCCCCATGTTTACTGCATCGTTAAATAGCTTATACGCACCACCAGCACGTAGTAAGGTATCTCTTAAACGTACTTCTTTAATACCCATTTCTTGCAAGATTCCGATAGCAGTTTCGCCTTTTTCACTTGCTGTACCTAAACCTTCCACGAATGCTGCAATCGCTTGTTCGGGATGTGATTTAAACATATTTGCAAAGGATTCTGCGGTCATACCTGCTACACCAGCAAACTCACTTAGCTTGCTTCCTGCGCTAGTGTCCATGCTATCTACTGCTAGTGCCATCTTAATCATGACTTTAGAGAATGCACTACCACCTTTTTCTGCTTCAATACCCACAGAACTTAATGCGGTTGCAATCCCTAATACAGCACTTTCAGATAGTCCGATTTGTCTACCTGCCCCTGCTAAGTTTTTACCCATATCGAGAATATCACGTTCAGTAGTCGCAAAGTGGTTACCTAATTCAACTAAGGTAGAACCTAGATTAGATACTCTATCCTGCGATGTACCCATAATATTCATGAATTTTGCAAGGTCAGCCGCTCCCTCTTCACCGATGATATTCGTAGCAGTTTGTAGTTTAGCCATCGTTTCAACGAATGTTAATAAGCTATCATTACGAATCCCTAATTGTCCTGCCATTTGACCCATGTTTGCTAACTCTTTAGCTGCAACTGGAATCTCTGTGGACATTTTACGGAATCCTAAACTAAATTCTTGTAACTGTGCTGTCGTAGGGTCAGTGGTCTTACGTACCCCTGCAATAGCTTTTTCGTAATCAATCGCTTGTTTTGCTACTAACCCGATTCCAGTTCCTAAGATTGCACTTGCGAATGTCCATCCACGAGCTACGTTTAAGATTCGGTTACCCGATTCAGTCATACGTTTTCCAGCTTCTTCTAATCTAGTTCCTGCTTTAATGAAACCGTTGTTTGCGATTGCTTGCGCTTTAGCAGTTTCTGCATACTCTCTACGATACATAGACATGCTTGCGGTCGCTTCAACTAATTTTCCTTTGAGTTTTTCGATTTGAGCAACGTGTTTCTTTTCTGCTGCAGTTTGCTCTTTAGTCTTAGTACCTGTTGCATCAATTACATCTCTTAATCGTCTTAATTGTTCTTCTTGTATTTGTAATTGAATTTTAGTGTGTTCTACCACATTCCCCGTGGTCTTAAACGCTTGCGATAGTAATTGCATTTTAGTCGATGCAGCTTGCGAGCCTTTACCCATCAACTTTATGTCTTCATCAGAAGCCTTGATTGCACGTTTTAATGTGCGTAATTGCTTTTGTGCATCCGAAAGTCCTTTGGTAAATTGAACATTATTCAGACCTAATTCCACCACTAATTTCCCAAATGGTGTTTCTGCCATAATTTACCTCCTTTCTGCTAAAATCCTTCGATTGAATCCAATGTGTCTAATGGTTCTTTCTCCAATTCTTTCTTCCAGTTTCCAAACTCTAATTCGATAATCTTTGTGGATTCCATTACATCTATCTGCTCTGGTGTCCACTGATATTTACTCATTAAGAATGAATAGAGTTGTTTTATGAAAGTGATTAGTTCGATTGCTTCATCAAAGTCGGGGTCAGTTACTTTTTTTCTTCACCTAGGATGTTGGTAACTCCCGATACTGCTTCTAATGTCATTACTTCAATAAGTAAGTTAAAATCGTTTACTGATTTTGTTTTGTAACCGTCCATAAATTCCTGTACTGTAAATTGGTTTCCAAAGAATCTGCATACTAAGTCCACACATCTATCAATATCTGCCAACGGGTCAATGCTATCAATCAAGTTTTTAATCGCTTCTTCATCATCTCCACTCGAAATGCGGTATCGGTCTTCGATTTCTTTCTTTAATCGTGCTAGATCATAAAGTAATCGCATGTTATGTTTTCCGCTTTTATATGTTTTTTTACCAACTTTAATTTCCATATTTACCTCCTAGATTTAAATAAAAAAGGGGTTAGTTTCCTAACCCCGTGCCTTTGACTTATTCTGCTGCCTTTTGTGGTGTTGTATACCATCCTTCAGGCATAGTTGCTGAAACAAGAGCATATTTTAATTGTCCGTCATTTTCACGAGCGATTGCCTTACCTACTAATGATGGTGTCTTATAAGTAATGTTTTCGCCTTTAGTTTCGTATTCTTCATTGATAGGTGAGAATTTAACCTTGTAAAGAACAGAATATTCAACCTTGCTGTCAGAGCGTTTAGATTCGAACGCTACACCCACATAAGGCGCTTCGTCTTCAGTGCTTACTGTGATACCACCTTTAGAATCTTTCTTATGACCTAATAACAATGCTTGTTGCTCTGGTGTTAAGTCAGTTGTATCAATCACAATATCATATCCAGTAATACCGAAGTTACCATCAACCTGTCTATCGTCACCGTATACTGAACCTTCTACCGTTTTTGCTGTTAAACTTACTTTCATTAATGGTGCGCATTTCACCGCTGTTCCATAAGTTACCCCTGTTGCATCATCCTTTGTTAAAGGGAATACAGTTAAGTTTTTTACTCCAATTCGTGCCATATTATTATTCACTCTCCAATTTGTATTTTTTTAATAGTTGTTTATATCTCGGCTTATCAATGCTAATCGTGTAACTAAAAATGCGATGAATGATTTTTGTATCATCCACCGCATAGGTATAGTCGTTATAGCATGTAAATCCGATATTGCGCATTGTTCTATCCAATGCATCCTGCACCTTATAATAATCTGCCTTTTCAGTATAAATACCTACTTGAAATCTATAAGTGCGTGTCCACAGTTTATCATCGCAAAATCTGTCATCATTCCCCATAATTTGATGATATTCAATCAAAGGGAATGTTCCGTGTGGGGTTCGATTCGCCCCAATGTTTGGATAACCTTGCTTTGATTTTGCAACATAATCTGTGATTGTCTTATTGCTCGTTAAAGCCTTTTGAATTACAATTTCTAAATCAAACATCATGTAAACCTTTCTATTAATCTCCGCAAGCCTTCTTCTTGAACTTTTGCAACTTCACCTTTTGTGCTTTCTAATGTTATTTCTACATAGTGTCTAGGTGCAATCCCTTTAGGCGCACCTTTACTATAAGTTCCTTTTTCAAGAAACCACATATACCAGCCTGTATCACTGTCATAACCTACTTTAACGATACTATCTCCATCTTCATTGTGTACTACGTTCGTGCGCACAATGTGTTCCTTTGCGTGTTGCGGATGTCTACGATTCTCCCTTGAATCATACGGTGTGATTTTTTTGAGTGCTTCCATGTAAGGTTCTGCGCTATCACGGATGATTCGATTTTTATTTCTATCAACCGTAACGCTTATATTTCGTAGTTTAGCCAAAGTTTCATCAATACCTTTTATTTCTAAATTGCCACCCATTTATGCACCACCGTCCACAACTGCTTCACCTAGAAAACGTATCGTCTTGCAATCTCCTACTGAATCTCCCACAATCGAAATCTCATACAGTTTATCTTTGTATTTAAACCGATGTTCAGTGGTTAATTTCGTTGTGTATCGTGTTTCCAGTTCTTTACGGTCACGCAAGGTATTCCCACCCGATATTACAGATTCAAGCTGTTCACGGAAGATTACCTTTTCCCTACACCATAATTTGAATACTGGAATCCACTGCGTATCATATCCACGACCATTCGGAATATCCTTTTGCTCGTAGAATTGAATGTGATGTCTGAAATCATTCGCTCTTACCTTTCTCATGATTCACACCACCTATTCTTGCACAGGCATTTTGTTTTCTTCCTGTGAGTATTTAATCGATAAAATAAGCGACTGCATACTCAATGGGAATTGCCCGATTTTAATGTAATCTGTATAATTCGATTCCCGATTTTCCAACCAAAAACCCACGATTAATTCCGTTACAGCCTTAGTCAGTGGGTTGGTTGGTTTATATGCTCCAGCAGTAAATAAGAAGAACTCCGCCCCTCTGATTAAATCAATAATAAACGGTAGTTCTTCTTCATCGTATCTGTGGATTGTTGCTATTTCCTGTGGGGTTACAATCATACATCTATACCCCCTTTATCTAATTATGCTGCTGGTGTTTTTTTAGCAGTAGAAGGGAATGCAGGGTCTTTTGATACATCAATTTGTGTAGCAATTACTGCATCAGTATCCCATTTTTGTACATCGAATCGGTCGATAATACGAATGTCATGAGAGTTACGACGGAATGCATCTCCGCCTACTTCAGTAGATAACACTTCATATTCGCCACGGTCGAATAACATTACAGCTTCTTTTAAGTCACCTACGAATACAGGTGCTTTTGTACCTGTTGATTTTAATGTAGAGTTAGGAACAACTACCACTTCATGTCCGAATAATGAGAATCCAGTAGAAGATGTCACATCACGTTGCATTAAGTAGTTACCTTTTTCGTCTTTGCAAGTATCTAACCAGTTGAATCCGTCTTGGTTAGTAACGATTTTAGCACCAGCAGTGAACACACCGTCTAATTCTTTATTTAAGATAGCTTTTAAATCGTCTGTATATACAATGTCTTTAGTACGTTTTGTTAACCCGTTAAGGATTGCTAAAATTTGAGAGTTACGAGTGAACAATGATTTTTTAGCAATAAAACGTGCTAAGAATGCCATAAGTGATGCATCAGTATCTTGTAATAATTGACGTGGTACTGGAAGAATACCTGCGAATGATTTCATCGCATATTCTTTCTTTTCGAATTTAGGTGCTGGAATATCTTCGATTTTATCCCATTCATCAATGTTGGCAAACGCTGTTTGGTCTTCTAATTTTTCAAACACACGAGAACCTTTTGTAAATTTAGTTGTTACCACAGTAACTAATTGTGATAAGTCGAATAATTGAGTACGTTTGTATTCGTTGATTTCAGTCTTAACATCTTTAGGTACGATGTAACCACCGTTTTCGTCTGTGTCAGATTTTAAGAATGGTGTTGCTGTTGGGTTATCTTTTGCACGTTCTTCTAATTCGTGTAATTTTTCTTTATCTTGGTTTGTCACACGGTTACGAACAATTTTCATAAAGATATTACGATATTCTTTTTCGATGTCTACATCTTCTTTACGTACTTCTGGTTCAACTACTTCTGTTTTTTCTGGAATAGAATTTGAGCGCATTTCTAATTCTAATTCTAATTGCGCACGTAATTCTTTTGTTTCTTCCACAATAGAGCGTAATTCTTCAGTTGATTTGCCTTCTTTTTTAGCTAAGTTGTATGCTTCTTGTTTTTCTGCTAATGCTTTTCTTAATTCACGTTCGTTCATATTTTATAAATCTCCTTTTATTTTAAAATTTCCATTTCTAGATCTAGTAACTCGATTTCACGGTTACGGTTATTGTTTTTAAATTCTTCATAACTGCGCATATTCGTTACCGCTTCTGTATCGTCATACGCTGGATCAGTAACAATCGAAACATCATACAATTTCTTAATTTTTGTAATCGTTCGTTCGTCATATTCTTCACCCGTTTTCCACTCTTGACCGTCTTTGTCAATCGTGAATCCGAATGAGCATTTGTTGATTACCCCTGCTTTCATGTTTTCCATAAGGTCTTTTGCATAACTCGTATCAGTTGGTGTAATATCGAACCTCAATCCAATATCATCCACAGTGAGTTTTAAATTCGCTCCAACACGACCTAAAACAAGGTTGTAATCATGATTGATAAGAGCCACTGTGTCAGTCATATCTGCATTGTCTAAACAATGTCTATCTAACTTTTCTTTGTAGTAACCCCACATTGGTTTACTCCAACGGTTGAATTTGAGTGCATATCCAACGATTGTAGGTTTTTCACCTTCACCGCTACGGATTTCAAACTCATTCGTCAGTATTCGCATTTCCTTTTCCATCGTCTTCACCTCCTTTCGGGTCACGTTGACTTGCTCCATATCGATTCGTTGCTGCTTCAACTGCAATATCTAAAGGAACAAGGTTCAATGTCATTAATGGTTTGTCCGCTAGTTCGGATTCATAAGGACTATCTTCGTTTTGCGCCCTTACTTCATTCAGTGATTTCATACCGTAAGAAAGATTGATTTGTTGCACTTTCGCACGACTTTCGCTATCTCCACGTAACTCACTGTCCATGTTGAACTTGCAATAATGCCCTTCATTTCGTTGTTTAGTCGTGTATAGCTTGTAATTCGCTTCTTCTTCTAGCTGTGTGACTAGCGGTTGTAATGTGTTTTTCACGTAATCTAAGGATTGGTGTTCGATGTTTGTATACGTTGCGTGTGTTAATTCGTTGATTTTGTGTAGTGGAACTTTGAAAATTGCTGCAATTTGTTGTTGCGAGAATTTCATCATTTCTAGGAATTGCATATCTTGTTGTGAAATACCGATTTGTTTATATTTCATTCCTAAATCCACAACTGCGATATTTTCATTCGAATTTACACGTTGCCATTCTTCACGAATCTTAGTTTTTACATCTCTATCGAATGTACCGTCCACTTCTAAAATTCCCTGTGGTGAACCGCCTTTCTCAACCATTCCTTTATTGAACGCAGTCGCAATATCCATCGTGGACATTTGTTCTCGAATCGATTGAAGCGGTGAAATACCCACGATTCCGTCCTTCGATAAGGCTTTAATGTGGAAGATTTCGTGTGGTAAGAACGTGATAGGCTGTTCTTTATAGGTCGTTTGATAGCCATATTCACGGGTTTTTCTATCCACAACTACCTGTGTGGTAGATGGGTCAAGGGGAATTAATTCGTCAATTTCACCCCGTTTATCGAATGAAATGTACGAAAAGTGGTTTCCGTATGTGCATATATCCGTGATAATCAATTTTTTATACACAAAAGGATTCATAAAGCGGTTTGGTCGCACGTTTAATACGTGTGATACATCGCTCGATGAATCCTTCTCAATGTAGTTTTTATGATTCTTATATGATTTCCACGGTAGCTTTGCAATATCATCGCCTAATACGTTAATACACGCATATACAGTAGCGAATTGTGTCGCATTGTTTGCGGTAGGTGGTATCTTTCCTGCTCTTACAGAATTATCCACTAGGTACTGGAATGCAGATTCCCAACTAGTTTCACCGTTTGCTACACTCTCTACTGCCTTTCTAGGAATTATGCTCTCTAACATTCATATATCACCCCCTTTCTTTATGTTTACTTGCTACTAAAAATCCGAACGCACTAAAAAAGACACCCGTTGCATATAGACCTATAATCAAGTCAATATAAAACGTTGTGCCTAAGATAATTAGTATTCCTAGTAGGAAGATTAAATCATAATATTTCAATCTAAAACCCCCAATCATCACTTAAAATAATTTTGTTAAAGTCTTCAGCTCTTTGTCCTTCCACAGCACGTTTAAATGCGTTTAGTAATGCAGCAACAGGGTCGATTCGGTCTACACTCTTTGATTTCGTGATTTTCACGTTCTCGGAAGCATCTACCACCAATCGTGCGTTACCCATAGACCATTTCAATAATTTATCTTGATAATGTTTCAACGTGTTACTATACACGCACTCTCTGAATTTCTTTGTCGCATCCGTCAGCATTCGGATTGATTGTTCGATTTCTACCATCAACAATCCTTCCTGTTCTAACTCATGTACTAACTGGACTGCATTCCATTTGTCGTAACATACTTCCTGCACGTTATAGTCCTTACAAAACTTCATTATGTACGATTTAACAAGGGTATAATCAACGATAGAACCTTCCGTGAGTATTAATTCGCCCCTATCTCTAAACACATCAAAACGTACCTTATCCTTCGAAATACGCTCATAGTATTTATCGCTAGGCATGAATGATAATTGCTTCACCCGATACTCGTTTCCTTTACGTGCTACCAGTCCGATGGATGTTAAGTCGGTAGTCATGGATAAGTCGAACCCTAAATACACACTTGCACCTTTTGCGAACTCTGCAAAATCGTCTTCTTCTAATTCTGCTTGATTCCATTTTTCCATATCCATATACCCTGCTTCAGGCATATCTACCCATTTATTCATGTTCTTAGTTAAGAAATTACGCATCTTTTCTGGTACATCTAATGCGATTCGTAATTCGTCACGTAAGAATTTCATACCTTCTTCAGTGGTAGCTACAATCGGATTCGCTTTTATCCAGTTACGCTCATCCTTAATATCATCGCCATCGTCTAATTCATTAATCATAGCGAAATAGGATTCGTTTTCTGTGTCATCGTTTGGATCTAGCAATTTAGTTACGTAATTGTATTCTTCCTTATAGCAAGGATTCGATAGGTCAAACCCTGCTGTGGTAATAATACTAATCAATGGTTGTGGTCGTGCTACCTGCCCCGATTTCAGTACCTCGTAAATCTCGGATGTTTTATGTGCGTGGTATTCGTCTATCAATCCACATTGCGGGTTTAAACCGTCACCAGTTTTTCCCGCTTCTTGAGATAGCGCTTGAATAAAGCCACCCGATTTTTCATGAGTGATTTTTCCATACGCTCTTTTAAATTTATCCTTAAACGCACTATTTCGAATTTGAATATCGGTTTCATTCCACAGAATCTTAGCTTGCTCTGTTTTTGTCGCACCGATATAAACTTCTGCGTAAGGCTCTCCGAATGCACTTGCTTCATAGCTAGCTACACACGCATTCGATTGTGTCTTTGCATTCTTACGTGCTACCTGCCAATACGATGTTCTAAATCGTCTATAATTCGTATCTCGATGCACCCATCCGTAAATGTTACCGAATATAAACATTTGAATTGGTGCAGGGTCGATATTCTGACCTGCTAACACTCCTTTACTATGTTTAAAATTCGTCATCCATCGTAAGAATCGTAATGCTTTTTCTTCATCAAACACATAAGGAAACTCATCCGTATTCTCACGTTCAATATCTCGTAGGAAGCGCATATACGCCCATTTTGCTTTTTTACAGTGTTCGTGGTCGGATTCTATCGCTCTCTTGCTATATTGCTCTAGCATCTCTTTTAAGCCACTCATACGTTATCGAACTCCTCCTCTTCTTTGGATTTGTCCGATGTCAAGGCTGCGTGTAAGGCTAGTTTCGCTCTCGATGATGGTGATAACCCTAGGTCAGCTTGCATCTTGCGTAATTGGTCGAATAACTGCGCTTGCTTTACAAATAATGGATGTGCAGCAGTCACCGTTTCCGATGCTTTGTTCGCTTCTACGATGATTCCGTCTTCCAACAATCTCTGATTACACAGTACATACTGTTCATAAACGTTTGCATACACCGCTAACGAATGCACATCTAGGTTTGTCAGCAATTCGATTGATTGCGTTTCTTCCACAATGTACTTAAATTCTTTTTTTGCAATTTTACCTAACCAGCTGGGTGGTTTCAGCTTATCTTTTGCAACTTTTAGTGCTTTTTCGTTCTCTTTTCTGCGCCTAATTTCTTCGTTACTTCGCTTCGGTTTTGACCCGTCTATAACTCGCAAAGATATTGGTACTGCTGAATTTGCCATACTCTCACCGCCTTTCAGATTTTTTCTTATTTTTGTATGTATTTTTGCCCTTTCCGAAACATTTTTAAAGGGGACTTTGTTTGAATTTGTGGG
>QWCF01000235.1_pt1 | contig 38701 bp, 62 predicted proteins | sample 1972521 | NCBI WGS metagenome assembly QWCF01 (sample SAMN09866715, study PRJNA288562) | Human oral metagenome isolate term4_saliva, whole genome shotgun sequencing...
CATCATCCCACTTCTTCCCATTTATCTCATCATTCCTATATATTTATCTCATTGGGTTTCAGCCTGCGCCGTCAGCCGTAAATTTTGAGTTTTATAGTGGATTAACTTTAAACCAGTACGGCGTTGCCTCGCCTTGCCGTACTTGAAACCCAATGAGATAAATATATAGGAATGATGAGATAAATGGGAAGAAGTGGGATGATGGGGGATGAGGCGGGATGGGAAAAGTGAAAAAGAGTTGCAAATAGTGCAACAAAAAACGGACGGTTTTTTTATCGTCCGTTTTTTGTTGTCAGAGTCCTTTTTTGAGGGCGGCGATGGCGATGTCTAGGATTCGGCGTTCGGCGTCCGGTTGGAGTTCGTTGTTGCCGTTGATGGGGAGGTAGGGGCGCGCGGGGAGGTTGGTTTTGTGACCGCGCCCCGCTTGGCCGCCGAGGTGGTGGATGGCGGCGTATTTTTTGTTGCTGCCGATGCGGGCATAGTTGCTGCCAACCTGTGTGGTCAGGCTGGCGGCGAGTTGCCCGCTTTTTTGCAGGGTTTTGCCTCCTTCGTCTGCGGCGCGACGGCTTTGTTTCCACCGCTGTCCGCCCCAACCTTCGGATTCGAAGTTTTCTTCGGTCATGGACAGCAACTCGGTGGCGATGCCCCGCATCATGGCGCGGGTATCGGTGGCGTTTTTGAGCAGTGTACTTAGACCGTGGTCGAGCCTCTCTGCATCTAATTTAATCTCAAGCATGGTCAGCCCCTCAATAATTCACGCACCCATGCCAATGATTCGGGGGTTAGGGCGTTTTTGAATTTTCGGTTAGCCATCATGGTCTTGATGGCGATACGGGCGATGTCCGGATGGGTTGCCTGCGCTTTGTCTATGGCGATTTGCGCCATGCGGGACAGCATGGATTTGCCTTGGTTGGCATTAAATCCCGCATTGGGGGCGATAAATTTGTTGTTGATGCGGATGCCGGTACGCTGTGCGTAACGCTCCTCGCCGGTATAGGGATTTGAACCTATATCGACGGTAATGGTTTCAAGCGTCGGACGGGGTTGGACGCGTCCCTCACCCGCACTGCGCGAGAGGGGTTTGACGCGGCACCGACAGCGGAAATCAAGCGGCGGATATAAGGTATCCCAAACAGGGTCGTCGGCGGCATAGACACGGTTGTGCATCATACGGTGGGTTTCGCGGGTGCGACTGTCGTTGATGGCAACGTACTGCCAATAAGGGTGAGTATCGATGGAGTCCATCATTTCGGCGTAGCGGCCTGCCATGTAGGCTGACTGCATATTGGTCAGATAGATGGTTTTCAGGCGGTGGGGGCTGCCAAGCTGTACGCTTTGGGTTTCGCCTTCGGGATTTTTAATTCCCTGCCTGCCCCACCAGCCTTTGCGTTGCAAGACGGGGGCGAGTTCGCGGCTGAATTCTTCCATCGTCCGGCCTTGTTCGGCGGCATCGACAACGGCGGAATAGATGTCGGAGAGCACATCCATTTTGGCGGTTTTGGCCACCGTAAAGGCAGCGGCGTGAGCGTCGTCCAACATATCCTGCCAGTCCCAAGATACGGCAATGCCTTTTTGCTTGAGATAGGCGACGGCGGCTTCCGGCGTCATGCCGAAGACGGCTTTAATATCTTCGGGGTTCATGATTTAAGCTCCTGTACCACTTCAATCCTGCCGACCAAGTCGGAGAGGAAAATCAGGCGTGCCAACTCGTTTTGCAAGGCGGTATCGTCCATGTTCGGATAGGCGGCGGACAGACGGTCGAGCAGGTTTTCGGCGGTTTCTCCCCGACTTAATTCGGCCACTAGGACGGCAGTCAGCCGTTCGCCCTGTTCATTCAGACGGCCTGTGTCGGGGGCGAGTCCGTCGATGACCAAGCCTGCATCCGTCAAATCGAACTCGGAAAAATCAGCAGATCTACCCTCTTGGGTTGGTTGGACTTCGTCCGCCAAGTCGCCGTCCTCAAGGCCGTATGTGCGCTGCCAGTATTGGTTGGTGAACTTGGCACCGGCATCCACCATCATCTTATCTCTCTCTGCCCGCTCTTTTGTGCCACTCTTCTCGTTTTCAAACAGCACGAATTTCGGCGCAGATACGTCTCCGAAATTAATCTCCACCACCCACTTTATCAACTGATTTAATGCCGCCTCAACAATACGGGTATCGCCGTCACGGATGTCGTCCGTTACCTCCAAACCGGCGGTCGCGCTGGCGTGGGTACTGTCTTTTTCGGTGGTTTGGTCTTGTCCGAGCAGCGCAATGCTGATTTCGGAACGGCAATAACGGATGAGCTTGTCGTAGGCATCAATAGATGATGCCTTGCCGCTTGCCTCGTGGATTTCGACGCTGGAATCGTTGGGGATGGTGCCGACGCTGTTGCCGATCAGGGCTTCGAGCGCGTCTAGCAGTTTGTCGGTATCCTGCGGGGTATTGGAACGCGGCTCTTTACCAATCAGCCAAGGCGCACCGTATTTCTCGGTGAACTGCATCCAAAATTTAAGGCCGCCGCGTTTGAAGGTGACCAGCCAAAAAACCAAGCCCAAATCGCCCAAACCGTAGGGGTTTAGATAATCTGCCTCATGCGTCGGGCAGAGAAACTTATAAGGCGGGGGAACAGTATCGGTCAGCCCGTTTTGGATGTAACGCAACTCGCCGTCGTCGTTGAAGGCGAACCACTCTTGCGGCTTTGCGATGATTTTTTCAGGCAGCCATGCAGAATCGGTACGCCAAATCAGCTCGATGGGCTGGTAACCGTAAAAAACGGCGTTTAAAACGTCTTTAATCAGGTGGTAAACATCGGTTTCGGCCAGCCAACTATCGATAAAATCCCGTACATTTTTAGGGGTGTCGTCGCCCTCAAGCCGCCATTCGAGACGGGCGACAGCTGCTTTTCGGCGGCGCACCAGCGAGCCGACTAATGGGTCGCGCATCAGCTCGCGGTAAACGGAGATTTGCCTGCCCATTTTGCGCAAAACAGGGTCGGGATTAGGCAGCCAGCCGTCAAAACCGCTGAAAAACGGGCGGGAAACGGCGAGATGTGCAGATAAATCCTGCGGCTTGAAGGTCATGATGCCTTGACTGGTTTTGAGTTTGAGGTGGGGTTTGGGCATGATATGTACTCTTTAAATACCTTAATAACCTTTGGTTAATGCGCTTTTTCGGCGGATTCGGCGGCTGGCTACGCGTATCGGGCCGGTATTCAGCTCGCGGCTGGCGTAATGGGCAAGGACAAAGGCAATCGCCGCGTCGCCGTGGCGTTTTTTGCCGTCTTGACCTTTGGTGCGTACATCGGGGATGCGCGGCACGCCCCTGACCAGCTCGAAGGCGCGCAGGTCGGTCAGGATGTCTTCGTCTTTTGGGATTGCGTCCAACGTGCCGTCTTCGAGGGCGGCTTTGAACGGCGCGGTATGGGTGCGGTACCAGTTTTCCGAGAGCATGACCGACTCGCATACCTCCGCGCCAAATTCGTCGCGCATGGCTTCGGCGATTGACTGCCCGTTGCCGCGCGCGTCCAATGCCGCTCCGCGCAGATTGGGTAAACCGTGCAACAGGTGTTTCATGATTTGCTCTTGTTGAGCAAACGGCATATTGCCCAACTCCAACACGAACGGCGGCTTAAGGCTTAAATTAGTCTGCTGCAATAAAGGGACGATGACGGTACGGTCTCCGCTGCGGGCAAAGTCTTCACCCACAAAGGAAATCCGGGTTTTATCCAAACCGTCGAGCAGCGGTTGCAGGGTGTCGGCTATCCAGTCCGCTACTTCGGCGGCGCGGCGCGGCTCGGGCAAGAGACCGAACTCATCGCTTTGGTCGTATCTGATAACCGGCGTATAAGGACTCATACGGCTCTCAATCAAGGCTCGGTTGAGCCATTTGCCGCCGCCGTTTTTAGGGATGCAGTCCAACTCTTCGGATGCATCGTCGCCGTAGAAATCACGAATCTCTTTGCACCATGCCTCCTCTCCCTCTTTCGTCCACTCTTTACCCAAACGCAGGCAGATGCGGCGGTAGAGGCCGTCTGAAACAGCCTCGTCGAAAGTAATGCGGTGGATGGAGTACGGCTTTTTGCCCGCACGGATGTCGGTAATCAGCTCGTTGAACGGATTGTCCACACCGTCATGGGTAGAGATGATGTGTACCTGACCGCCCCACATCAGCAATGCCATTGCCGCTTTGAGCAGCTCGCCGAGCTGCTCGTGGAACGCCGCCTCGTCAATGATGACGCGCCCCTGCTTACCGCGAAGGTTTGAGGGGCGGCTGGATAAGGCGGTAACGCGCCAGCCGGACGCGAAACGGATGACGAAGGCGAGGACGGATTTTTTGTCGTCTCCTTCAACAAACACTTCTTCGGTTTCTTCGATTTCGCCAGCCGCCAAGCCGTAGAATTTCGCCCAGTTGGCACAATCGCGGATAAACTCCAAAGCCATGTCTTTGTTGTAGCCTATGTACCATGCGTCCATGCCGCCCGATGAGGCGGCAAGTAAGGCGGTATCGGCAGCCTCGCCCCAGCTCAGACCGATGCGTCGGGATTTTTCGCAGAGTTTGACGGGAGAGTTATCGGCGCACCAACGCTGCTGATAAGGAAGCAATGCCGATGGCGTGCGGTCTTCGGTTTTGGGCAATGTCATGATGCGATACCTAAAATCTGTTTGCGGATGGCTTCGGCAGCCGCGTCGGACAGCCCGCCTTTTTTTGCCTGCTTGGCCACGTTTTCGGCGGCGGCTTCGACTTTGGCTTTAACTTTTGCCTGATATTCTTTAAGGCGCGTTCCGGCGGTAATCAGACCGCTGATTTTGCGCGCGCCCTCGCTCATAATCCCGAAACGGTCAAGCGCGTTTAACTCGTCTTCGGGCATCTCGCCAATCTGCACCAATGCCTCAAACAACTCTGTCTGCAACATCGCCATCAAGGCTTCGGAGCGGGTATCCCCCTCGTCTGCCGCGCCTTCGGCAATCAGGCGTGCCGCTTCTGTGCTGTTTTTGATGGCGGTAAACCGACGCTGTACTTTTTGGCCGTACCGATGGGCGGCGGAGCGGCTGATTTCGTAGCCCTGCTGCTGTAACCATTCGGATAATGCCTGATAATCGGCGAAGCCGTTTTCGACGAGCTTGCGCTCAAACTCGTGTCGGACGGCTTCAGGGAGCTGATCGATGACGCTGCGTTTTGCCATATCAGCTCCACACTTTTTCGGGGCGGGCGATACCGGCGCGGCACTCGACTGTGTATTCGGCAATATCGACACCCAAACTGGTCAGGTCGGCAAACCACAAGCCGTGCGGTGCTTTATTCAGTTCGACCATTTTGCGGTCGGCAAGGTAGTCGAGCTGCTGGCGCAGTTCGGTGGCGGTGGTCTGCGGGTAAATCGCGTTCATGATGTCCAGCAGAAAGGTCTCGCTGGTGGTGTGCGGGCGGGCTTTATTAAGGGTGTTGATGATGTTCCAACGCATCCCCTCGCGGCGTTGTTTGGCAATCAATTCTTGGCTAATCATTTCTTTACGCTTTCCATCTTGTATATTTCAGTGAGTTTTTCGGCAACATTGTCGAGCTTGGCTTCGAGGACGACCTGATTGCGGATGTAGTCTTCCCGCAAAACATAGGTCAGAGGCAGGCCGGCGTTGAATTCCGCCAGTTTGTTTTCCATGATTTCGACTTTGCCTTGCAGGCGTTCCTGCTGTTTTTGGCGTTCGTCCTGCTGCTCGCGGAATTGCGCCAGCAGCATTTTGCCGAAGGTAAAACAGATGCCGAGGAAGGAGAGAAGAAATCCGACCAACTGCCAAAATTCGATATGTATAAAGGTTTTTTCCATTTTTAAGGCCATCCGTGTTCGAAATATTCTTGGCAAACGATGCAGCGGGTGCAACCTTTGACTGCTTTTCGCCTTGCGTCCGGTATCGGGCTGCCGCAATCTTCGCAATGGCTCAGGCTGTCGGCACGTTCCGGCATGATTTGATGTTTCGCCAGGGACTCTTCTAAAAATATGGCTTCACGCTCTGATGCGCGGTCGGCAAAATCAGTCATTTTTCAGACGGCCTTTCGTGTACCAGTCCTGCCACCCGGAGACTTGGACTTCCAACTTTTGGCAGTATTCGCCGTAACGTACGGCATGGTTTAAGAGTTGTTCGGGTGAGCCGCCGGTCGGACGCTCGGGGCGTTCGTATTTGACCAGCAGCCCGGTAGATACAGGCGGCAAATCCACTGTCGGTACGGTTTTAATCGGGGTATCCGAAGGCACGGTTGTAGAGGTGCAGGCTGTTAGAACCGATACCGTTAAAACCATTGCCGTCTTTTTGAATCGCGTCATGCGTTTGCTCCTGTAAGGTGTTTTTGGTTTTATCCAGCTCGCTCAGGGCGGATGCCAGCTCGATGCTTTGACGCTGCGCGAAGTCATGCCAACGCTTCGTTTCCGCCTGCGATTTTTTAAGCTCGTCGGCGTATTGTTTGGCTGCCGCCATTGACGAGTTTTGGTAGGCGGTAATCAGGGCAGTTTGCTTGGCATCGGCTTTGTCGGCGGCATAGTGATAGCCGTTTAGCCAGATGCCTAACACAATCAATGCACGCCATGCCAATGCCGTTTTGTTTTTGTACAAAAAATCAATCATTGCCGCTCCATTCTTCGGGATTCGCGGATTTTTTGATTTCCGCCAACTGCGGTACGGCGGCAATGCCGCGTTTGATTAAGGCATACCCGCCGACCATCGCGCCGTATGCCCACCATAACCATTCGGTAGCTTCCACCGTCTGTGCGAACTTATAGGTCATGGCGGCTGCGGCGATGTTTGCCCAAAGTTTGGTATGACTGATTTTTCCGGTTGCGGGATTGGAGACTAAGCCGCCCAGCCATCGGAAAAAGCCGGTCATTTTTGACGGTTTTTCTTCGCGGCGCGTTTCGTCGCCGCCACCCCGCTTGGACGGTGAGGCATCGTCCGGCATCCCTGAGAAGGTATAGCTGAACGAATGCCCAGATCGACGCTGAAACTGGGAGACATCACGGCGGCCATTAGGGCGAGTAAAGACTTTTTTGACATGATTGCTCCTTTTTTAATCAATGTTGTCCGCTGATGCGTGGATCAGGTTTTGTGCGACGCGGCGGACCCAACCTTTACCGAAAGACGTGAACGTACCGAGCTTGGTATAAAAGACCAGACGCTCGGCGTTGAACCGCAATAAAAGGTCGTTTTCGGGAAGGGAATTGATGGCTTTGAGGCTGATTTCGCCGATGATGCCGTCGTCCGGTACGCCTGCGGAGCGTTGGAGCATACGGGCGGCATTGCCGTAACCGTGGTTGACGCAGGCATCAAAAAATTGGAAAGCGACCGCTTCGGGCATTTTGTCGGCGTGGTAACGCTCCCAAAACGCCTTTCGGTAAATGCCGATAGCCTGTTCGCGGGTCATGGCGCGCATGGACCCGTTAAAGCCGTTTGCCATTGCGGTACGCTTGGTGATGCCCCAGTTGGTTTCGCCGCCAGGGTCTTTTGGATGGTTGATGTAACCGCCCTCGTGGGAGAGGACGCGGTTGATGAATTGGTTGAATTTGGTGGACATAAAAAATCCCTGTATTGAGATGTAAATCAATACAGGGATTTTAGGAAAGGTCGTCTGAATGGGCTTTTAAAGAGGGTTAAAACTCGTTCTAGATTTTGGGTTTCTTCTTTCCCATGAGTTTTTTAAACTCTTCTTTTCGGCTTTTAATTAAATTCCCAGGTAAGAATACAGAATAAAAAATGGAAATACAGGCTAAAAATAAATAGCTCCGTTCAAGCCAAAAAATGGCTGGTCCATTTTTATATTCTTCTTTATGAGCCAACAAGATGACAATAAAAACACAAACCAATACGGCAAGATATGTGTAAAAAAGTAAGGAATGTTTTATATACCGTTGTTCTTGTACGCCTTCACGAATTTGAATTTGTCGCCAATTTGCATCTTCATCAAACCTCATATCACTAAACAATGTCATAATGGCAATTAAAAAACCGGCCAAGATTGCAAATACGTTGATAATTAAATCAACGGCTTTTTCGTTTCCATGAACAAAAGGCTGCCCTTTCCATGCTAGAAATGCTGATATACAAGCAATCAACACAAAACGTAGTAAGGGCAGGTATTTTTTCATTGTTCAGTTAAGTTTCTGCTTTGGAGTTCTAGAAAATATTCACTGATTGCTGTAAATGCTGAGTCAGGAAGTAATGAGTTGGCTTCATCGTATCGACCAATTCTAACAGATTTAGACAGTTTTACATCAGAAGGCTTAATCACTTCACCTTGTTGCGTGGTAATAGAAAATCCTTGATTAACTGTTTCATCATCAATAATTTCCTCTGCCTGTTCCTGCATTAAAGATTGTGCTTCGATGCTGGCTCTCGAATTACCATTTAGTAAGACTTCTAAATTGATATGAATTTCGGATTGTGCTTCCAATTCCTCATCACTCAATTCGCTTGTAAATACACTACCGACCTTCCCTAATGCTTTGGCAATAGTTGAACGGCTATTTTGATACAGTCTATCTCTGGATAATTGATATGCCGAAGCATCTAAAGTAATGCTTTTCACTCCATGTTGTTGTATCAACGACAACTTATCGCAATTTCCTACTGCTTTGAATTCAATATTAAAGAGAACAATATTCGGATTGCTCTCTCTCAATTTATTGCTTAGTAAACTTAAATAAGAAGCAACCGTTGATGCTGACAAAAAACCATGTCCGCAAAAAATTACATGGTGCCCAACAATATACAAAAAAGCCTCTTTACGCAAAAAGGAATATCCACTTGGAGGAGCTTGCGTTCCACCATGATCATCTTGCTGTACAGGTTTATTGCTCATAGTGCGGATATGTTCGTCTTTTGTACCGCTGCCAATGTGTATCAGTAATCCACCAATTGAATTGCCTTTTGCATCTTTAGGATCCAGAGTTCTATGCATGATTTGGGTAAGCTGATTGTATTGTTCAATTTGTGTATCTTGAACAGTAGGAGCAGCTGACAAAACCGTTCTTAACGCCGATTCCAAATCGAATAGAGCATGATCTGCCTGTGCACGTAAATAATGAATGGTTTTAGTAGTTTTTTTGGCCATTTATAAATTCCTCATTTCTTTTTCGATTTTTACTCATATTGTCTGATTAAGTAATATCAGCTACTCAGCCCTAGCCGTCAAAACCACGCTCGGCAAATTAGTAACAGTGACTTTATAAGCAATTCCACCACGCGCCCATTCTCGGGTTGGGTCTTTTTGCGCATTATGGCTGTTAATCGCCATTTTGATTTGGTCGCCGGTATCACGCAGCAATGTGCGGTCTTCCGGAGCGGTTGCCGCAATCAAGGCTGCGGCGGCTTTGGACAGTTTTTCCGCCTTTTGAGGCATTGCATCTGTATTCCAGACTACTCGGACAGCAGTAATTTTGTCGGCTTTATCGGTATCAACGGTTAATGTGAGGCCGTCTGAAAAGTCATGCAGCAGATTTTTCCCTTCCGCATTGTCGGTAGGGACAACATGTTCGGGAAGAGTCAGACCGGTTTTTTGGTCGGCAAGCCCTTTATTGGCTGCTGATTGATAGTCGGTATAGCTTACCGTCATGGTTTTTAATTCGGATTGTGCTTGCTCCTGAAGTTGGGCAGATGCCGGTTGTTCTTCAGCTTGGCCGCCACACGCAGATAAAGCACAGGTGGCGGCAACTAATAAAGCGAGTATTTTCATTCTATTTCCCTTTTGGATTGTGGCTAGTTCAGGTCTTTTGAAATCTGAACCACTTGCCCGATAACCTGTATGTCCGGATGGTCTGACAACATCAGCGGCATGGGCGGATAGGTCGAGTTGTCGGAGATTAAAAGCAGGCTGCCGTCGATTTGGCGTTGGATACGCTTTACCCATAACACATCGCCGCTGCGGATAACGTAAATCTGACCGTCGCGCGGATTGGTTTTGGAGGTATCAACCAGCAGCGTGTCTTTGCTGCTGATGGTCGGCTCCATGCTGTCTCCTTTGGCTGTAACGATATTGAGGTCTTGCTCATGCAGGCCGCGCTGGAGCAGCCATTCTCTTCTAAACGCCAGATGATTGGCGGGGTCGGTTACACCGTAGGCGGTCGTGCCGTTGCCCGCGGAGACCTCGACATCAAACATGGGGATATAGGCGTAATCGTCTGACAATGCCGTCAAACTAGAAATATTCCTTTTACTATTCTTTTTTCCAGAAATCAGCCAGTTTGCATCAACATCAAATTTGCTCAATATTTTTTCCACCATATCAAATGGTGGACGCTGTTTTCCGCTTAAAACATCATTTACCCTAGATACTTTTTCATCTATCAAGTCGGCAAATTCGGCGATAGTCAGCTCTTCTTTCGCAAGAAGTTCACGAATATTTCCAGTAAAAATCAAACTCATAGAATTAATCCTTAAAAATAAACTAGAAATAATCTTGCTATCTAGAAATATTCCTATTATACTTGCATCAAGTTTGATACAAGATTGTTTAAATCTTTAAACAATCATGATTCTAGCACGAGAACGAAATAGGAGATATTCCGTGAAAGCAGAAAAAATAAAAGCAGGTTTCCGAGAGCGCGGTGAAACGATGAAGGATTGGTGCATGGCGCGTGGTTATGACCCGACGTATGTGTCTCGGATTTTGAACGGTACCGTTAAGGCAAATCGGGGGAAAGCGCATCAAATTGCGCTCGAACTCGGGCTTAAGTCCAAACAAGACGCAGCGTAGGAGTCGATATGGCAGAAAGCAAAAGGGTACAACGGCTATTGAGGGTCTTTATCGCTCTTGACGAGCATCCGATTATCGGTCTGAGCAATAAGGATTTATCGGTCGGACTGGGGCTGACGCCATCGCAAGTCAGCAGGGATATTGATGATTTGGTTGCCTCGGGATTGGTCATCAAGCTTGAAAACGGCAACTACGCCTACGGCATCAAAACCCTGCAAATCGCAGAGCGATTTAGAAAACAGCAAGAGCGGCTGAATGCGCGCTTGCAAGAATTGGAAAACCGAATTTACTAAATGCGACGACGTCGTCGCATTTGAGGAGCAAAAGAAATGGCAACAGAAATTTTAGGGCATACGGTCGGCGCAACGGCAAACGAACTGGCTATCCACAGCATGGAGGTTATGGACAAGTTTTCGAGCGGCGAGGCCTACAACGAGACGGTATGGATTGAGCGCGGACGATTTGCGGTACGCCAAACGATGGAAGGGATGTTTGAGCTGGGACGCGCGCTGATCATCATCAAGGAGCATACGCCGCATGGGCGGTTTGCCGAAATCGCTGAAAAAGAATTCGGCCTCGGACGGCGGGAATCCCAACGACTGATGAATGCCACCCTCCGATTTATCGACCCGAAAATGAAACAGGTGCAGCCTAAGCTGATGACGTTGGGCAAATCCAAACTGCTCGAGCTGCTGGTTGAAGACGACGACACTTTGTTGGAGCTTGCCGAAGGCGGCGAGGTCAACGGCAACACTTTTGACGATGTCGACCGTATGACGGTCAAGGAGCTGCGCGTCGCCCTGCGCGAAAGCCGTGAAACGGCGGAAGCGAAAGACAAGGTGATTGCCGATAAAAATAAAAAGGTTGATGAGCTGGCGGAAAAGCTGTCGAAAAAGCAGACGGGTGTCAAAGAGCCTAAACCTGCGGATGTGGGCATCGAGCTGACGATGCAGCTTGGCAGCTTGGAAGTCGGTATCCGCTCGCAAATCAGCCGATTGCGCGAGATGTTTGAACAGATGGCGGCCCACGGCGAGGCGCATGGATTTGACCATCGCGCGAAGATGGTCGGTACGCTCAATCAAATTATTTTGGACTGCGAGCAACTGCGCGAAAGCTATGCCTTACCGACCGAAGCACCGACAGACAATGTGCCGGAATGGTTGGGCGGTGAAACGGGAGAAGGCGATGAATCCGGCAATGATTGAGCGTCTTAAGGCAGTCGAGAATCAGGCGGAAGCAATGGGACGCGGCGCACGCTCTGCATATCTCAAGCAGCAGGCGCAGGAATTGGGCATCAGCCTTGCCACACTATACCGCAAGCTGGAGGCGGTCAGCGTCAAGCCGACGCGCAAACGGCGCAGCGATGCGGGCAAGACGGAACTGAAACCGGAAGAAGCCAAATTGATTTCGGCGGTTTTGGTGGAGGCGATGAGGCGCAACGGCAAGCGGTTGATGTCGGTGCGGCAGGCGGTGGAAATGCTGCGCGCCAACGGAAAAATCGAGGCGGCGCGGATTGATGAGGAAACCGGGGAAGTCATCCCCCTATCTGAAAACACCATTACCCGGGCTTTACGAGAGTACAAGCTGCATCCCGACCAACTGCTCCAACCCGAACCGGTCAGCCGGATGAAATCAGAGCATCCGAACCATTGTTGGCAAATCGACCCGAGTTTGTGCGTTTTGTATTACCTGCCACGTCAGGGCAAGGATACGGGGCTGCGGGTCATGAAGGAAGAGGAGTTTTATAAAAACAAGCCGAAAAACGTCATCAAAATCGAAAACGACCGCGTCTGGCGGTACACGGGGACAGACCATGCCTCCGGCACGATTGCGGTGCGTTATTACTTCGGCGGCGAGACCAGCGCGAACCTCTGCGACTTTTTCATCTACATGATGCAGCAAAAGGCAGACCCGTTAAAAGACCCGTTTCGCGGCGTGCCGCGCATGGTCATGCTTGACCCGGGCAGCGCGAATACTTCGGCGGCGTTTAAAAATTTGTGCAAGTCCTTGGATGTGCATGTGCAAATCAACAAGCCGGGCAATCCGAGAGCCAAAGGGCAAGTGGAAAAAGCCAACGATATTGTCGAGACGGCATTTGAGAGCGGGTTGCGCTTTACCGAGGTACACGACATCGACCAGCTCAATGCCTTATCAGAACGATGGATGCGTTACTACAACGGTACGCAAAAGCATAGCCGCCACGGCATGACCCGCTATCAGGCGTGGAACAAAATCAAACCCGAGCAGCTCATCCTGCCGCCGCCTGCGGAATATTGCCGAGAGCTTGCCATCAGCGCGCCGAAAGAGGCAAAAGTCTCGGCGGATTTGGAAATCCGCTTCGGCGGACGGGTGTATAGCGTGAAAGGCATCCAGGGGATTTTGGTCGGTCAGAAAGTTTTGGTCGGTAAGAATCCTTGGGAGGTAAACGGGGCGCGGGTCGCTACTTATGACGCGGAGGGTAACGAGGTTTGGGTATCCGTACCCGAAGTAGTTTTTGACGAGATGGGCTTCAGGGCTGACGCCGCGGTCATCGGGGCGGAATACAAAGCCCCTGCCGATACGGACGCGCAGCAGCATCGAAAAGAGCTGGACAAGCTGGCGATGGGGGCGGAAACGCTGGAGGAGGCAGCCGCCAAACGCAAAGGCAAGGCAGTCCCATTCGGCGGCGAAATCGACCCATACAAGCATCAAGAAGATACGCTTGCCGCGCGAAATACGCTCTTTATGCCCAAACAGGGACAGCAGATGGCGTACAACCGGATGGAGGTCTCGGAGCAGGTATTGAGCAAGGTCGAAATCGCCAAACGCTTAAAACCCCGCGTCGAGGCAGAAGGCGGCGACTGGAAACAGGCGATGGCGGTCATCCTCAAACACTACCCGGAAGGCGTGGTCGAGAGCAAATTGGACGAGGTTTACGACAGGCTGAAGACGATGGGTCGTCTGAAACTGCATAAAACCGGTTAGGCAAATGCGACGACGTCGTCGCATTTGAAAAAAAGGGAAAGCATGAAACAGACCTTTAAGCAAATCGGCAAATCCTATGCCGCCGCGGCAGCCGAAATCGGATGCAGCAAGCCGATGCTGGTGGCGGTAGTCAATCACGGGCAATGGCCGAAAAAAAACGCAGCCGAGCTGCGAAGGAAATTGAAAGGTTTTGTGGCGGTGGTCGGCGAAAGCGGTGCGGGTAAATCCACACTGCGAGAAGACCTGCAAGACCGCATCAACCGCGAAGGCCGACAAATCATCCTAATCGAGCCTTATGTCTTGGCGATGGAGGACAACGACCAAAAAGGCAAAACGCTTAAGGCGGTACATATTGCCGAGGCCATTTTGGAGGCGGTGTCGCCGGGAACCAGCCCGAAACGCAGTCCGGAAGCACGTTTCCGCCAAATCCACCGCGCTTTGTCGGAAAGCGCGAAAGCAGGCAACAAGCACCTGCTCTTGATTGAGGAGGCGCACGGCCTGCCGCTGCCGACCTTGAAACACCTGAAACGCTTTTTTGAGCTGAAAAACGGGTTTGAACGCCTGCTCGGGATTGTATTAATCGGTCAGACGGAGTTGGCACAAAAACTTAGCGAAAACAATCCTGCTGTGCGCGAAGTGGTGCAACGCTGCGAGGTGGTTACACTCTTGCCGCTGACCGACGGGAAACTAGAAGGCTATCTCAAGCACAAATTTGACCGCGTCAATGCGGACATGGCGAAGATTTTAGACAAAAGCGCGATTGATGCGGTTGCCGAGCGTCTGACAGTCAAAAGCCGCACGAGCAAGGGATTGGAAACCAACAGCCTGCTCTATCCGCTGGCGGTCAACAACTTGGTGGCGGCAGCGATGAATCAGGCGGCGGAGCTTGGTTTTGAGATGGTTGACGGCGATGTGGTACGGGGGGTGTGAGATGGATAACAAATTCGGAAAAATTATTGACCCTAATCACTTGCTGCTCCCATTTAGAAAACAGGTAGCTACCGGGAAAGTCGGCAGCATGGAATACACGATGGAAATCTCTGTGGGATGTGAGCCGATGGTCGTCAGTAAAGCTACTGGGAAGCGGTTTGTATTGACTTGGCAGGACATAGTGGAGTTAGCCGTTCTGGCCGGTATCGACGAATCGGAAGAGTCTGAAAAATAAAGGGGAAATCATGAAAAAAGATGAAATCGAATTTGCCATTGCAATTGTGCTGCTGACCATCGTTGTAGTCATACAGGCAATGCTGACCGAGCCTTGCCGCCAAAAACAGCCTATGCAGATCAACGTCTATGACAGGGGACAATACAAATGAGGGGCTTATGGATATTAACCGTCATGCTCGCCGCCTGTCATCCGGTCGCGGCAACGGCAGAAAAAAGGGATGCTCTGGAAGCCGATAAAAACTGGGAAGCAGTTTATGGCGGGATGAGCGAGACAGACAAAATAACAGGCGTGGTTTTGGAGCCTGCGGGAGCGGAAAAATGAACAGGGATTACAGCAAAATCAAAGTATCGGTTTGGCGGGAGAAAGGCGGTCATCTTGCCGCCGAGCTGACAACGGTATCGGGTCAGTTTGTGATGATGTATGTGTCGTCGCAGCTATCGGATGAAGTTGAGAATGTGGTTCAGACGGCCTTGCGGTGCTTGAGCCGTAAGGATTTGGAGACGGCGAGATGACAATTTATCTAAATATCGCCCGCGACGGCATTATCAAGATTACTCAGGATGCCGCTTTGGGTAACCAAGAAGGCGATACAGATTACCTGAGTAAAGAGCTGAATGAGGGCTGTACGCTTGAAGAAGTTTATGCGGTTGTCGCCGCAAATACATCTTGGAAAAACGGGTTGTTTTATTACCCTCCGGTGGATGTGGAAGATGGTGATCGGGCATGTGATGCAGCTATTGATTTTTCCGACTTGGTTTACTGCAGCCTTAAAAGTTTGATGGAGGCGAGAACATGAAAGTACGCTGCCCTACCTGCGGTGCGGTGATGAGCTTGGATGTATTAATCGTCCATGACGATGCCCGCGAAGCTCTGATTGCCCTGACCGGCATTTCAGACGACCTTTTTAAGGCGGTATTGCGGTATCTGACGCTGTTTCGCCCCGCCGAAAAGGATCTAAGTTTTAACCGGGTTTCAAAGCTCATCGGCGAGATTGCGCCGATGATACGGGCGGGCGAAATCGTCCGTAACCGTAAAACTTACCCGGCTCCGCGCGAGGCTTGGATTTGGGCGGCAACACGATGCCTTGAGGCACGGGACGTGGGAAAGCTGACACCGCCGCTGACCAGCCACGGTTATTTGTTGGAAAACATTACGTTTTGGTCGCCGGAGAAGACGGCGGGAACGGCGGTTTTGCCCTCTTCCCAACCCTCTCTCACAGGAGAGGTGGCAAGCACCAAATTGAGGAGCGGGTTGGGCGGTTTGATGGAGTGGTCAAATGGAGGCAAACAATAGCTGGCTGAAAAAAGCAATCGCGCAGGGTTTTATGATGCTCGCCGCCCTAAACCTCAAAGGCCGCCCCGCTTCGGCGGATTTGACGGCAGTCGCCGAACTTTGGTTGGGCATACTAAGCGGACGATCGTGGCAGCCGGAGCATGACGGAATCAGGATACAGGCAGCCTTTAGGGCTATCGCGGCATCCTCGTCAGAGTGGCCAAACCCTGCCGACCTTATCAAGCACCTGCCGCCGCCCGAAATCAGGATGGTACCGAAATTAGAAAAGAAGCATCGTCCGACCGAATACGGCAAGGCGCAGGCCGCCAAACTCAAACAAACACTCAGCCTGCTGGAAAGCTCTCCTTGCATGAGCAGGGATTGGATACACGGGCCACGCCACCGGTCGGTGGATGAGTGTAAAAGGATTTATGCCGAGAGGCAGAAAGGTAAATAAAAAATGGAAAATGGAATTTGGCCGAGTAATCCGCGCATATCAGACTTAATCAGGCGATTGGAAGACTTGAAGGCAGAGCATGGCAACTTGCCAATAACTCGCGAACCTCTGCGGGGTGGAGTTGTGTATGCCGATGTAAGGGAATTTAAAGTTGCCTATGTTAGACCTAAAGAAAAACGTGAACGAACATGGTCTTACCGTATCGGAGCAGCCCAAGAAGGCGATTTGAAGGTAGTAAAAGTTTAAAGGAAAAAAGATGAATATTGATAAAACCCAATACAAACAGGATGCCAAAGGTAATCTCGTGCCGCTGGCCAATATTAAAGAAATCGACCTGCTGCGCGATGAACTGGTGCAGGAAATCGCCGCCAAAGCCCGCGCGGTGCAGGATAACCTGATGGCGTTCAAACGTGAGGCGATGGACGATATTGCGGCGTTTGTACAGTTGAGTGCCGACCGCTACGACGTGAATATCGGCGGCAAGAAAGGCAATATCAGCCTGCACAGCTTCGACGGCACGTACCGCGTCAACCTTGCCATGCAGGATACGTTGGTATTTGACGAAGGTTTGATTGCCGCCAAAGCCTTGATTGATGAATGTATCAACGAATGGACGGAAGGCAGCCGCACGGAATTGAAAACGCTGATTAACGCGGCCTTCCAAATGGACAAAGAAGGCAACATTAGCACCGCCCGCGTACTCGGACTGCGCCGCCTGCAAATCACCGACGAAAAATGGCAACGGGCGATGGACGCGCTCTCCGACAGTTTGCAGGTACATATCAGCAAGCCGTTTGTGCGGGTGTATCAGCGCGGCGAGGATGGGGAGTATCAGTTGATGAATTTGGATGTGGCGAAGGTGTGAACATGGAGAAAGGAGCTAATTTATGCAAGGATAAAAAAGCTGCCACGTTAACATTGCATTTAAAAGCAGATAGTGGTTACTCAAGTTATGTTGAATATCGTGTCAGCCCGGATCAATGGGCAGAAATATTGAAAATTTTGGAGGAAAAAAGCAATGGCTAAAGTCATTATCACTATTGAAGATACAGAAGAAGGTTTATTCGAAATTGGTATTGAAGGTTTGACTCGTGACGAAAAACCATCTCCGGCCATGTTGGTGGGTCATGCGGTAACAAGCATGTTGCGAAAGCGGCAACAATCAATCCATGAAAAATTTGTCGGTCAAATTTTAGATGCCTGTCAAGATTAAATGCCATCTGAAACTATAAATTCATAAACCGCGCGGCACGGTCTGCCGCATTTAAATCTAAATAGGAGTCAAAAAGTGAATAAATCCGAATTAATCCAAGCCATCGCCGATGAGGCGGAATTGAGCAAACGCGCTGCGGCGGAGTTTGTCGATGCGTTTGTCAGCGTGGTAACGCAAGAACTGAAAGACGGAAAAGACGTTACGCTGGTCGGCTTCGGCACGTTCCACACCGCCCAATCCGCCGAGCGTAAAGGCCGCAATCCTAAGACCGGCGAGCCGTTGACCATTGCCGCCCGTAAAACGCCAAAATTCCGCCCGGGCAAGGCTTTGAAAGACGCGGTGAACCGTTAAAGCCGCTGATGTTTAAAAGGTCGTCTGAAGAGATTCAGGCGACCTTTTTTGCGTCCCCCATTTTAGTTGCACTGCGCAAAAATCCCGAATAGAATATCATTATTTATTGATTTTCTTGAAAAAAGTGAAACGTTGTTTCACTTTTTTGAGGTTCTTAGGGGACTGGAAATGGAAACCCGTACTCAGAAAAAACAGCGGTTGATACGGCTCATCCATGTGGCCAAAACCCAGTTGATGATGGACGATGGCGAATACCGTGCGCTGCTCGCCAACCTGTCATGCGGCAAGACGAGCAGTACCAAACTGTCGGTTGAAGAGCTGGAGCTTGCCGTACGGGCGATGAAGATGCGGGGTTTTGTGGTTACCACAAAAGCGCAGGCGACATCAAGCAAGCCTGATTTGCCGGTGCATATGCCAAACCGCATGATGGAGGCGCAGGTCAAAAAGATACGTGCGCTTTGGTTGGAGCTGCACCATTTGGGCGCGGTGCGAAGCCCGTCTGAATTGAGCCTGGCTCGATTTGTCAAACGCATGACGGGCATAGATTATCATGGATGGTTAGGAACTGATGACGCGATACGGGTCATCGAGCATTTGAAGAAGTGGAAAGTGAGGGTGGAAAATGGCGGACAACAGAGTGCCTGAGCTGGTGGCGGATTTGGAAGACCAGGCGGTCGCCTGCTTGATGTCGGTATTGCCGATGGAGCGGCAGCAGGCGGTCGAGGTATCTAAAAAGCTGTCTCATCATCTGACCAGCAACTGGGGCGGGCAGTTGATTTATTTCCCCAAAAACCTTTTGGGCAGGGTATCCGAGCGAGACCTGAAGATTTATAAGGAGTTTAACGGCAAGAATCATGTGGAGCTTGCCCGCAAATATGATTTGACCGTCCAACATATCTACCGCATCGTCAAGGAGGTCGGGATGGCGGAGCGGGCAAAAAATCAGGGAGATTTGTTTGTGTGATTACCCGATTTATTCAAGATAGCGGTCAGGATTCGTCCTGACCGCTTTTTTAGCGCATTTGTCGGCTCGGATAAGGGTTTGCCTATCCCAGTGGGTAAACGCGCTAAAAACGCGATTTTAACGCCTTTTTGAACAATCATTCTTTAAGCCGCATTAAAAGCGGTTTCAGACGGTCTTTGCCACAATAGCCTCATCCATCCGATGAGGCTTTTTTATGTCTTACGAAATTTTCCGTGCAGGAACGCGCACCGATGCAAACGGCAATACGGTAACGATTACCGAGGCCGACCTTGCCGCCGCTGCCCAAGCATATGACCCGAAGGTGCATGAGGCTCCTATTGTGGTCGGGCATCCCAAGGCAGATGCGCCCGCCTACGGCTGGGTCAAGTCGCTTGGTGTGCAAAACGGCGTGCTGACGGCGGACTTTGCCCAAGTTGATGAAGGCTTTGCGGATTTGGTTAAAGCCGGACGATATAAAAAAGTGTCGGCGAGTTTTTATCCGCCCGCCAGTCCGAACAATCCCAAACCGGGCGTTTGGACGCTGCGCCATGTCGGCTTTTTGGGCGCGCAACCGCCCGCAGTCAAGGGGTTGTCCGCCATCAGTTTTGCCGAGGACGAAGTTTATGTCGAGTTTGCCGAAGAACCGCAAGAAATTGGCTTTTTGCGCCGATTACTGAGCATGGCGGGTTTTAAACCTGCCGAATTTACCGAATCACCCCCACCCCCAGAAAACCATGAAAACAAGGAGACCCCTATGTCGCTGGAACAAGAGCTTGCAGCCGAAAAGGCCGCCCGCGAAGCTGCCGAGAAGAAGGCCGCCGAATCGCAGGCGGAATTGAAAAAGCTGCAAGACGAGCAGCATGCCGCCCTGCGCGATGGTGCGCATGAGCAGAATGCCGAATTTGCCGAAGGCTTGGTTAAAGAAGGTCGTCTGAAACCTGCCGACAAGGATTTGGTCGTCAAGGTTTTGGATTTTGCCGAATACCCTACCGACGTAACCGCCGACTTCGGCGAAGGCAGTAAGAAGCAGCCTTTGTCTGCCGCGCTGCGTGCGTTTTTTACCGCCGTTCTGCCCAAGCAGATTCAGGGCGGCGAGATGGCTAAAGGCGAAACGCCGTCGGGATTGGCGGCAGACTTTGCCGAAGCGTCGGACCCGGAAGCCTTGAGCCATCACCAACGTGCATTGGCATTGGCGGCGACGGAAGGTATCTCTTACGAAGAGGCTGCCCGCCGTACTATTGCTTAAATCATCAACCCGTCAAATGCGACGACGTCGTCGCATTTGACCTAAAAAAGGATAAAACATGAGTGCATCTCATTTGCGCGGCCTGCGCGGTCAGTATGATCCAGTTTTGACCAATATCGCACTGGGCTACAAACAGGCGAATTTCATTGCCGAGAAAATCTTTCCACAGGTTTTTGCGGACAAAGAAGGCTTGCGTGTGCCGGTGTTCGGCAAGGGTTCGTTTGTCGAGTATCAGACCGAACGTGCGGTCGGTGCGGCATCGAATGTGATTACGCTGGACTCACCAAGCTTTATGCCGGTCGTGTTGGAAGAGCATGATTTGGCGGCAGGCGTAGATTACCGCGAACAAGCCGAATCCATGTACGACGAGCGCGCCAAGGCAACACGCCGCGTGGTCAATGGCGTGCAGCTGCGTCAAGAAATCGAAACTGCCGCCCTCCTGCAAAACAAATCGGCTTATCAGTCCGGTTTCAGCAAAGATTTGGCCGCCACCCAAAAATGGAGCGATAAAAACTCTGATCCGTTGGCAGACATCGAAACCGCCCGCGAAACGGTTCGCGCAGGCTGCGGTGTACGCCCGTCGGTGCTGGTGGTAGGCGCGAGCGTGCTGTCGGCGCTGAAACGCCACGAGAAACTCATCGGCGCACTGGGGGCTAATGAGCGCAAGTCCCTGCTCACGGTCGAGCAGCTGAAAAACCTGCTGGAGCTGGACGACATCATCGTCGGCGAAGCGGTATCTACGCCTGCCGCCAATAAGGCCACTCAAGATATTTGGGGCAAATTCGCCAGCCTGATTGTGCGTCCGAATGCGGCTTCCGGCGGCAATGACGATGGTGAGCCGAGCTTCGGTTATACCTTCCGCCGCCGCGGTATGCCGGTAGTCGACCGCTTCGAAGCGGTCGGCGGCAAGGTGGAATACGCGCGCTATACCGACATCCGCAAAGCGGCGGTGGTCGGCGGTGCATGCGGTTTCTTATTTGAAAACGCGGTTGCTTGATAAAAAAGGTCGTCTGAAAGGCTTCAGACGACCTGTGGAGATAAAAAATGACTTTATTTTTAAAGCGTGAAGATTTGGTTGCGCGTATTGCCGACACTCGATACCACCGTGTCGAAGGTACGACTGCTACCGTGTGTACTGTGATTTTGCATTCGGGTTTTGTGGTCATCGGCAAGTCTGCCTGTATTACTCCCGACATCTTTGATGAGGCAAAAGGCCGCGAATTTGCCTATGAGGATGCCCTCAAAAATTTGTTGGACCTCGAAGCGTACCGCGTCAAAGAAAATGCGCATGACGCGCAGGAAAAGGAGTCTTAAATGGCACAAACGAAACAAGTGGTCTTGGTAACCACGGTCAAAACATCAGGTAAGGTGGTCAAAAACCGCTTTGTGGATTTCGCGGGCAAACAGGCAGCCGCCGGTGTGAAAGTGCTGGGTACTGCTACTTTGGATGCGGATGCGGGCGAAATGTTGGCCGTCGATGTATTGGGTATCGCCTTAGTCGAGGCAGGCGGCACGATTGCCGTCGGCGACGAGGTGGCAGCCGATGCGCAAGGTGCGGCAGTCAAGGCGGCAGGTAATGCCAAGATTGCCGGTACGGCGCGCTCTGCGGCAACGGCAGCGGGCGAAGTCATCCAAGTATTTTTGAAAGGCTGATCATGGCTAAAGTTTATATCGCAAACACTCCGTTGATCTTGGAAAACGCCCAAGGCAACCAATTTCGTGTCGAAGCCGGCGAAGCGGTCGAATTGACGGCGGAACAGTACGAATCGGTTGCTGCACACGTTACCCCGACACTGACAACCGGCGAAGAGCTGGATGCGCAACAAAATGACACCCCGCCGTCCGAAGATACGCAGTCAGATGATGCAGGCGCGGCAGGCGAAGTTGAAAAGCCGAAACGCGGTAAAAAACCGGCAGCAGCGGAACAGGCGGAGTAAGCCATGTATATCGGCGCGGATGATTTGACGGCTGCGATGGGCAAAATGGAGTTGGTGCAACTGACCAACGACAATGCGCGCGGGACGGAACCCGACGCTCAGGTCATTGATGCGGCAGTGCGTTATGCCTGCGATTTGGTGGACGGATACCTGCGTGGCAGATATGTGCTGCCTTTGGCGGAAACGCCGACGGTGTTGCAGCCTTTATGCATCAACATTGCCCGCCATTTTTTACACAGCCGCCGCATCAACCGCGCCGACTTTCCAAAGCCGCTGGAAACCGCCTACAACACTACCATTAAGACACTTGAGTCTATTCGCGACGGCAAAATCCATATCGGCATCGCTACATTGGACAAGCCGTCGCAACCTGAGCCGGGCGCATATCACGTCCGAGTGCGCGACAAAATGGATTTGGGAGGCTACTGATGAGCGCGACACGTCCGATTATTGATGCGGTAGTAGAGCATTTGCAGGCCGCTATCCCGTGGGTCAGCGTTGAGGCTTTCCCCGAGCGCCCGTCCGAATACCAATTTATCCATCCCGTCGGGGCAATCTTGGTCGGCTACGGCGGCAGCAAATTCGGCGATATTGAGCAGCTCGGCCGTATTGCGCAGCAGCGTGATGTCAGGCTGATGTTGACCGTTTTTGGCAGCAGCCTTAATGCGGATGACGGCACGCTGGCGATTTTAGATGAGACACGTCTTGCTATGGTTGGTTTCGCGCCGCCGAACTGCCAGCCCTGCCACCTTATCAGTGAGGAGTTTTTAGCCGAGGATGCGGGCGCATGGCAGTATCAGCTTGTCTTGCAGACTGAGACTCAGCAGGTTGAAGTCTGCCGTGAGGAAAAACGTCCCCTCTTCAATGCCGCCGCCTACCGCCGACCCGACCAAGACCTCAATCCCGATTTAAAACCTAAAAAATAGGAGTATCCATCATGGCAGCAGCCTACCATCACGGCACGGAGACCATCCGCATCGACGGCGGCTCCAATCCCGTCTATACCGTTGACGGCGCAATTACCGCCATCGTCGGCACTGCGCCGGTCGGCGCGGTCAATGAGCTGACGGTATGTCAAACGAAGAAAGACTTTGGCCAATTCGGCGGCGAGCTGACCGCTCAAGGCTTCACTCTGCCGGATGCCGCACACATTTGGACGCGCTACGGCAGCGGTGTCGCCTATGTCATCAATGTTTGCGATCCTGCCAAACATAAGACAACCGTCAGCAACGAGGTATTGACGGTTGATCCTGACACCTTGAGGGCCAAAACTGCCAAGCCTGCCCTGCAAAGCGGCTACACACTGACGGACGGCGGCAATACGCTGACCGAAAACACGCACTACACCATTAACACGCTGACGGGTGAGATTACCTACAAAACCAAACCGACCTCGCCCAAAATCAGTTATACCTATACCGACCCGACCAAGGTTTCGGCTGCCGACATCATTGGTGCTTACGTTGCCGCTACAGGCAAACGGACCGGATTAGAGCTGCTGACGGAAGGATTCAACCGCCAAGGCGCGGACGCCAAAATCATTATTGCGCCTGATTTTGATCGCCATGCCAATGTGCGCGCGGCGATGGAGGTCATTGCCGGTAAGCTGAAGGCCATTGCTTATGTGGCGGCTCCGCAAGGTACGAGCCTGAGCAAAGCTCTCGAAGGTCGTGGTCCGTTGGGTACGATTAATTTCCAGACATCGTCCGACCGCTGCCAGCTCTTTTATCCACATGTCGTCGGTTTGCTCGGTCTTGAAAATCTTGCCACCCATGCGGCAGGATTGCGGATGAAAACCGATGTGGAACAGGGCTACTGGTTCAGCATCTCCAACCGCGAGCTCTTGGGCGTAACGGGGGTGGAAATCGGTCTGACCGCCCGTGCGGACGACCCGCAGTCTGAAACCAACCGTCTGAATGAAAAAGGCATTACGACTGTCTTCAATTCCTACGGTACAGGCTATCGTATGTGGGGTAACCGCCTCGCCTGCTTCCCAACGACTTCGCATATCAAAAATTTCGAAGTGGCACAACGCACCGGCGACATCATCGACGAATCCATACGCCGCGCAGAGCTGCAATATGTCGACCGTCCGATTGATGATGCGTTAATCGACAGTTTGATTGAGACGGTACGCACCTATTTGGGTACGCTGCCTTCCATCGTAGGTTTCTCGGTCGGTTTGGACTATGACTACGACCTGCCCGATGCGTTCAGCAAAGGTCAAGTGCCGATTGTTTACGACTACACGCCGAAGCTGCCGGCCGAGCGTCTGACCAATGCCAGCGTGATGACCCGCAAGTATCTTGTCAATCTGGTATCGGCTAACTAAGGCCGTCTGAAAAGGAAAAAATATGTCTGCAATCAATGCAATCTACAATGCCAACGTCTATATCGACGGTAACAGCCTGTTGGGTAATGCTTCGGAATTCAAACTGCCTGAGTTTGAGTTCGGGCAGGACGAATACACCGGCTTAGGATTGATCGGTACCATCAAACTGCCAAACGGCGTAGAAGCCCTGGAGGGTGAGGTCACTTGGAACAGCTTTTATCCTGAAGTGGCGAAGAAGGCATCCAACCCATTCAAGGCCGTGCAACTGATGGTGCGCGGTAACCTGCAAACCTTCAACGCGGCAGGTTTGGTGGAAGAAGTCCCTATCGTTACCACGGTAACGGCGATGTTCAGCAAAAATTCTTTGGGCGGCCACAAGCCGAAGGAAAAGGCGGAATTTGGCTCAACCTACCAGACAACAGAAGTCCGCCAAGTCGTCGGCGGGCGCGAAGTGCTGTACTACAACGCGTTCAAAAACATCTACCGCGTGGATGGTCAGGACGTTTTGAGCCAAATGCGTAAAAACATTGGTGCTTAATCTTTAAATCGGATTAAAAGCCGTTTCAGACGACCTTTGACACAATCACCGTATCTTTACCGATACGGTGATTTTTTATTTTTATAAACGTTTTGGAGATGGGAAATGAATGAAGCCAAGCAGTTGCAAGAAGATTTGGGTGTGAATACCGTTGTGAAACTGAAATATCCGGTCAGACTGGCGACAGGGCAGATGTTGGAGCAGGTAACCGTCCGCCGTCTGTGTGTGGGTGATTTGCGCGCCGTCTCGCATCTGACAAATGAGGCGGAGCAGGAGCTGGTCCTGTTTGCCCGTATGACAGGCATGATTCCCGAAGACTTGGATTGTTTGGATTTGGTGGACTGGAAACAGTTGCAGGAAACGTTTCGCCGATTCACGGAATCCGACCAAGACAAATAGTCCACCTCTTTCAAAGACTGAAGCGCAGCGGCAGTTGCTGTCTGCCGCTGCTGATTTGGCATGGTGGTTCGGTTGGAGCGTGGATGAGGTTTATACGCTGCCGCTGGACGAATTTGTAGACTGGCAGAAAGAAGCAACCCGCCAAATGAAGGCGGGTTATCGAAGAGGCGGGATTTAGAATTTCAGAGCCGTGCCGTTCGCGGTGCGGCTTTTGATTTTGTCTTTAATAAATATTGTTGCAGCCGATAAACCTCCAACCAGCACTCCGACAATAAATGTCGGAATGAATCCGACAAGCAACCAAGCTATTGCCCCTAAAAAACATGCCAGCAGCAGAACGGGCAACATGACGGCAAGGTCGGCAGGCGTATTAGTTATAACAGCCCAAGCAATGCCCAGCATATAAACGGCAAACAGACCTTTTGCCGCCAGGTCGCTGACGCGGTCAAACACAGTTTCATATTTGCTGTTGATATACATGGCCATCCCTTTCTTTTCTTGAACAAATTCTAAATTGCAGGCAGTCATATGGCAAGCGGTTTTTCTTTAGGCATTACCATCGGCGCATCGGTCGGTGGTGCAGTTGCCGGTATCAAATCAGTCAAGTCGTCTTTGGACGTTTTGGATAAAACAGTCAAAGGTCTGGCGGCACGGCAAAGCCTGCTTGGCGAAACGTTGCAAAATCCTCTACGGATGAGCCGCAAACGTGTTGGCGAACTTAGACGAGAATATGACCAGCTTGGTCAGACTATCGCCAAAATTAACCGCAAACGCAGCCTCGTTGCTGATTTGCAGCAGCAGAAACAGGCTCATTACGACCGCCGCCGCGCGATCAAAGACGAATTTTGGGGAGCAGCCGGAGCTGTAGCAGGGGTGGCATTCCCGGTGAAACTGGCCGTCGAATTTGAATCGGCAATGGCAGATGTCAAAAAGGTCGTTGATTTTGATACGCCCAAGCAGTTTAAGGAAATGGAACAGGACATCTTGCGCCTGACACGCACTATCCCTATGGCAGGGACAGAGCTGGCAAAAATCACTGCATCAGGCGGTCAGCTGGGCGTGGCACGCAAAGACTTGCCTAAATTCACAGAGACCATCGCCAAGATGTCGGTAGCGTTCGACATGGCTGCCGATCAGGCAGGTGACAGCATGGCAAAACTTGCCAATGTCTATCAAATACCAATCGACCAAATCGGCAAACTGGGCGATGCAGTCAATCATTTGTCCAACTCAAGCCCTGCCAAGGCGGGCGATATTATCAATACGCTCGGTCGAGTGGGTGGCGTTGCCAAACAATTTGGATTGACTGAAATTCAGACGACCTCTTTATCCAATGCGTTTATCAGCCTTGGCAAAACGCCTGAAATTGCTGGTACGGCAATTAACGGTATGTTGACCAAATTGATGACTGCGGATAAGCAAGGCGCGAAATTCCAAAAAGCCCTGAAAAATATGGGGATGGAATCAAAAGACTTGAAGAAAGCCATCAAGGAAAACGGCGAGCAGGCGTTGATGGACTTTTTGAAACAGGTCGGAAAACTGCCGAAAGAAAACCAAATGGGCGCACTGGTTGATTTGTTCGGTTTGGAATATGCCGATGATGTCGCGGTATTGGTTAGCGGGTTGGAGACCTATAAGAAATCAATCGACGAACTCAAAAAAACCTCAAAAGACGGTAAACCTGCGTTTATCGGCAGTATGGATAAAGAGTTTGCCGCCAGGTCCGCCACGACAGCAAACAACTGGCAAATCTTTAAAAATAGTTTGACGGAAATCGGCATCACAGCGGGCAGTGTATTGTTGCCCGCGCTCAATCAGCTGATGACGACCATCCGCCCGATCATAAACAGTTTTGCAGATTGGGCATCAAAAAATCCCGAAGTTGTATCCGCACTCGTGCATCTTGCGGCAGGGTTTGCGGCGTTGAAGGTCGGTGGGCTAATGTTCCGTTTTGTCGGGAATGAGTTGTCCGGGTTTATGGTGTCGTTCAGGCTTGCAAAAGCCTTGCTCGGCGTTGACTGGCTTGCCACCGTTATCAGGTTTAAATCAGGAATTAGTGCGCTGGCCCGTATTTTCGGTGTGGTGAGAACGGCGGCGACATTGCTGGGTAGCGGATTGATGACTTTAGGTAGATTTTTGCTGTTGTCCCCAATAGGCATTGCTTTGTCTCTGCTCGGTGTCGCCGCCTATATGCTCTACCGCAACTGGGATGCCGTAGTTGCCGGTGCGAAAGCATTGTGGCAAGGCCTGGGCGTTTTTGTCGGCGGCGTAGTCAATACTATTGTGTCCTTTTTCGGTACTTGCTGGGAGCGCATCAAAGCTTATTTCGGCGGCGGTATCGGCAATATCTCGGCGCAGATACTCAGGTGGTCGCCGCTTAATCTGTTTTATCAGGTATTCCGCGGCGTTATGTCTTGGTTCGGCGTGCAGTTGCCGTCCAGCTTCACGCAGTTTGGCGCAAATATCATCCAAGGGCTGTGGAACGGCCTTAAATCCAAATTTGAGGCGGTCAAGGCATGGTTTGCCGAGAAGGCGGCATCGCTAAAACAAACATTTGCCGGTGTGATGGGCATCCACTCGCCCAGCCGCGTTTTCCGCCGATTTGGCGGATGGATGATGGACGGTCTGCAAATCGGCTTGGACAGGGGCGCGGCGAGTCCTATTGCCTCGATGGCCGGTGTAGCCGGTCGTCTGAAAAGTGGTTTTGCAAACCATATGGGACAAATGGCGGCGCGGGTATCATCTGGCCGCGCTGCATTTGCGGATGCGCGCAGCTCCCAGTCAACGGGTGGGATGACCATCAATTACAACCCAACCATCAATGCGCCGGGCGGTAATCCTCAGCAGATTGAGGCTGCGCTGCAAATCGGTTTGCGCGAATTTGAGGCAATGTTTCGCCGCATGATGGACGACAAAGCACGGAGGGCTTATTGATGTATGCGATGTTGGGTGATGTGCGATTTGAGCTTTTAAACAGCTTCACATCGCTTGAGGCGGAACATTCGGCGAACTTTGCCAAGCATGAGGTCTTGAAAGGCCGACCGCGGCTACAGGCCTTGCAAAACGAACTGACGACGCTGCGTTTTTCGCTCAAGCTGCATTGGCGGCTGGGCAATCCCGATACGGCTTATAAAGGTCTGCTGTCGGCTTTGGAGGCGCAGCAGGCGGTGTCTTTGGTTTACGGCAGCGGCCGTTTTGTCGGATGGTTTGTACTTGAGCGGCTGACGGAGCGCACGTTAATTCAGGATGCGCAAGGCCGGACGGCGGCGCGGGAGTTGGATGTGGAGCTGACCCAGTTTGTCGGCGACCCGAATAACCCGCTCCCGACCCCGGCAGTCAAGTCGGGCGGGCAAAATCCGCTCCTGTCCTTATTGCCGGAGAGCGTACAGGCAAAAGCGGGCAAATTGATTTCGGCGGTGGAGAAAGGCGTGAAAATTTACCGAGCGGCCGAGGCGGGTATCAGTGATATGCAGAATCTGATACAGGCTGCCAAAAATCTGAAAAACGACCCGTCAGGGGCATTAAACCTGTTAGGGGACGCACTCAATATTGGCGGCAGCACTTTAGGACGGCTCAATGCCTTGCCGGAGGTAACAGCGGTTTTCGGCGACCTGAAAGGCGCGGCTGAATTTGCATTGCAGGCTGGGCAAGCGGCCAACAGGCTGGGCGGTGCCGTCGGCGCATTGCGTGCCGGGTATGAGAGCGGCTCCATCGGCGGCTGGCTGACTGCCGTCGGGGAAGGTGTTGCCGAGGCATCTGATGCGATGGCAAACGGCTCTGCCGCTGCCCAGGCTTTGACCGGCTGGCTGGCGGCAAGAAAGGATAAATGATGAGTGCGGTAATACGCTACACCACTCAAGACGGCGACCGCTGGGATTTGATTGCGCACAAGCATTACGGCAACGCGCTGTTGATTGACGGCCTGATTGCGGCCAATCCTCACTTGCCGTTGGCGGAGGAGTTTACGGGCGGCCTCACGGTCTTTGTCCCCGTACTCGAAACCAAACCGAAGAACAACCAAGAGGAGCTGCCGCCGTGGATGCGTTAGGTGCGTTTTTAAAATCAAAAGGCCTTGACGGCGGCGGCAGTACCCATCCGGTTACCATGCCCGATTTTGTCCTGTCTTACGAAGACAAGGATATAACGGCAGATGTCGCGCCTTATCTGATTTCGTTCAGTTATACCGATTACCTTGAGGGGCAGTCGGACGAATTGCAGGTTGAGTTTGAGGATGCGGACGGACGCTGGCTGCGTAATTGGTATCCCGAACAGGGTGATGCTTTGTCTTTGAGCCTGGGCGACCAATTTACCGGGCTGTTGTCTTTTGGCAAATTTGAGATTGCCGAGATTGAGTACAACCATCCGCCGTCGACGGTCAGCCTGAAGGCCCTATCGACCGGGATTACCAAGTCTAGCCGCACTTTGCGCGGTAAGGCGTATGAAAACACGACTCTGGCCGCCATTGTCCGTCAGGTAGCAGGCCGTTTGAAGCTGGAGGTAACGGGTACGGTCAAAAACATCCCCATCAAACGTGTTACGCAGTACCAAGAGCGTGATATTGAGTTTTTGGCACGTTTGGCGCAGGAGTATGGCCACAGCTTTAAAATCGTAGAAAATAAGCTGGTCTTTGCCGATAATGCCGAGCTAAAACAGCGTCCTGCCGTTGCCATATTGCTGCCCGAGGACATCATCCGTATCCGCCTTCGCGATTTGATCAAGGGGGTCCCGTCCAAAGTAGATGTCAAAGGTTACGACCCGAAGTCCAAGCAGACTGTTTCGGCGAGTCGCAGCAGCAAATCAAGACGCGGCAAAGCAAAACACGGCAGCACAGGCGATACATTGCGTATCGTGCCGAATAAGGGTGAGAGCGCGGCGCAATTAAATGCCAGGGCAGATGCCAAATTGGCAGATGCGCAGGACGACCAATGTGCGGGTACCGTTACACTGGTCGGCAATGCGCTGTTGGTGGCAGGTCAAATGGTACGGCTTAAAGGATTCGGCAAGTTTTCGGGTAAATATCTAGTCAAGCAATCAAGACATGATTTCACGCGCCACGGCGGCTGGACGACCGAATTGGAGATCAAAATGACAGAGTATGTCGCAGACGAGGATAAAACCAATGCAAACCCATGATTTTACAGCAACGATGCAATTTGGCATTGTATCGGCGATTGATGCGGCGGCGCACAGTTTGCGGGTCAAAATTCCCGTACTCGATGACATGGAAACCGACTGGCTGCCTATGGCGACACCTGCGGCGGGCGGCAACCGGTTTTACAGCCTCCCTGATGTAGGCGAGTTGGTTGTCTGCCTGCTGGATGTGCGGGGTGAGACCGGCTGCGTTTTCGGCGCGATTTATAATGCCGCAGACAAACCGCCGGTATCCGACCAAAACAAATGGGTCAAACGGTTTACCAACGGCACGGTCATCTCACATGATCGCAGTAGCGGCGAAGTAGTCGTTGAGACGCCGGGCGAAGTCCGAATCAAAGCGGCGAAAAAAGTAGACATCCAATCGCCGGAGATAGAAATCACGGGCGATGCGACAGTAAAAGGGATGTTGACTTATACCGCAGGTTTGACGGCCAGCAATGACGGCGGCGGCGATGCGGCAAATATCAACGGTAGAGTCAACATCACCGGCGACCTCATCGTCAACGGCATCAACATCGGCAAGCACATCCATGACGGCGATTCAGGCGGGCAAACCGGCGGGCCGAAAAATCATTAAACCGCATTAAAAGGCGTTTCAGACGGCCTTCTCTACAATCCCTGTATCTATAAGCGATACAGGGATTTTTTGATGTTCTACGCCGCACCTATCTCGAAACACTGGCAGCTCGCGCCCGAAGGCTCGGGCGTGGTTCAGGGTGCGGACGACATCGACCAATGTATCCGCAACATCCTGTCCACCCGCAAAGGTGCGGACGTTACCCGTCCTGATTTCGGCTCCGACCATTACAAATGGCTGGACACACCCGAAGACGTGTTTGTCCCGAATGTCGTCCGCTCAACCATGTTGGCAATACAGACGTGGGAAAAGCGGGTAGTAGTCGAAGACATTATTTTCGGCGGTGCTGCACCGCATCTGACCATGACGGTTTACTGGCGCGTCGCGGATGAGGTGGCGGGCGAGATTTATAGCACAGACATCAGATTGGAGCAGGCGGCATGGATTTGAGCAAACTCAATCGGGACGAGGTTAAGGCGGTTCCGGATGACCTAGCCGAAATATTGGCGCAAACCATTACGGATTATGAGTCCCGCAGCGGTAAAACCCTGCAACCCGCCCACATCGAGCGGCTGCTCATCAATACCTATGCCTATCGTGAGACCTTGGTACGCAAAGCGGTCAACGAGGCCTACCGACAGCAGCACCCGCGTTTTGCAACGGGGCTGATGCTGGATTTGTGCGGCGATGACGTCAACACCCCGCGGCTTGATGCCTCCGCCGCCCGATGCACCATCCGTTTTACGTTAGCTACCTCCAAAGCGGAGCCTGTTTTGATTGCACAAGGTACTCAAGTGGCCGCCGGGGCGACCGTGTTTCGGACGGTTGCATCCGGCACGCTCTCGCCGTCAATCCGTACTTTGGATTTGGAGGCTGTCTGCATCCAAACCGGCGTGTCCGGTAATGGTTTTGCCGCTGGGCAGGTTAATACGCTTGTCAATCCGATTGACGGCGTTACAGCCGTCAACACTACTGTGCCGACAGGCGGCGCGGCGGAAGAGTCTGATGAGGCATACCGCCAACGCATCCTGCTTGCACCGGAAAGCTTTAGCGTTGCAGGCCCTGTCGGGGCTTATGAGTATTTTGCCCGCCGTGTCAGCCCTGCTATTTGTGACGTACATGTGGGCAATTTAACGGGGTCGGACGGCCTGCCGATAGGGGGGCAAGTAAGGGTAACGTTATTAACCAAAAACGGGTTGCCGTCTTCGGAGCTGGTGAGCGAGGTGCAAAGTTTTTTGTCCGGCGAGCGCGTCCGTCCGCTTTGCGACACGGTAACCGTAACTGCTCCGGCAGCAATCGACTATACGCTGGACGCAGAGCTGGTTTTGTATACCGGGGTTAATGCTGCCGAGGTTTTGGTGGCAGCAAAACAAGCATGGTCGAAATATGAAGTAACGCGGCGGGAAAAATTGGGCATGGATATTGTGCCTTTGGACATCCAAACGGTTTTAAAAGTCGCTGGCGTTTATAACGTAGTCCTTAAAAAACCGACCCTAACCGTCGTCAAACCCGACCAATGGGCAAGATGTACATCCGTCAATATCCGGGCATCGTCCGAAACGGCAGAGGGGTAGCAACAATGGCAACACTGAGTTATGCCTCCGTTATCGAGCGCGACCAACGTTATCGGATGCTGGCCGATTTGGGCTTGAGGATGAGCGACATTGACGCGGTCAAGCTGATGCCGCGTTTGACTGAGCTGGTCGTGCCTGAGCACTTGGAGCTGTTGGCCGAGAGCCGCAGCATTTTGGGCGAGGACGGCTATTGGCTTGCCGAGAGCGACGAAACCCGCCGCAAACTCATCAAAGGGGCCTACCAGCTCCACAGGTACAAAGGCACACCCTGGGCAATACGCGAGATTGTGCGCCGTCTCGGGTTCGGCGAGGTGGAAATTGTCGAAGGGCTTAGTAATAAAAAGCATAACGGCGAAATTCGCCGTGACGGTAGTTATACACACGGGCATACAGACCGGTGGGCGTACTACCGCATCATTATGACCAATACCATTACCAACGATCAGGCAGCCTTGCTGAGGCGCACATTGCGGGCGTTTGCACCTGCCCGATGTGTTTTGGCGGCATTGGATTACCAACACGTCTCCTTGAGGCACAACGGACAAGCATTAAGGGACGGCACGTTTAACCGAGGTACAGCATAGATGGCAAATTTAAGCGAGATCAGCCGCTGGGAGGCGGGCATTTACCAATGGGAGACCTCCGACCCTGTACAGGGCGGCCCTAACGGTATCGACAACCGCCCGACACGGGAGCTGGCAAACCGTACACGCTGGCTTTATGACGAGCTGGGCAGAGTAAAAGTCCGCATGGATGAACCGAATTTTTACAAAAGCATCACCGTATCCGACAGCAAAGCATTGTTTGACGCGAATAATTATCTGCAAATCGGTGCTGATGCCGCAGGCGGCTACATCCGCAATAAAAAGACAAACAAGGGCATCCAGCTAAAAAATGATGGCACGCTCCAGTACGACGGGTCAGACATTATTACCGTCCGAAAAGTAAGCCACAGCCCCGATGACTACACGGTTGCAACCGTCCCGTCATCGTTTGCGCTCAATAAGGCGTTTGACAACTCAATCAAGCGCGGAGGCGCAATCGGGCTGGGCGGCGCGGCGCATCAGATTGCTATTGGCTGGGATAAGCGCGGCCTAATTGCAAAAGTTGACTCAGATATTCTCAACGTTGGTGTGCCGACAGGTTTTATTTTGTACACATCATCAAACATCGTGCCGTTTGGGTGGCTTAAGGCAAATGGAGCGGCAGTCTCGCGTACTGATTTTGCTCAATTATTTGCTGCGATTGGTACGAGCTACGGTGCTGGCGATGGCCGAACAACTTTTAACCTGCCCGATTTACGCGCCGAATTTATTCGCGGCTGGGATGACGGCAAGGGTGTTGATTTAGGACGCACGTTAGGTAGTTTGCAGGAAGACCAACTGCGTAGTCACAGCCATGTCTATCGCCGCGGGCACATTGCCAATACGGTTGACTGGGAGCGGATTGAGGCGTCTAGAGACCGTAATGCAACCCTCTATGATGGCGACGGCAGATTTGACGATGGCGGAGACCGAGTGACTACCGCTATGGATGGCGGGGTGGAAACCCGCCCACGCAATATCAGTTTATCTGCGCTTATCAAAATCTAAGGAAACTAAAAATGAGTAATATCCAATGGAGTAAATCTGTGTGTCAATTGGATGGCGACAATTTATATGTCGGCCAAGCCACTGCCGACCTCAACATCTATGCCCGCGACGGCAGCTATATCATCCCGGGCGGCTGCATCGATACCACCCCGCCCGAAATCCCTGCCAATAATGTCGCCCGCTGGACGGGTAATAAGTGGGAGTTCGTCGAAGACCACCGCGGCAAGGTTGCGTACAAGAAAGACGACGGCGAGGAGATTGTAGTCCTCAAAGTCGGCGCGCTGCCGGACACCCTAACCCTGCTGCCGCCACCGTCGCCATACTGCGACTGGGATGGCGATAAATGGGTTGCGAACCCGGCCAAAAAAGCGGAGGCGGAGCAACGCTATCTCAATCTTGTCAAGACGATGGCTCTTAACGACATCGCCAAAGCGGCTCAAGGCATCGTTGCCGAAAAGTCAGGTATGGACAAGCTGCCCGCCTTTGAGGTGGGTACTTGGCCGCTGCAAACTGCTGAGGCTCACGCATGGCAGGCGGATAACAATGCCCAAACGCCGCTACTCGACCAAATTGCCGCGTCGCGCGGCATGGACCCGGCCGAGCTCAAAGCTGCCGCCCTGCGCAAAACCCTCGCATATGAGGCATTGTGTGCAACCGTTGCAGGGCAACGGCAGGCAATGGAAAAACAGATCGAAATGGCTGAAACCGTCGAAGCGGTCCGTGCGGTAAGTCCTAGATTTAAGGTCGTCTGAACATGAAAGCATATTTTAAAAATATCGCCATCGCCGCCGACCAGCTCGTCAACGCCATGATTGCAGGCAGTCCGGATGAAACCGTCAGCAGCCGTGTCTATCGAGGTGCAGTGTTGGCGGCACAGCCGACCCGCGTTGCCCGAATGGCGTATCGCGCAATAAATGCACTGTTTTTTTGGCAGGACGACCATTGCCGTGCGGCCTACCTGAGAGAAAAGCAGCGGGCGCACTTACCGGATGAGCTGCAATGACTGCCCGCGCTGATTTTGCCGTCAAACAAGGTACCACCGTACCGCTGACCTTTGCCGTACTTGACGGCAAGGGAAAGCCGCATCCATCGCTTAAACATCTGGACAGTGCAGTTTTGACCATTGCCCCGACAGCCGCAGAGGCTTTTGCCTTGCCCCTCTCCGTCAAGCCGGGCGGCATCGGTACGCTCTTGACGGCAGAGCAGACACGCGGATGGCGATGGCGGTGGGCGCGGTACAGCGTGCGCGTTACCGTCAAAGGCGTCGCCGCTGTGATTTACGAGGGTAATTTGACGCTCGAAACAGAGTTGGGAGCTTAGTAATGGCAGAGATAAAAGGCGGTATTACCGTCCACGGCGGCAGCGTTGACAGTATGCCGGTCATCCTCGACGGGCGTACAAGCCTGTACACCGAGGCTATCGAAAGAGGTTTGATAGAGCCTGATACGACTTATGAGCAATTTTTAGATCTTTTGGCAGTCAAGCCGGGCGAGCTGAGCAAAGTTGTGAAGGCCGCCGTTGCCGAAAATTTGGAAAAAACCGTCAATACAGCTGTAGCGACGGCAATCGGGAATCTGGGCTTGGGACAAACATACCAGACGGCGCCAAATCCCGCCGACTTATCAGACGAAGCCTTAAACGAAATCCATCAAATACTTGGAGTCAACCCATGACACAAAGCAATTTAGACCGCGCCGCCATTGCCATCGCACAAAGAGTGGAAAGCGCCATCAATCGGGCGGCAAATCCCACTCCCGTCCCAGATACAATCAAGACCGAAGTCGTCAAAGCGTTGGAAGAGGCAGGCTTTGAGCAGAAAATGGGTAATTTACAAACCATACTTTTGGCAATGCAGGCAACGCTTGAGCAAATTAAAGCAGAAAAAGGTACGGGTGGCGCAACTCGGCCTGTTACGCCTGCACCCGCTGCACCGCCCGCACAGCCTGAACCGCCACAACCCACAGAACCTCCTGCACCGGTGAAGCCGTTGGTGCGTAGTCTTAATTTCTTCGGGGATTCTACCAATGCGAGACTGGGCGACCAAGCTATTAATCTCGCTAAAGCGGATAATTTGCCAGTTATCAACAATGCCGCAGGCGGCAGCTTGGCATCCTATGCGCTTATGTCGATGAACGGCAGCCCGGTCGAAATTAAATTTGAAGTCGATACGATCCCCGCAAAAGGACGAAACGTTACAGTAGATGCAGAAATTATATATGGCGAGGGCGTGACTCCGTTTAGCATGCATTCAACAATCGTTATGATTGGGGATGACATCGAGGCATCTATCGTGGGGCAAACGGCAAATGTAAAGGTTTACCCACGCGATGAGACTCCGCACAGCATTGTTGCGGGTAAAAAATACCCCCTGAAACTGAAAGCAAATGGCGGTACTGATGGCATCTGCGTCCTTGCCACTGGCAAAAACGATGTTAACGGCGCTAACTGGAGCAATTGGCAGGCAGCGTTAGAGCGTGTTAAAGGGTACATTCAAAAATGTATCGCCCTTGTACAGCCAAAAGATACACCTCGATATATTATCTTGCCTATTTGGGCTGATAACAAACCGGGCTGGTCTAAAGAAGAACATCCTTACCGCCATCAGCTTAAAGATGAGCTAAACAAGTGGATACGCACAACATACGGCGCAAACGTATATGACATTGAAGCTTATATGCTGTCAGAGCAGATTTGGACGGATACTGGAATCACGCCAAATGAGGCTGACAAACAGGCTCAAAAAGACGGGATTATGCCGTTATCTCTGTCGTATGATGGAGGAGCGCATTTCTTGCCGGCGGTAGAAACTATCATTGCCGGTAAGATTATCGCAAAAGCTAAAGAGCTGAAATATCTGTAAATTATTAAAAATTAAAGGTCGTCTGAAAAACAGACGACCTTTAATAAGGAGATTGAAAAAATAAAGTGGGACGGCGACGTAGCAGTGCAGGAACACCGCTACGCCAGCCAAGCAGAGAAAGCCTGCATTGACTTCTAAGGCCGCCTTAGTCTCTAGAGACCGGGGCATTCTATCCGTGATATGGGAGTGAGTGCAAATGCAAATTTTCCGCGAAATGCGCTGCAAATACTGCGGCAAACTGCTTGCCAAAGGCAGCGGATACGTGCAAATTAAATGCGCACGTTGTAAAAAAATCAATTCATTCAGTAACTAAAAAATCAGCAGAGTGCCGTTGAGCATCACATTTTATCTGACTCCGAGCGTCCCGAATGCCGCAAAATAGGAGTATATATATGATGCAAAAAACACAACAAACTCTACCGATTATTCCTTGGATGGGCGGCAAACGCCGATTGGCAAAACACCTGTTGCCCATGTTTCCCGAGCATTCGTGTTATGTTGAGCTGTTTTCCGGCGGCGCGGCGTTGTTCTTTATGCGCCCAACGCCTGCTAAAGTGGAGGTACTCAACGACATCAACGGACAGCTCATCAACCTGTACCGCGTGGTACAACACCACTTTGACGAGTTCGTCCGCCAGTTTGAGTGGTCACTGACAAGTCGAGAGGTCTTTGCCCGTCTGCAAAGCACCCCGCCTGATTGTATGACCGATATTCAACGAGCTGCCCGGTTCTTTTATTTGCAGCACAATGCCTTCGGTGGCAAGACCGTCCATCAACATTTTGGCACGGCTACCACGTCAAAAGCGTGGGATGCGTCGCAAATTAGAGCAAAACTGACAGCAGCCCAAGGCCGTCTGAGAGGTGTGTTTGTCGAAAACGAGACGTGGGATCGATGCTTCAAACGGTATGACCGAGAGCATACCTTCTTCTACGCAGACCCGCCGTACTGGCAAACCGCAGGTTACGCCCACGCATTCGATTGGACGCAGTATGAGCTGCTGGCCAAAGCAATGGCGGAGAGCAAGGGCAAATTCATGCTGTCCATCAACGATCATCCTGATATAAGGGAGTTGTTCAAAGACTTCCGCATCACACAGCTTGAGCTTGCCTATACGGTTGGCAGAGACAAAACCGGTAAAACAAGCGGCGAGCTGGTCATATGTAATTGGTAAAAAAAAAGCGACGGTGACGTCGCTTTTTTAAAAAGTGAAAATTAGTTGCAAATATTGCAATAAAAAACTGAGCAGATTATCTCAAAAATCGCGTCGGTTTTTCGCGGGCGGCTTCACCCTGTGCGATTTCCGCCTGATACGGGGTGTAGGCAGTGTACCAACCCGGATTTTCCAATACGTTGCGCAAAATTACATTCGGCACGCGGGTCGGGTAA
>QWCF01000278.1_pt1 | contig 38666 bp, 65 predicted proteins | sample 1972521 | NCBI WGS metagenome assembly QWCF01 (sample SAMN09866715, study PRJNA288562) | Human oral metagenome isolate term4_saliva, whole genome shotgun sequencing...
ACGAATTTACTCATCTGTTCGTGGGGCAGACGGAATACTTCACCCCTAGAATAGACTCAGAATTGGTGTTAGAAGATTTGGCAAATAGAGCCTATGATAACGGATATAAGTACGATGATTATCTTTTAGATGTTAAAAATGAACACATAAGAGAACTTGATGAGATACTCAGCAAGGCGTATCTAACATGGGAAAAGAAACACCCCGAATATCGCAACAGTAGCTATTTAATGACCAATGCTGTTAAATATTCTATTAGTGAATTAAAAGAAGAAATGAGAAAAGGAGAAGATAAAGATGGCAGAAATTAACGAAGAAGTTGTAAAAGAAGTTATGAAGAGTAAATCAAATTGCTATGACAACAGGGGGAAATACAATTTTGCAATCCCTACTGAAATTACAGTCACTATCACTCTTGACGAATACAGAAAGTTGGTAGAAGACACAGCCTTAGCCAATGACGAAAAGGGTAAATTGAACCAAAAAATATGGGGTTTAGAGGAGCAGGTAAGACAGTTGAAAAACAAACTTTTAAAAGCGTTAGATGAACCTACAGAAGATGATAACGAGGAGGCTGAATAAATTGGAAGAATATGGTGCAAAAGTTACTGCCGTATCCGTGCAGGGCGTTTACGAAATTAAAAGGGAAAAAATTTTATTTACTATCTCCCAACTAGAAAGAACCGCAAATGCATTAAATAATGTGTTCGAGAACTTTTCAGGAAGCGAATTTGTAAAAGAAACATTAGAGGATTGCTTTAACTCTACACAAATAAAGTTATTAACCTCGCAATGTGAGATAAGAAACCTATTGTCTGTAATGCATAACAAACTTTCTGATTTAGAACTTGACCAAGTTATTGAGTTAGATAAAAAGATAAGCGAAAGAAGAGCGGAAGGGGAGGAATAAAATGATGAATAAAGAAGCGTTAGGAGATGTGTCTTATAGTACACAAGCAGCCAAAGAAATAATAGAAATGGCGATAAGCAGACTTGAGGATTGTGGATTTGACGAGTGCCAAAGATTTACAGAGAAAAAGATTTTAAGAGATGTTTTAAAGAATACCATAAAAACACTCGATATGGCTTATGATAATTTAGAATTTATAAAGAATGAAGAAAGGGAATAAGACAATGAGTATTGACGATGAAGTTTCTTTTTACGTTGAGAACAGTATTCAAGAAATTGGTTCTGCAAAAGCACTACTTAGTTACTGTAAATAAGTGAAGAAGTTGAGTTAATTCAATTTATGATTGAATGAATTAAAAGGAGAAAAAGCAAATGACAATCATAAAATTCGGTAAGTATGAACCGCGACAAGAGATTGTAATTAACGACCGAGAAAGCGGAAACTCAATGCACCATATATATGAGTTTCCGAACGAATACGGAGCGAGTGTATTTCAGAACAAATACAGTAAGGGAAATGAAGACGGGCTTTATCAATTAGCAGTACTGAAAAACGGGGAGTTTTGCTATGACACGCCGATTACAAACGATGTTATCGGATATTTAAGTAACGATGAAGTCGTTGAGTATTTACAGCGGATTGAGGAACTACCGAGGAAGGAGATGAAGAATAGTGACGATACAAAAATTTATACACAAGCCACAAGAGATAACCGCTCTAAGGTTTTATAATAATAATAGAGAAATCGAAGAATTTTTAGAAGAGAATAACGAAGGTTGTTGTATGGATTACGAGTGGAGATTTTGTGTACAAGACAATGAACCTTTGTTAGAAATTAGAAAACCCTTACCGGAGTGTGGAGTATATCAAATAATTGATGTTCCTCGTGGTGATTATATTAGTTCAGATGAAAACGGGGTAATAATCCACATATATGAAGAAGATATAGAGGAATTTTACGACAAAGTTAGTTACAACGACGGGGAAACAGAGTGTGTTACATTTAGTGGTTATTCTTCCTATATAACGAATTTTTTAGATAACGTGAACCGTGTGCTTGGTTATGACAGATACGAGTATTATTTCCACAATGACCCTAATCCAATCATGGAAATTTTTGACACTATTACTGGAGGAAACATTAAACTTATAAAGGGCGACACACTAGCAGTAGATAAAGATGGTAATTTATCAAAGAAAAAGGGGAATAATAATGATTATAATAACTGATAAACAAATATTGTCGGCAAAAACTGATTGTAGAATATGCGTAAGTTCTGATTGTATTTCTATACTTAACGACGGGTTTGTTTATAAAGTTAAGTTCGATGACGAAAAAGAAGCCGAAAAGGCGTTTCAGTTAATTGAAGAGGAGATAAAACAACAATCATACACTTGTCAGTGTGAGATTTTTATTAATATCAATAAAATCAAAAGCATAATTGAAGAGAAGGTTATGGAAGTGGATAATAGGTTGCCTGATGTTTATAAAGTAAAATACATTACATTTGAAGGCGATTTTTCTATTATAACAAATGCTTTGGATAAATTAAACGGTAAGTGTAGCCATGATAGATATGAGTATTTTTGTCATGAGGCTCCCTTATACATAGAGGTTTGTGATTGTGACAGAGCGACGCATTTCACCTTAACGAAAGGGAGTACATTAGTAATAGGCAAAGATGGAAGTTTATCGCATATCAACATTAATGGAGTTTAAAAATGAAGTGGCATAAAATAAGTAAATGTTTACCTCCGGAGGGAGAAGTCGGACTAATTCATGTATATGCTTACAAATATGCAGTTGGACAATTATGCTCTTATGGCAAAGACAATATGGAGTTCGGTTTCTTGCCGTGGAATGATGGAGATGAGTTTTTAAGGGCTAATGAATGTTTGGCGTGGGCGAAGTTTAAAGATAGAAGTCCGCTAGAACATATCAGGAGAGGGCAAGATGAGTGGGAGAACACTTTTAATAGAGTTTCTTAATGACAGAAAGACTCTTATCAATGCAGGTAAAAATGAATTTCAAAGAGTTGAATTTGTTTGTCCTGCTAACGGTTATAGGGTTAGACAATATGTCGTTAGAATGATAATAGGGAGCGAAATTGTCAATCTTTCTAAAGATTTAGGGGCTTGTTCAAGAGGAGAAGCGACAAGTCTTTATAATTATTTGTTAGATGAATTAAACAAAGATAGTGACGTAATAGATTTACGCCCAGTTTTACAAAACATTCTTGACAGGCGAAAGGGAATGGGCGGTTATGGACCGTCAGTATGTCTTGATTAAGTTAATAGAAGAACTTATAAAGCAAATGGAGAGGTGCAAATGAATAAAAAGGAAAGAGAAGCAATAGAAGAGGCAATAGATTTACTGGAGCGTGAAGTGAGGTATAACGGGAAAGGTTTCTGGATTGGGAGCGTATGCGTAACACAGGAGAACGAAGTAACCGAAGCGTTGAAAATATTAAAGGGAATAATGAAGCCTAAGGGAGAATAAGATGGAATTATCAAAAGAAAAGATTGAAACGATAAAAATACAAACAGGAACCGCAATGTGGTACATAGATGTCGTAAATGATAATATGTGCCTTTGTAACACCGAAACCCATAGTCTTGATGTATTAATAGATGATATTGATGAAGCGATAACTTATTTAAAATACGCCAAGAAGAGTTTGTTAAAGGAGAAAAAGAAATGATAAAGAAATACGTGAAGCGTAATCCGGGGATAGTTCAGGCAATTCAGTTCACGGGAGAGAACGCAACTGAGATATTAAATGAATTTTTTAGTGGTTGCGAAACTTTTTCGGTTTATCTCACGTTTGTGAAAAATGAGGACGGAAGGCGTACGAAGGAACTTACGATACGCAACCATAGCCAAGAAAGCTATATTCTTTCAGAGGGAGATTATATTGTAAAAACTATGGGTGGAGAGTGTGTCGCATACGAAAAAGATGAGTTTAAGGTGACTTATACAGAGGTGTAAAATGAAAGAAATAGGCGTAATAATGTTTCTTATTGGTACGGCTGGTATGTTATCCTTATTGGGAGTATGGATTTATAGAGAGGAAAAGAGCAAACCGGCTCTTTTGTTTTACGTACTCGCATTAATGGTTCTTTTCGGAGGGGTGATGATGGGTGGACACTAATAAGTTAAATAAATTAGGTAAAGGTATGTTTGTGACAGGAATACTAGTCGTTGAGGTCGCATTTAGTATTGGAGCCTTTCGTGACAATATTTTTGGTGGCATTATAAGTATCGGAGTATCTCTTATCGTCAATGCTATACTCGTGGGTTTCTCCGCAGATATTAAGGAGGGTGGAATAAGGTGAACATGTTCATAAACGTATTTTCCGCCGTTGTGGTTATTATAATCATAGGAATGTTCATTGAAGATTGGAGGAAGTAGTGGAAGAGGATATCATCTTTAGAAAGGGTAAAATGCCGGTAATTAACAAGGGAGTAACTACAAACGAAATCCCTGACGCTATCGCTGTATTTTTTGAAATAGGAAATTGTTGGTGCCGGTGTGAAGGGTGTCATAGTCCCGAATTATGGGATAGCAATCACTCTAAGGGGACTATGACCTACGAACAAATCCTTGACTACATATATAGACAGATTACGATTGGTGCTAACGCAGTTGTGTTTATGGGAGGTTTGGATAACGTAGGCGTATTCCCACATGACTTTGTAAAGTTTGTAAAATGCCTGCACTCATTAGGAATTAGAGTTGGGTTATATACGGGAAGAAATAAAAATAACATAAATTACGGTGCCATGAAGGAAATACAGAAGTATTTAACTTGGTTTAAAGTAGGAGAATACGATGAGTTTTACGGGGGGCTTGACAAACCACAAACAAATCAGGTATTCTATAAGAAGAACAAGTTTGGCAAGTGGGAAGATATAACTTCTATATTCCAAAGAAAGGAGAAATGATATGTTTGGTAAATTTTGTGATAAACTATGTAGTAAAATTAGTGAAACTATCTCGGTCATTATTGCTTTAATCGGTTTTATTTTCGTTCTTTTGCTACAGATATTATTCTATGGCGGTTTTATAGCTTTAGTCATTTTAACTGCTTATTTCATTTTAAAGTTTTTCCTTGGAGGTTAATGTGTTAATTTTTAGAAAGTTCAGTATTGATGATTGTTTCCACTGTAAGCATATAGAAAAAACGTGGGAAGAATTAAAAGATAAATTCGACCAAAGAAATATTCTTTTTTCGTCTTTAAAGGTAGATGATAAATCACCGGAAGTAGATAAGTATATGCTATTCATCTTTCCTTGCGTTATCGCAGAAATAGAAGGGAAAGTTGTAAATAGAATTGAGGGTGTTATACCGCCTATCAAATTAAAACAATTCGTTGAGGAGGAAGTACAAAAATATGAGTCAAACTAAAAAGGATTTGTTCAACTATTTAACGCCGGAGCAAATTCAGAAGAAGAAAGATTTTATTAAATTCTACGTAGGGCAAAAGAACAATGCCACTGCAAGTTTGGTAGACCCTAATAGCAATGTTACAGATAAGAACACCGGCACGCTACTTTCAGAGATGTATAAGTTTGAAAACATTCAAGTAAGCCGCAGCATTATCAAAGACAAGTTGGAAGAATTGTTTGATAAGAGTGTAGCCAATCAGTATGAGGAAGATATTAAAAACCATCTTATCTACGTACACGATGAAACGTTAGCAGCATTTACTCCGTATTGTGCAAGCGTAACTATGTATCCTTTCTTGTTGGAAGGTACGAAGATTTTAGGCGGCACCAGTAAGGCACCTACAAATTTACAGTCGTTTTGTGGTAGCTTTGTAAATTTGGTTTATCAACTTTCTACCAACTGGGCAGGAGCCACGGCTACAGTAGAGTTCCTTATGTACTTTGATTACTTTGCTCGTAAACAATACGGTAACGATTATTTAAAAACAAACGCCAAAGAAATTGGGCAGGAATTACAAGGTGTTGTGTATGCACTGAACCAACCGGCGGCGGCTCGTGGTAAATAATATTGCCACTACACATCTAATCGTTTATCAGCGAGGTCGTTAATTATTTAACGGCTATCGGGGAAGGCTAAAGCCATTTAGGTATGCTAATCCCGAACCAAGCTAAACTGTAAGGAGATTGTTATGTACGTATATAAAGTTACCAACATGATTAATGGTAAGCTATACGTAGGAAGAACTAAAAACTTTAAAGAGCGTGTACATTACCATCAAACCAAATATACCACTAAAAAAGAATACAACAAACCTTTATACAAGGCTATGAGAAAATATGGAGTTGAAAATTTCCGCTTTGAGATAGTGCAATCTGGATTAACTAATTCGGAATCTAATAAGTTAGAATCGGAAATGATTAGAAAACTTCATAGCCTAGTCGGAGAGAATGGATACAATGTTTCTCCGGGAGATAATTTCTATCGAGTAAGAGGCTCGGACGTTAATACTAGTGTTATAAACGAACAAGAAGCCCAAGACATTGTCGATAGAAGAATTAGGGGCGAAAGAAGCAGAGATGTTTATAAAGATTATAAAAATAAAATCGGTTTTTCTGGTTTTCAGCAAATATGGTCTGGTAAAAATTGGAAACATTTAAAAGGGCAAGATAATTTGGTAATGATAAAGGGTAATGCTCGATTTTCTCTTAAAGAAGTGCGTGATATAAAAACCCTCCTAAAAACCCATTCAGCTAGTGAAGTAGCAAAAATTTATGGGGTTACATACCACACGATATACAATATAAAGGTGGGTATAAGTTACGCTAACATTACAATTTAGAAGGTGTATCGACTATTCCCTGTTGTGGGGAAGTAGGGGAACTATTGATACGTTCCTCGAAATGGTGTGCTAGATTTATCTAGTAAGAGATAGTCAGAGCCTACGGGAAACCGTGGGGTACTCGAATCAATCAGTGTTTTGGAACATATCTGTATTCGATAGGTTTTATTTTAACTCCGTGTTCGGTGGTTTTGTATTCCCTGATGGAACACCGCCTGAATATGACAGCTTGAAAGAATTACAAAAGTTCTTTATGGACTGGTTTAGACAAGAACGTAAAAAAGAATTACTTACCTATCCGGTACTCACAGCTGCTATTTTATTAGGAGAAGATAATAAACCTAAAGATAAGGATTTTGCAGATTTTATTGCCACAGAAATGTCACTGGGGTTATCCTTTTTCTTATATGAATCCCATAGTGCAGACTCTTTAGCAAGCTGCTGCTTTGACAGTGACACAGAAGTTTTCTATAAAGAAGGCAGAAACGGAGAAATTAAAAAGGGAATGTTCAAAAACCTTTCTTTGGGCAAGCAATACTATGTTTGTTATAATGGTAAATGGAATCCGGCAAAATTAGTAAAAACCAATCCTACGCCGGAAATGATTGAGATATACACAGAAGATGGAGATACAATTTTTTGTACGTCTAATCATATTTTCCCAACTGATAGCGGAGAGTTTACAGCAGATGAAATTTCCCCGTTTGACGAGTTGTATAGAGAATGTTTAGATGTGGGTTTTAATGTGACGAGAAGAAAAACAAAAGTTACAGATGTAATTTCTCATGATAACTATACAGACAGCGTTTATTGTTTTGAAGTAGAAGAGGGGTACCCGCCGTATTTCGTTTTGGGGAATGGAATAATCACTCACAACTGCCGTTTACGCAACGAATTGGCAGACAACACGTTTAGTTATACCTTGGGTGCAGGTGGAGTAAGCACCGGTAGTTTCCGTGTCATCACCATTAACATGAACCGCTACACACAAATGTATGAAGATAAACTGCCGTTCAAAGAATTGGTAGAACGTGTACATAAGTATCTTGTGGCACATAGAGAAGTTGTTAAATGGTATATTGACAATGGTATGTTACCGGCATACACGGCAGGGTTTATCAATCTTTCCACTCAGTTTGGTACAATCGGTATCAATGGTATGTTAGAAGCGATGGAAGCTAAAGGGTTAGACCCCGTTACCAATCCCAATGGATATACAGTAGAAGTTAGTAAGTATTTAAAGGTTATCTACGACAGCAATACAGAAGAAAGAAAGAAGTACGGATTTAGATTTAACACGGAATTCGTCCCTAAACATTGTGGGGACTTGGTGGCATAAAACATAATCCACCATTGAAAACCTCTTTTAATTGACTTGGAAGCCCAGTAGTGGGTGACAGGGTGCAAGCGTAATGGCAGCATGAACGACTAAATAAAGAGGAGCCGATTAGTCGGCTATGCGATAGTCTGAACCAGTGATATAACAAAATGAAACACTGGAGTTACGGTCAAGAGTAAAGACTCTTTAGGAAGAACCGTGACCGCCTATTAAGAATAGGTCACAAAAGTAACAGGTTGGCAGAAGGGTTAGGTCCGAAAAATTCCCAGTGGGATAAACGTGACGGATTAATTGTAACAAGAGATTGTTATAACAGTTATTTCTTTCCGGTAGAAAACGATGAGATTACAATGCTTGACAAGATGGCTTTGCATGGAGCAGAAGTCACGAAATACTTAGATGGTGGAAGTGCTTGTCATATTAATATTTCGCAACTGCTTTCTAAGGGACAAGCCTTATCGCTTATCGAAGCCGCAGGAAGACTGGGCGTAAATTACTGGACGTTCAACTGCTTAGTAACGATTTGTAACAAGTGCGGTTTTATCAACGTAAACACAGAAAACCATTGTATTAAGTGCGACTCGACAGATGTTGATTACGGCACACGAGTTATTGGTTATTTAAAACGTATTTCAAGCTATTCTAAAGATAGAATGATTGAAGCAGGTAAAAGATATTACAACAAGAAGTAGAGAACGAAAAAACGAATTGGGAGTGCGTTTTTTTTAAAATTTGACAAGATTACGAATATGTGTTATACTGTAAGAGAAATAGAAAGGGGGAATTGTGTGCCGAAGTTATTGGCAATCCTATTTACCCTACTTATCATTCCATTAAACACGTTAGGGTTTACAGCTTATTGTACGGCTTATACACCTTACGAACAAGGTGGAATCATGGCTAACGGTTTATATGTGCAAGAAGGATACGTTGCATGTGACTTCTTGCCGTTGGGTACAGCGGTATGGATTAACGGAAACCGTTACATTGTAGGAGATAGGATAGGAGATGGAAGTGACAATCATATTGATATAGTAATGAATAGCTACGACGAAGCAATATATTTTGGAGTACAGTATTTGGAGTGTGAGGTAGAATAATTGAACGCAGTTGATACAATTACAGAAGCATATCGTCCACACGTAATTAGGACGAGGGTTGACGGAGATAGAGCGGCATTAGCCGTTCTCTCCGATATTCACCAAGGGTTAAACGAAAGAAAGCTTCTCAAAGACTCGGTTGATTTTCTTTTGGGTTTAGGTGAGCGGTGTAAGGTCGTGATAGGCGGTGACGCTACAAACACAACTACGAGAAACTCGAAGGGAGTTGTCATCGAAGAATGGGCGAGTGGTTCTAAACAGATTTTAGAGTTGGTAGAAGATATAAAGCCGCTCTACGAATCAGGACAGTTAATCGGAATTCTTTCCGGCAATCACCCACAAAGAGTTTACAATGAAACGTTCATTACCATAGAGATGATGATAGCGAGTATTCTCGGAGATAGAAGTTTGTACAAAGGGTCTATGGGATTAGTTTATTTCAACGTAAATAAAAACCTGTACGTTCATCACATTATACACAAACATAGGTCTACAGAAGGTGCTTACGATTATTTTGCCGCAGACGCTAATTGGTGCGAGCATAAACACAAACCTATGGTAAGACCGAAGGTTATGATTGAACACAACAAGTATGCAAAAGTGCCGGTGGCAAAGGAATGTTGGGATATTTATCAACCCAGTTTCCAAGCTTTTCCGGACTACGCCAAGGCGAACGGGTATAAACCTTCAATTCCAGGTTACTTTATTTGTGAAATGAGTGGAGATGTACATAACCGATATTTAACACCGTATTTAAATAGTGCTTACGAAGAGATGGTAAACAATGGCTACAAATTTTAAAGAAGTTTATATTGTGTTTCCACTATCAGTTAGTTTTTTTAGAAATGGTTACGAGGACGAAGATGAGGAGGAATATATTCCCATGTTACCTACTTTCATTACAGAGAGTGAATATGAAGCAGAAGAGCAAGCCCTTATGTTAGTTGATGAAGACGCAGAATCGTCAACTTTTATTAAATTTAGACAATATGAGAACGGAAAATTAGAAGAGGTGACAGGTTTTAATGAACGATATTTCTAATCAAGCATTATACTACGTCATAGAGTTCGGTGGAAAGCACGACACTTACGAAGAAATATTATATATCTTTACCGACAGGGAATCCGCCGTAAATAAAGCTATAGAACTTCACAATAGAGATAAGGAAGCATTTGAATTACTGAAAAGAAAAAGTGAACGATATGCTCAAAAGCTGTGTGATAAGTATGAGATAACCGCAGCAAGTCCGTATGAGATAGAGGAAGAAGTGTATGACCTAGCTACAGAAGAAGAGATTGACAAATTTGATAGATTATATTATAGTCTAATGGACGCTCCCTATAAGACAAGGTCTTATAGCGTACGGGGATATAAAGTGGACGAAAATGGCAAGGTGGTAAAGATATATTTAGACGGAGACATTTTGTTTACGGGAGGCATACAAGATGAGTAAAACGCAGTACCATGTTATAGCCGCCAGTGGCGAATACGAAGACTACTATGAATCCCTAGCTTATGTTTTTGATAACAAGGAACAAGCTATTGCCAAGGCTAAGGAATTATATAAGGAAGATGAACAGTGGGAAGTTGACGCAAAAAAGAAACTCGAAGAAATTATAAATAAGTTATGTAAAAAATATGGGGTAACTGTCACTGGCGAAGAAGGCATAATTGAAGGGTTAGCGGAGTTAGCTACAGATGAAGAGTACGAGGAATACGATAATTTGTGGTTCTCTTTAAATTATCCTTGTTATGACGGTATCAGATATTATGTATACGGATACGAAATTGGCGACGACGGTAAGGCAAAAAGTACAGATAGCCTCTTTGACTTAAAGGAAAAAGATAATGAATAAAGACAAACTTCATTTCTTGTACGTAAGTATACACGGTGACTACTATAAAGTTGTCGTGCAAACTAGCGATATCGACACCGTGCTTTCCTACTTTGAGAAGAATAACGATATTGTGAGATATGGCGGCACGTACAGCAAGAAATTAAGAGAACCTGCAAACAAGATAATACCTGGGGGAAAGATAATAAGATGTTCCTACGTAGGCAAACATATACAAAAGGGGGTAAAGCCGGATAGAAGGCATACAGTAATATGAAATACATAGACGAAATAATCCGAAGGTATTTAGACGGAGAACTTTCTGATTGTGAAGCTATAGATAATATAGAAAGAATGACAAAAAGAGAAGAATATCAAAGGGACGTAGACTACAATCGGTTCCTGAATACTCTATCAAAATACCAAGGATATTCAACGAGTAAATCGCCGGAGGAAGTATACCTTGAAAAAGAAAAGTCAGAAGTTATTATCCACTTCCTTTCATGGCTACAGACTGTAACGGAGGAAGATAAATGGAAGCTGTTCCGTGATTTTATTTTAAGTGAAAAATCTGTTCGCAAGTACGCTAAGAAAAACAAACTGAACAAAAATACATTCTATTCACAAGTTAGAACGGCGAGAAATATCATGAAGGAAGATTTAGATTATTACAATGAAAAAATATTTAATTTAAGGGAGTATTTAGATGGGTAAAGTAATTGTTCCGGAGAAAGTAAGTGCGTTGAAGGCTATCAGAAAGAAATGTTTAGACTGTTGTGGCGGTTACACTAAAGAAGTTGAACTTTGTGATATAACCGACTGCACGCTACACCCGTATAGGTTTGGAATCAATCCTTCAACCTATGTAAAGAATCAGAAAAAGAAGGGTGGTGAGAACGAATGTTCTCGAAAGAAGATAGGTGGCAACACCGGTCGAAGCCAGGAAGGAAAAAGAAAAAGGTCAGAAAGCTAAGCGAAAAACAAAGAGTCTTTGTAGACAAACTGGTGGAAACTGGCGACCAAAAAGAAGCCAAGGCGTTAGCCGGATATAAACCGACTGCCAATCCATTAGCCAGTCCAAACGTAACCAAAGAGTACGAGGAAAAAATACAAATCCTAAAAGAGAAGTTTGTAAACCACGCAGACGAAATGTGCGAAAACATGGTAAACCTAGCACGAACAAGTAAATCCGACTCTGTTAAGTTCCAAGCTACCAAAGATATATTGGATAGAGCAGGACTTGCTCCGGTTAGTAAAAGCGAAACAGAAACCAAGAATTATATCGACGTTGGAAGCAGGTTTGCCCGTGGTGCAATAGAACGCTACCTAAAAGAAAACACCATAGATGTAACTCCAATAGAAAAGGACCCCGAATAATCGGGGTCTATTTTTTTTTATGTTTTTTATTCTTTTTTCTTTTTATCGTAAGCGTCGATAATTCCCTCTACAGAACGAATCATATCAAAACATTTTGAGATAGCTTCATCTGCTAGAAAATCTTGCGAGTTGCTGTTATTACAATGTTTAATAGCAGCTGCATATTTGTTTAACGTGCATTCTGCATATAGAACTTCCGTTACCAGTGCTGCCACCATCTTTTCCTCTAACGTCTTTTCCTTATTGTCCATTGTCATTATCCTCCATTAAGATATTCATGATTTCGCCTTTTTTGTCTTGTATCCTATTTACAATCCTAGCCTTTGTTTCAAAGTCAATGCCCTCTGTATCCAAAATTTCCATTTGTACTTCACTAAGTTGTTCGAAACATTTTTGAATTTTATCAGTAATCATTGTTCCACCTCTTCAAAAGCCTTATCAATAGCACCGCAGACAATGCTGGCTAAGATTACAGAATAAAAGATATCCATTTCAAGATTAAAGTAAGCCGTAAGCGTTATGAATAACAGAATCATCATAATAAACATAATCAACCGTCCTTTCTATACTTCATGATAATAAGGTGCGTTTTTACAATAATCAAGGTCACTTTCAAGAATTTCGATACGTCCTTCTGCATGAAATAATTCATGCTCCAGCTTATCACGTTCTTCTTCCAAGTCCTCCAGCTGCCACTCTTTCTGTTGTAACTCTTTCTCCAATAAAGCCACTTGATTTTTCAAAATTTCGATTTTCATTTTGTCTGTCATAATTATCACCTCTATAAGTATCTTATCATAAATTTAAAATGTTGTCAACTATAAAATACCTTCAATTTCAATTTCCTTCCATGCTGCCGTGTTCAGTTTCTGATAGTCAATAGAATTATCCATGGTCATCATATAAATCTGACAATCGTTCGTCTGAGATATTCTATGTATTCTATCTTGTGCTTGTTCATGAATATCCGGACTCCACAAGTATTCGCAAAACAGTGCCACATGTGCAGATGTTAACGTGATACCGGTGCAGGACGCTTGTAAGCTACAAAAGATAGGGATACATTCCTTACTATTCTGAAATGCGTCTATATTCTTTTGTCTTACTTTTGCCGTTTGGCTGCCGTTCACACATAAAGCGTCATCTCCAAAATACTCTTTCAAATCTTCGAACAACTTCTTATGATGATAAAATACCACAACCTTCTTTCTTTGAAAAATAGTAGTCTTTCTGATAAAGTCAATGATAGCGTTCAACTTCATTCTATTTACTGCTTGCTGGTCTTTTTCAATTTCCGCAAAAGATGACGATTTTTTCTGCTGTCCTGCACTACCAATTTTAAGCGTGATGACTTCTTTGTCAGGTAACTTAATGCCGCAGGACTTCTTTGTTCTTTTCAAGATATACGGCTTGATTTTTTGAGATAATTCACGTTTGTTGCTACTACCCTTAAAATCCCAGCCGTAACCAGTCCAAAACGGGTCACAATAACGTTTATAAAACTTCCAGTAGCCGCCAAACACTCTATCTAATAATCCCATAATAGAGAACAGGCTTGCCAAGTCAACAGGACCTCGACTCATGGGTGTGCCGGTCAACAATAGCTTTCTGGGCAACTTGTCTGTAACTTCTTTTGCCAAAATATGACGTTCTGAATCTTTGTTTTTTAAATAGTGTGCCTCGTCGAATACAACACCTCCAAAGTTTCTACTCTTCATATTTAACTTCACGTTACCAAGGCGTTCGTAATTGGTAACATAAAACTGTCCATTAGGGTCATCGGGAACAACGTTCACATTCGCCCACATTTTAATCTCTTTACACCAGTTAGCCTTGACGCTTGCAGGACAAACGATAATCCAAGGAACACCAGTATCTTTTATGGCACTGATAGTCATAGCTGTCTTGCCCAAACCCATTTCATCTGCAATAAGCAAGTGACTCATTTTTCTTTTGATTATTTCAACTCCAGTTTTCTGATGTTCCTTTAACTCCATTTTATTTCACTTCTTAATGTTTTAATCCAAGATAATTATTTTTGCTGTCAAACTCCACAAATTTACACTCTTCGTGACTATCGTCTATATCTTTTACGAACGTTATTAAGATGTTGCCGGCAATCTCCGGTATATGTTCGTTCTGCCAAAGGTTATCATAAACAACGTCAATCGCCTTATCATAATCATCACCCTTGTATGCAACAACACTTCCGCCTTCGCCTTTGTAGTAAAACACTACATTGTAATGTTCCGGTTTTACCGTATCCAAGTCGTTCTGCAATAAGGCTTTTAATTCTTCTTTGGTCATCATAATAACACGTCCTTTTCTGTAGATAATCATAACATAGAATTTAAAATTTTTCAACATAATCTTTGTTCACCAATCGTAAAAATTCTTCATAACCTACAAACTCTAGCGTTCTTGTTAATAAGGTGGCTACACCTTTCTTTGTGGTTGCAACCTCTAGGTCACTAAACCAATCAATAGAGAATATTATACAATCGGAGAATGAGAAGTTTCCGAATGTTTCCAAGTCGTAACCAGTTGAAACTAGTCTAGCTACTGCACTAGGTTGTACGCCTTTGCAAAATGTATCAAACTCTTCTGCAAAGTATACAACATTTTCCAAATAACTCTTTTCTTTGGCAATGATATTATTCACACGAACAACTTCACGTAATCCGAATTGTTTTACCAACTCTTCTATCTTTTCCTTAATCATTATCTTCTTCCTCTTCATATTCTTTGGCAACGGCAATAAGATAATCATCATCAATGTTTTCGATAACATAATCAATCACTTTATCTATGCGTATCGTTTTGATAAACGTTCCCTTGTTAACGACAACATAATCATCTGTAAGTCTTACGTCACCATACACTACCATTTTTATTAAATCCATAGGCGGAATATCTTCAATCAAATCGTAAAGTTCATCAATATCAAATATTTCTTCTTCCCAAAAGTTTTTCACGTCACTTACATAATGATTATATTCATCAATTACTTCATAAATGTACATGTCTTTCCATATTTCTATTGCCCGTTCTCTAGTCATGATTATTATCCTTTCTAAAAAAAACGTCGGAACGTCCTCATCATTCTTACAAAATCATTAGGCTCATCAATTAAATCTTCTACGGCTGCTTCTAGGTTTATCATTAATCCTTCTACAAATCTACCACTTGCCTTATCAAGTATATCCGGCTCGGACTTTTTCCATGCCCAAGTTAAGTCAAGCGGTTGACAATCGTTAATCTTATCTTGCAGTTGCGACTGAGTATCCCAGTCGTTATATAGATACTCTTTCGACTGTTCTGCATATTTCAAACAATCTTCTATATAATCTTCAAGTGTGTACGAGAACGCCTTGCTGTTAAGTTCTTTAATCTTGTCAACGGCAAGTTTTATTTCCCAAGGTGCAGACTCTTCGTCCACACCTTCCGCTGTTTTGCAAAGTAGCTTAAATTCTTTCTCAGTCATGCCCAGTTGTTTCGCCAAGTCTTTATCCAGTAACTTCTGCACAAACATATTCCGAATATCCATTTTTTCACCTTATCCTTCCAAAATATCATTGTTAAGAATATTACCATGTTTATCGAATACAATATCATTCCTTGCAATTAATTCGTCACGAAACTCATCTGAATAATAATATTCATCGTTCAATTCTAAATCATGTGCCGCTTTTTTCAATGACTCTTTAATATACTCCAGTGCCGTATTTTCAATTACACTGTATGCCTTATCGTCTAATTCACTTTCGGCAGAATCTCCATATTCGTAAATCTCACAACCGTAACGTATTTTTTTAATCTCAACTTCACTAGGACCAAGTCCTTCGGGCAACATAGCTTTTTTACTTTCATCATTATAAATTCTTTTAAATACTTCGGCAACAGCTTTTTCGGATAATGCTACATTGTTAGCGTATGCATAGGTAGGATACAATCCAAACTCCAAGTTACCACAATCCAAGCCAAAGCAATCAATTAAAGTGGTTTCCATATCTTCCCGTGCCATACTCCAAAAATAGTCCTCCGAATAATTATCTTGCAGGTTTTTAAGAAGTTTCTTTGCGTTTTCTAATGCATTTCCTTCCAATTCTTCAAATTGATATACTTGTACTTTTCTAGTTTTCATGATTATTCCTCCAGTTATCTGTAAGTTTCTTTACCAAGGTAGTTATTATCCTTGTCAAAGTGGTATACGCACCACTTTTCGTACTTTGCCGAAATAAGCGTTATCCAAAACTCTACATGATTACATTCTTCCAAAGGTCGTTCGTTATCACTTAATTCTTCCATTAAACGGGCATTGAATATGTCGCCGTCGCAACCTCTGTACACGATAAACCCGTCTTCATAAATTTCACAAGCAACAGCGTCAAGTTTATCCCACTCTTCGCATAATTCCGGATACTTTTCGTAAAACTCTTGATTTGTCATATTATCCTTCCTTCCTATTCTACTACTTCAAAGTTGTACGGAACGCCGTCATCGTCAACATATTCCATAGTTTCATCGTCCCAGTATAAGCCGTCAACATATCTGTCTGATTTATATAGATAGCCGCAACCCATGCCGTTAGATTTTACGTAATGGCTACTATCATGGTCGATAGTTACGGGCATGTAGTCTATTTCTGTATATCTGAGTGCAGGACTAAAAACCACCTTGTCAACCTTATAATAATCACGGTCGTTCTTATTCCGCATGTTTTTGAGGAACTCAATTCTGGGAATCTCATCTAATTCGTCAAATTCATTCATAGAGTAGACAAGGCTGTCCATGTCATTGCAGTATTCACAATATTCATTATATTCTGTTATAATCTCATCATCTGATAAATTGTCAACTAAAATATCTTTGGCTTGTTCAATATTCATAATAACACACCTTTCCTATATACAATGAGTTTCCGTAACCATTCCAGTGCCGTCTAACGTGTATTCCATGACGGAATAAAACACGTCACTGTCGATATAACGTTCGTCGTATTCTTTCAATTCCTCCGCCTTATCCAAAGTTACAGCTTTATCGGCGGAAAGGAACATAACCCACTCTTGATGTTCTTCATACATTCCTTGTTGTGCAATAATAGCGTACATTTTCATGGTATACACCTATCCCTTCTATACAAGATTATTTAATTCTGCATTATCCAATTCGACAATGGTATCATAAGCCGCCGAATGGTCATTTTTGAAAATGTTTAAATATCTACTTGTCGTATTGCTATAATACGCTTTATCGACGTATAGAGTCCGTTCTTTAATGACGGCTATAACCGTACTGTAACTTTGGAACACAATATACCCGTTTCCGAATATTTCAAATTGATTTGCTACTTTGTTCCCTTTGCGGGAAATCATGTTTTGCACCTGCACCATACTTTTCCTCACTTTCTCCGCATTCTTGCAGATTTAACTTTTTTGTTTGGCGGACTATTGCCGCCGTTTTCTTTATCTTAACAGATTTTTTTTAAGTCTGTCAAGCACTTTTTTTGGCTTTCAAGAATTTTTTTTCGGCTTTTTTCTTGCCGTGTTCTTGATTGTCTTTATCTTACTACTTTTCTCAACAGTTGTCAATGGTATACTTTTTCGGATTTAGTATACACTATTTAAGCCTGCAAACTAATAGGTATCTAATATATATATATAACTCATTATATATATAGTACAGAAAAGTCAAAAGGACAAAAAATAAAAATGTTCAAACCTCCAGTATAGCATAATTTTATACCACTTGTCAATATAAATTTTTTGGTGTTCTGAATGGTATTACACCTGCAAAAATAAAAACGCCTTAAAAACGAAAATAGAGCGGTTTTTGGGCATTTCTCAATAAGGCAAGGCGGGAAAAAAGTCTAATTAATATTCCTTCTTTCTTATTTCCTTATATGTAGTAATAGTAGTAGTCAATAAATAATAAGTATCAGTAAATAATATGTATCCATAAGTAATCATTTTCCACTTATAATCATTCTCCGTTATCAAGCAGCCATGCCAATACTCTACAAAGAACGTTTCTTAATTCATAACCATTATCCAGTAAAAACCTTTTTCAATTAATAACTAGTCTTTACAGAAAACAATTATCAAAAAATAACAATTTTCCATAAAAAACAATTCTCAAGTAATAACAGCTATTAATCAATAATATATTTCCAGTAATAACCATTCTCCACAAACAGCCATTTCTAGCCAATAATCACTATTTACAGATAATAATAACCCAGTAATAATCATTCCTAACCAATAATCATTCTCCGTTACTAATGAAAACAATTCTCAAAAACCAAGGCAGGGATAATAATGATAATGATAGTCAAAATCAATATGTTGTATGCAAGTATCAAAAATCACGGGTTTAGACTTTTACCAAATACAAGATATTGATTCTCATTCTCAAAATCGTTTAAAGACAAAAAAAAGAAGGCTTTCGCCTTCTTTTTAAATATCGTATATTTCGTATTCGGCGGATACAGAACGCCGAATACTCGAGACAACTCTTTTTCTAATTTCTTTGGGGATTTTTTCAATGTCTACGGGCTCTATATAGACATAAAAATCTGTTTCCCCCCAATAATCGGGCAAGGAACATAAGGAAAATTCAACCTCATATCCTACTGTATAAATATTTTTCTTGTACAATATTTCCGCCTTACCGCTAAAATTACACGGTAATTTACCTCCGTTTACTTTGGTTATTTCTTCTTGCACTCTTTTTATTCTCATTTTTTTTCTCCGTTTCTCCGCCTTTGCGGACTGTAATTTGTTGGCGGACTATTGCCGCCGTTCGCTTGCCCACATTATAACACACCGCCCAAATGCAGCCCACCGCCCGGGGGGGTACCCCTTCGCCTTTGTCGGTACCTTCTCGCCCGGCTGAAAATAGGGAAGTTATCACACAAATATTTAAGCTAAATTTTAGTAAAAAGCATATTTAAGCTATTTTTAATAAAAAAATATTTTCGAAATTCCTAAAAAATTCCTAAATAACATATGAATGAATTGTCATATAAGAGGGTAGGGGTAGGGCCTCTCATTTATGGGTACTATAATTTGTTATAGAGTGCTTGAAATTATAAAAAACTGTACTCTCAATTCGTTTTTAAGAAAGAAAAGATGTTCTAGGTATAAAGTTGTTAGGGAAGAGGAGAAAGAAGGAAAAAATGGACCGAGAAGGGGTATTTTTTAAGTTTTGATGAATTTACTTCACACACTTTAGTGGTTTTCTACGAATATAGTAGAAGGTTTAAAATTATTATTTTGAACCGTTGAACATCTTTGATGTTCTAGGGAGGTAGTTATGGATAATAGGGAAGTATTACAGAAGATGTTTAATGACGCTAAGGAAGATTTGATGATTTTCCGGCGAGTGTTTTTACCTGTAGAACATGAAGTAAGGACTCCTTCTTTTCACGAAGAGTGGGGAAAGATACTATTACATGGTAAACACCATTATGCCATAGAGGGTTTCCGTAGTTCCGGTAAGACGGGGGTAGTCCTTAGAGCCTTTCCCTTTTACTGTTTGACTTTCCCTAGGAAAGAATGTAGATATGTAGTATTTATTATGGCTAACCAAAGGTTGGCTTCTAAGAGGTTGAAGGAAATAGAAGAGGAATGGCTACATAATGAACTGTTATCTATGAACTTGGTTAGGGTGGTAGAACAGTCTGAAAAAGGGTTTGAAGTGATTGTTAAGAATGATGAAGGCGTGGAACAATGGGTACGATTTGAAGCCTATGGTAAGGGTTCTTCTGTCCGTGGTTTGAACGTACATGACCATAGACCGGATATTATATTAATTGATGACCCCCAAGATACGGAAGATAGTAAGTCAGATACGGTGCAGGCTAGTGACTGGGAATGGTTCTTATCTGATATTAAGTTCTTAGGTAAAGACTCTCGTATCTTTATGATTGGCAATAACCTTGGAGAAAAGTGTTTAATAGAACGGGTCATTGACAATCAGAAAGACTTAGGGTTCTTGGGAGTGCGTATGCCTATCCTTGATATGGAAGGTAACAGCGTATGGCAGGAAATGTTTCCTAAAGAAGAGATTGAAGCAGAAAGAGAAGCCTTTCGTCGTATAGGTAAGTTGGATATATGGGAAAGGGAGAAGATGTGTATTGCTATTTCCCCCGAAACCCAGTTGTTCCGTAAGGAATACTTTAAATACTACAAGCCGGAAGAATTAGATATAAAGAATATGAATATCTTTACCACTGTAGACCTTGCCATTTCTGAAAAAGAAACTGCCGATTATACCGTAGTATGTACCATTGGTGTCAATGAAGAAGGTCACTGGTTTATTTTAGATATTAATTATGCCAGACAAGACCCTAGTAAGACGATGGACGCTATTTTCGACGCTGTTATCAGGTATCGTCCTATCTACGTAGGAATGGAAAAGGTAGCTTATCAAGCTGCCTTGCAGCACTTTATTGAAAAAGAAATGCCGAAAAGAAATGTATGGTTTACGGTTAAAGACCTAGAAGCTAAAGAAAAGAAGGAAATGCGTATACAGGCGATACAACCTCGGTTTAAAGCCGGTACAATATGGTTTCCTATGGGGGCTTCTTTCTTAGGAGAACTGGAAGGGGAGCTGTTAGCATTCCCTAAATCTCTGCACGATAAACAACATTGTCGTGGTTAAAACCTTTTAATTGCTGGAACGCCCTTAGAGCCGTGATACCACAACATAGCTAGTAATGGCAGATGTGACGGTTTGAAAAGTTCACGGATTGGGTAATCAGCAGCATTAACACGGAGAAACGTGTTGGTGTTCAACGACTAGCGTAAGCGTAAGGCACAAGCCTATGGTGTCTGAAATGAAGGTTATCCTAACGGATAAAGATATAGTCTGAACTTACATGAAAGTGTAAGCCCTATGGTATCAGTCTTGCGAACTGATATAAACATAATTGGATTTGATTGACGCTTTAGCTTATCAGGAACAGATTTCTTTCGTACCTGTAGCTGCTTATAATAAGATATCTGACTACGATATCCCCGTAGCAGGTGCCATATAGGTGTCCCACTACCCTTAAAGGTGGACCATTAAAGTCTTGACTTTTTATGAAAAGTATGTTATTCTAATACTGGGAGTTGCGAAACCTTCATGTGAATGGCGGTAACAACCCCACACAACTGAATATAGTTCAATTTGGCAGAACGCTACGTTTGGGGCGTAGAGGTTGTAGGTTCAAATCCTACTATTCAGACCATGGAGAATGTAAGGGAATACCTTATGTTCTCCTTTTTTAATACAAGAAAAGGAGGCAAATATGCCAAACGAAGAGTCAACTATTGTAGAAGAAACCATGTCGATAGGCGTGAACGCTAAACCCGGTTTGTTACCATTTATCTCCGGTGGCTTTGGCTTTCTTTTCAATATTAATAGAATTACTTCTATTATTCCTTATAAGGGTATGGTGGCAAAGAGATTGTATGCCAGTCGTCGTAAAAAGGGTATGACCCTTGACTGTACTAGAGGTAGAAAAATAGCCTCTCTCATCGTGTTTGACACTGGAGAAATTGCTCTCTCTTCGCTGTCACCTGTAACCTTAGCTAAATCTCAGATGTAAGGGGGTGAATACTTGAGTTTTACTAGAATGGAGGACCCTACTCCTCAAGATTTGAATGATTCTTTGGTAAGCGTTATTAAAGCAGATATTGCAGACGCTCAAAGTTATCATGATTCTGTTATTGACCCGGCGGTAAAACGTCGTTATGAAATCTACTATGCAGATAAAGATTACTACACTAAAAAATTTCCTCAGTTGTCCAAGTATTCGTCGATTGTTTCAACGGACGTTACAGACAGAACGCCGAAATCATGCAGAAGTTACTGGTATACCAGTTGCAAAGACAGAACCGGTTCTTCCCCGTTTTGTACAACTGGATGAAAGACGCTCTGATTACCGGCATGGGTATCGTAAAATGCTACTGGGAACGCAAAGAGGACGTACAAGTCCTAGAACAGACGATGAATTATCGTGCCTTACAGGATTTGCAGCAGCAAAAAGTGCAAATTCTTTCCGTGAGTGAACCTGACGAGTACGGTTTGTTCGTAGTACAATATTCTACACCCTACTATGTTAAGAACTCTCCGGTTATTGAGAACGTCCTTTCTTCTGAATTATTATATAGTTCCGACGCTAAAACGTTGGAAGACGCTAATTTTGTGGCACATAAAAAGAAAGTTACGTTATCTTACCTTAGAGAACGACAGCAGCAAGGGGTTTATGCTAACGTAGATAAAATAACGGTGAAAAACTCCGCCAATGCCAATATTTTTGGCAATGATGACCAAGTTGAGGACGTAATTGGGGATAAATACCAACGATTCACTCCCGAACAGGAAGAAGCAAGAACGGAAGTGTACCTCTATGAATGTTATACCAAACTGGACTGGAACGGTGACGGTATATTAGAGGACCTTATTGTTACCATTGTTGACGATACGGTGCTACGTGTAGAGCAAAACTATATGGGTAGACACCCATTCTTTGATATATCTCCTACTCGTGACCCTCATCGTATTTGGACCAAACGTTCTTACGCCGATTTGATTGGTGAGTTACAGGATTTAAAAGTAGCTTTAACACGGCAGATTGTACATAACATTGCTCTTACGAATGACCCTAAGATGATTTTATCAGAGGACGCTATTAATATTGACGACTTCATCAAAGGGCGTGCCGTTATTCGTAAAAAGGCTAATCATTCTATGAGTGATGTGGCTATGTCCATGCCGGTTAATCAGTTATCTCCGTATTCCTATCAAATGTTGGAATACATTGAAACTCAAAAGGAAAATAGAACCGGTATTACCCGTTACAACCAAGGGCTTGACTCAAGGTCGTTAAACAAAACTGCGAGCGGTATACAAGCTATTTTGGGGCAAAGCACACAGCGTCTTGAACTGATTGCTAGAATGTTTGCGGAAACAGGAATTTACGAAATGTTACGATTCCTGATTGGTTTAAACCAAAAATTCATAGACCAAGACACGGTTATTCGCCTTACGAATACACAGCTTAGTATTAGTCCTGATGACCTTCAAGGGAATTTCGACTTAGTTGTTAATGCCGGTATTAGCATTGCTACTAAAGAAAGCACTCAGATGATGTTGCAGCAAATTCTGACCGCTTTAATGCAGACAAATGCTGCCGGTATGCAGGTCGTAACACCGGAAAATATTTATAATCTCTTTAAGAAATGGATTGAAGCCGCCGGATTTAAGAATTATGCGGATTATATCACAGACCCGTCCATTATTCAACAAAGAGCCATCTTAGAAACACAAATGAAACAACAGGTTTTGGCAACGTTACCGCCGGAAGTTATGCAAACGTACATGTCAACGGGCGTTATTCCTCCGGAATACTTATTGCAGTTGCCCCCTAGTATTCAAGCATTGTTTGGAGGGATAACAGATAGACAAAACGGATTTGCAGTACAGACAACGGCTCCTAACGGCTATGGACAAAGCGGAACAAGTCAAATTGGTTTATCCTCTGATACAGGAGTGGTTGGAGGATTATCAAGGGGGGATAATAGAGTACCTCAAAACGTGCCAAGAGAACAAGGTAATGGAGTTCCGCAATCAGTTGGTGGCCTCGGAGGCTTTTAACGACTGGTTAATGGCTAAAATCCAAGACGGAAAACTGGCAGAATACGAATTAAACGAGGGCGTAAGTCCTCTTGACTAAAGGAGTGATTTGCTAAGTGGAAATAAACTGGAAAGACCCTAATGCTACATGGAGTTACACTTCTCCGTATGCTAAGTTAGGGCAGAATTTGGGGTTACTCCAAGCACCGGCTGACGCAGCACCGCCTAAACAGGTGACTACGGGAGAAGAACAGAAGGCAAACCTTGATTCTAATCCTACAGTAGCCAAAGCACAACAGCAGAGCAATGAAGAGGCTCAAAAAGAACTTATGCGTGTAGCCGGCATGAGGGCTATGGGGATTGACCCTAATGACCCTTCGGGTCTTAGAGGAAAAACAGGAACATTCCCTGACCCCTCTCAACTTAATTATGGGTTAGGACAGGGAGTTCTCCCTCGTAATGCAGAAGCTATTGACGATTATTACGATGGCTTACAGCAGGCTAGGGAAAAAGATGACGCTCATGTGTTATCTGATGGTTTTAATCAACGTATTTATAAGATTTTACATGGTGATAACGCTCCTATCCCTGAATTGGCTAGTTACCTTGCACAGACAGCGGCACAAAAACAGCAGACACGTGACCTTGGTGACGGGTCCAAGCTGATGAACCCTTCTGACGAAGGTATGAATCATGAATGGGATACGGAAAAACTGAAAAAGGCTTATGGATTCACTGATGATGAAGCTAATGCTTTTAAAAATCAACGTTTTAACTGGCGTGCTTACAACGCTTTGGTAAATGATGGTATTATTCGTCCTACAGAAGCGGCTCGCCAGTATCAAGCCTACTTAGATAATCAGTAAAAACATTAAAATTCACCAACCCGTAAGGGAGTGAAAGGAGAAAACATGGAAGAAAACAAATTGAACTTTGATTTACAGTTATTCGCAGAAGGGGACGCTCCGGTAGAACCTACTGCTGATAATACAGTCGGCGTGGAACAACTCTTAGCAGACTCCACAGAAGCCGATACTACGCCTGAACAGGCAAATGATAACTATGATTGGAAAATTGACGAAAACGGTAACGTTACTTTTAGTGACAACATGTTTGCAGACCAGAATATGTACTCTCCTGACGGAGAACAAACAGAAAAGGTCGAAGGACAGGAAGAAACTAAAGATGAACCTCAGGAACCCAATCCTGATTTACCGCCTAAGCCTGAATTTTACGACGTAGTTATCAACGGGGAACCGCAGAAGGTTACATTGGAACAGTTGCGGCAGGGATACATGTTGCAGTCTGACTACACACGAAAGACTCAACAGTTGGCAGAAGAACGACGTGCTTTTGAAGCGGCTAAAGGACAATTTGCACAGCAAAACCCTCAAATGCAGCAGCAACAGCAGCCCGTTCAAGAAACTAAACCCAACCCTAAGGAATACTATGAACAACTCTCTAATTATGCCATCGGTCGTGTTAAACAAAATCTAGGTGAAGATTTTGATGAGTATAATCCGATACACCAAGCCGCTCTTGCAGACGAAATTGCGACTGTCAAAGCGGAAATGTATCAGAGAAACCAAGCACAACTCGGTATGCAGAGGGTTCAACAGAAGTATTCGCAAGACCCTAACTATAGGGAAATTGACAATTTAGCTACTCAGTTGTTGCAACAGTTGCCTTATAAGCAAGCTGTACAGATTCAAGAGGCGTTGAGAAATAACAACGCAGATATTATTGATGAATATATGGGTGCCGTCCGTGACCAGTATTACCGTAGTCGTGGCTATATCCCTGAAAGCGAGGCTAAGGCACAACAGCAACAGCAGCAAGCAGTTCAATCTACACCGAAGGTAGTTCCACAGAAAGTGGCTCCTCCGCATGTAGAATCTACGAGTGCGGCAAATGACCGTCCTCAAAGTGAAGTAAAAATTGATTATTCAAAATTAGGTCGTTTGAGTATGGACCAGCAGGCAATGATTGCGTCCAAGCTCTTAAACGTTTAGGAGGAATTTAATTAAATGGCAACTTTAGACAAAGTAGTTCGTTCCGCAGAGGTAGTTGGCTCTGTACAGGACATTACGGATTTCGTTACGGCTCTTAACCCTGACGAAACTTTTTACTTGAACCGCTTCGGTAAAACGAGCGTTACTAACACAAAACACGAATGGCTGAACGATGGCTTGCGTCCGGCAATGGACAATGCTACGCTTGAAGCCGTTGAATTTGATGTACAGAAGGCTCGTCCTCGTACTCGTGGTTTGAACTACGTTCAACAGTTGATGGCAGGCTATTCCGTTTCGGATACGACTCAGGCTATTAAAAAGTACGGTGTTCGTGACGAAATGGCGTACCAGATGGTAAAAGCCGGCAAAGAATTTGCTCGTGACTTGGAATATGCCATCGTAAACCAGAAAGAAGCTAAGGCAGAAGATTCCACTCCGGCTCGTTTCGGTGGTATCGGCTACTTCTTGGAAGCTAGTATGCCGGTAGCGGCTATTGACGCAACGGGTAAATGCACTGTTACAGGTCATGGCTTGTTCAACGGCGACCCCGTTATCTTCGCAGCTGCTCCTACGGGTGGTGCTTTGGATAGCAACTACAAACCGAACACTCCGTACTATGTACATGTAGTTGATAACAACAACTTCACGGTACACTCTACGCCACAGGAAGCACAGGCAGGTGCAACGACTACGGTTATTAAACCTTCTGCCGCTGTTACAGCCGGTAAGATGGTTTGCAGTAACCAGAACTTGGTGGACGCTAACGCTGTATCCGGTGCTAGTGCAGGCAAACTTACGTTCGACCTCTTGAACGACGCTATGCAGTTGGCATGGAAACGTGGCGGTAAGATTGACTCCATCGTTTGCTCGCCGAAAAACAAACGTGTCATCTCCGGCTTTACGCAGGGTGTACAGAAAACACGTGAACAGTCCAAGAAAGAATTGGTTGAAGTCATTGACGTAAACTGTTTCGATTGCGTCGCTGCCTAGTGATAGGCAGATAAATTAAGTCTGCTCAAACGGGGAAGCCCCACTGGGTAATGCCAAGGGTAATCCCGTCGGGTATGTGGCGTAAGCCAACAGCTCGCTATCGACTAACATTACTTCTATGTTTGGATTTTTCTAAATAACGAAGGAGTTGTATGGTATTTGGTTAAAGTAAAAAATGTTTCTGTAGATTATGAATACCATAATGCAGACAACCTAGATTTCCACAAGCCATCTGATACTGATTTAGCTTGGCTTGCCGGAATTATTGACGGTGAAGGAAGCATTACCTTTCAGGTAACTAAACGTAAAACAGGCAACTTGGTTATCGTTCCTTTCATTAGTATTACAAACACCGACGAAGGAATTATCAAAAAGACAATGAATATTTTAGATGATATAGGTGTCGGATTCAAAGCAAGCTGGGTGGTCGATGTAAATCACCCAAAGTATTTTAAAAGATGTAATATTAGGATTGACCGATACACCAGAGTAAAAGGCTTTATTCCTATGGTTTATCCTTATCTCAGTTCGGCAAAGAAATATAACGCCGAAGTGGTTCTTGATTTTATCAAAAATCGTGAAGAGAACTTGTTCACTAGAGATAGAAAAGGAAGAATTGTACGGAATAAATACCCCAAAGCCTTAGTCGAAAAAATTTCATCTGTCAGGAAACACGTAAGGGCAATGCCTCTTGAAGAGATGTTAAAGGCTCCTAATGTGTGCTAGGTTAAGGGATAGTCAGTGCCTATAGTAATATAGGGTTTTGACCGAAGGTTACGGCTCGAAACAGACTTCGGTCGTGTTGATGTAACACCTCACCGCATGTATGCCGATGATGTTGTAGACCTGATGGAATACCAGTATTGGAAATTGGGGTACCTCATTCCGATTCACACGGAAAATCCCCCTCGTACTGGTACGTTCAATCAGAAGGTTATCACGGGTTCTGCTACGGTAGAATGTACGGCTCCGATTGCTTCTGCACGTATCAAAGGTATCAAGAAATAAATAATAAAGAGAAGAGGGGCTTAACGCCCCTCTCTTTTTTTTTACTTAAAGGTGGTGAATAGCTTGAATAAAGCCGATGTTGAAATTAATAAAAAGACAGGTGAGTTTAAAGTTACTCACAGTTGGGACGAAGCACAAGTCATCAAAGAGTGCATGGAAATGCGTAACGATGGAACGACGGGCATGATTCACGGCGGCAAGGCTCGTAGGTTGGCTCGTATTCCTAGAATGTATTTCTATACCGACCCTTATTTGAAGAATTACATGGCAGCTAGGGGTAAAGATGAAAATGAAGCTAAGAAATCCTTAGACGCCTTCTTGTGGCGGCACCCTGAGTTTAGAACTTCTAACCCCGGCGGAAAGGCGGCTATGCAGTGATAAGAGTACAAGAAGTAGCTACAGCCATTCTATTTAACTTAGGGGAAATGTATTCACGTAAACATTCAGACCCAGAGTTGATAGAAAGTATCAATACCATTCTCCGCTACCTCAATGTAGCCTTAGTAAATCGTGATTCTAACTGGATTGTGAAAGAAAAGGAAGTTACTCCCAAGAACGGGAAGGCAACCCTACCTAGCGACTTTATCCGTACTAAGGACTATCTTGTAAAAGATGGAGCAGAGCAAAAGACTTACGATGGTAAATATCGTATTGTAAGAAATACATTGTATATAGACGAGCCGGGGGTTATTGAATACTATTACACTATTGCTCCTGTAGCTACAATGGAAGATGAAATAGATTTACCAAGCATTTTTGCACAATTATTGATTCGTTTCGGTACGGGACTCATTAAGGGTGACTTTGGGAAAAACCAGTTAGACAGTATGCTTTCTCATGAACTTGATAATCTTTCTCAAAGTGACAATTACCCCGTTATCGAGCGACCTATGGAATTTTATGTGTAGGTGGTGCTTATGACTGTAAAAGAATTACTGGTAAGAGTTAGACAGCGATTAGGAGATATGCAGAAATTAACGTTCTCCGATGAAGAGTTACTGTTTAACTTGAATAATGCAATGGACGAATTGTGCATTAGCATGTCCACCTCGTATGACCCTGAGATAATCAAAACGATTACACTTACTACTAACGGGTTTACTATGCCGGAAGATTTCATAGCATGGCAAGGACAGTACGCTTTAAACTATCTTGAAAATGAAGATGGAAGCGTCCATGTGTATCCGTTAGATAGCGAGTGGGACGGGAATAACGACGTACTTAGATACTTTGCCACTAAGCCTCACTTTACAAGTATGAACGATAAGATACCGTTTAGAACTCAGGTCCATTGCAATAGACTGATTATGGAAACGATTTCATTAATTAAGGGAAAGGGCGGTGGAAACACTGACAGCCAAGGAACTGCTCAAACAGACGGCGGTGAAGGAGCGTCTTAGCGATAGTCTTGATAGTGGTTATACCACAGAAGAGATGATAGCTTACTTAAACGACGCTTTGGATTTTGTGTGGCACGTGCTGTTACGTAACGGATACTATGAATGTATCGGTGACTTAACACTAACGCAGGAAGAAACCCCACTGCCTGATGATTATTATAAATCTACAAACCAAGCCCCTGTGTACGTAAGGGGGAATAAACTTATTTGTTATGGCACATTACCTTATACTTACCGTTACTACAAGGAAATGCGTTTTGTGAAGACGGAAGATGACGAGTTACCCCTCACGAATGACGGACTGTTAGATATTGTGACACAGATACTCATTATCATGGCAATGTCTAATCATGGTTTTGATATGCAGATGGAGTCCGATTTTGTACAAGCCATTACTAACTTATTGTAGGTGATAACATGGCAAACGAAACGATTGATAAAAAGATAGAAAAGGCTAAAGACTTACCTTCTACAGTACAGGGGAACGGGCAAAACTTCATCTACTTGTTAAAGAAATATTTAGAACAATTAACCAAAGAAGTAAATGATAAATTTGTAGAGGTGTCTAAGTTTTACAATGCTATTATAGACGCTCCCACTGAAATAAAGGAACAACTTAGGGATTTAAGAGTTAAGGAGCGACGGGTAGGTACTAAAATTTCATTAGAACTTACTTGGAACTCAAATAAAGTGAAGAACTATTCAGGGGCTAACATTTATGTATACGAAACGAAAATGCGTCCGGGGATTGATTGGAATACCGTTGAACTTTCAAGAACTATCTCTACACCACTTCTTTCTAGCTATGTGTTAGAAAATGTGGCTGCCGGATTTGCTTATCGTATCGTGGTACAAGGTAAAAACTCCTTTGGTTCTGTATCTGAAAAAGACAAGGCACCTACCTTAACCTATGAAGTTTCTAATGTAGATAACGTACCACTTTCTCCCGTAGACTTCACTTGTTATATAAATAAAGACGGAGTGTTGTGGAAATGGCAACAGCCTGTAGGTGCAGATACCTATATTTCAGAATTACGTACCGACCAGAACCCTTCAAGTACGGTAGGATTACTGGAACTCACTCAGTTAGAGCAATCTACAGTGCCTCCTCCTACTAGAGAAGGGGTTGCCTACCTTTATAACAAAGGGTATGGCAGTAGATATTCAGAACCCGTTAGTGTATCATGGAGTAAACCGGTACCCTTAAAACCTCAGAATTTTAGAGTTACTTCTATTTTCCAAGGGTTAAGAGTAGAGTACGCTAGGATACCACAGGACTGTCAAGGCGTTTGTATCTCTATCAATGGAGAACTACATAGAACGGGAGATGAAGCGTACACTTATAATTGCTCTACAGGTACGTATAAAGTTAAGGTAGCTTACTATGATTCTTTTGGCGAAGGAACGTGGACAGATGAAGTTACAATCAGTACGGCTGAAAAAATTCCTCCAAACGCTGTACACATTACGAGTCAAACTGTTTTTGACAATGGTGTTATTGTTTCTAATTATATTGGGAACGAGGCTGTAGTAGGGACAAAGATAGCCGGAGGGGCTATTACTACAGATAAATTATCCGCTAACGCTGTTACAGCTAACAATATAGCTTCTAATGCTATTAGAACGGAACATATGCAAGCAGGAAGTATTAATGGAGATAGAATAAAGACGGGGACGCTGAACGCAGATACGATTAAAGCCGGTACAATTACTTCACAGCAGATAGCTACAGGGGCTATTATCGGTTCAAACATTGCTGCCGGCACTATTACTTCTGATAATATTAAAACGGGTAGTATAACAGGTGATAGAATTGCCGCCTATAGCATTAAGGCAAGCAATTTACAAGTTGACGCTCTTTCCTCTATTACTGCTAAGGTAGGAACGTTAAGAACGGCAGATACAGGGGCAAGAACAGAAATACATGATAACCTCATTGAAGTGTACGATAAAAATAATGTACTACGTGTAAGAATGGGGGTATGGGAGTGATAAATTTCTTGAAGAAGTTGTGGAAGAAAATCAAGAAAATTTTTAAACGAGGTGATGACGTGCCGCAAGGATTACAAGTCTTTGACGAAAAGGGGAAGGTTGTGGTGGATATAACTGACCGAATTACAAAAATGACGGGAATGAAAGTTTTCTCTACTGTAGAGGATTTTGAAACGACTATTCCTATCACAGGGAATGAAGTTTGTTGGGTTTCCGCTTGTCAGAATGGGTCTGATACTTCTAAATTGGCTAATAATTGGATAAGAACACCATTTGAACTTAATTTGATAGGAAACACATTGAAGGTTACGGCTAACCCTCAACTGCACGGCAAACCTTGTACATACATTGTCTTTTGGGGGGTATGCTAATGAGATATTTGGAAGTAAAAAATGACGAAAATATTACTTCAATCAACGATACAGATACATGTTTATATCTAAAGCATAAGATTAAGGTGACAAACATTCTTGATAATAAAAAAGGGGAATATACAAATTATGTAGCTACCCTAGACTCCGGTAAGGCGTGTGCCTTGGATTATGGTGTTGGCAATCATCTTAGTAACTCTTATGCATATTATGTAAATATCAGTATCCCTATTCTTGATAGAGAAGAAGGGGAAGCATACTTATATGCAGTATCGTCTAAAGAAAAAACTCTTTCTCTTAATGTATTTGAGAACAAGAGTTCTAATTTTATAGTCACGTTCCGACTGTATTACCAAGACGGTACAGATGTACAAAAACTGTTAGAACAACTTACATTTTATGTCTACTCTAGCAAAGTCCCCAAGACTGGCAGTTTAGGTATGCAGGTTTTTGACTCTAACAAGAATGTTGTGTTTAATAGTAATAAGTATTGTTTGCGTATTATTGATACAGTAAACAAAATATACCATGCCGGAGTTGAATATAAAAAGGAAGAATTTGCCGTGCCTAAACGACAATACAACACAGAACTAATTGGCTGCACGCTTATACGTTCAACGTCGATACATGGGAACATAAACATTTTCCAAGCTATTCGACTGGACGAAAAATCTGTTGAAGTTACCGTAGAAATGTATCAAAGGGGTATGGGTACATTCAACGTAAACAACTATCTCAACCTTTTTGTTTGTGACTTAAGTAATACACAAGATTTTCCCGTAGATGTGAATGGACACATTTAAGGAGGCTATATGGCAAAACCAAAATTAAGCACCGCCGTCAAAGACCTTACTATCAATCAGGGAGATGATTTTCGTTTTCAATTAAAGATAAAAAATCACGATAACACTCCTGTAAACATTACCGGTTATCAATATCAATGTAAAGTAAGGAGAACGGCAGAAGATGACGAGGTTATTTTAGCCGCAGAAGTAGAGATTATAGACGCTACTGGCGGCATTGTAGAATTTCATTTTAAAGACGAGGATACTTCTCAAATAGATACTGACGGAGATACGTATGCTACTACGAATACTTATACGTATGACGTATTACAAAAGACTCCGGACGGAGAAGCTACTCGTTTATTAAATGGGGCTTTGTATGTAAGCCCCGGTATTTCTTGGCATTAGGAGGTAACTATGGACACAATCGAAGTTATTTTGAAAGACCCGATTAAACTCGAACTGGGATTAGGGTTAAAAGGAAGTCAAGGCGTTAAGGGAGATAAAGGTGACGCAGGTCCTCAGGGTCCGCAAGGTATTCAGGGTCCTAAAGGTGAAGTCGGACCACAGGGGTCGAAAGGTGAAATTGGTCCTCGTGGGGAACAAGGTTCTAGGGGAGATGTTGGACCCCAAGGGGTGCAAGGGTTATCCGCTTATCAAGTAGCTGTCAACAACGGTTATACTGGTAGTGAAAGTGAATGGGTGGCAAGTTTAGAAAGTGGCGGAAAAGTTCCTAATGCTTACTCCTCTTTGTTTATGAAGGGTGTTATCCCAATTTCGGAAAGGGTAGATGATGTATTGAGTTCTATTATCAATGATATTTATGGTGATAGACACGCAGAACATTATACTCAATTATCCTTGGTAAGAGAACCTTCGGTAGGTGATACAACCATCGCCCTTGCCGGCAATCCTCATTATAGAGTAAAAAGTAATGAAGGATATGGTTTCCAAGAGATTGACGAAACTGGAAATCTCGCCTTCGCTATCAATCCACCTTATAACAAGCGTGGTTTAGAATTTACTTATTACTATCCCGACGGTACTGAAATCGGCGTTGAAGTTACAATAGAAGCTAAGCTGTATGGTGAGTTAGTAGCCGAAGACGGGAACTTCGCTTTGTACAAAAAAGATGGTAATTATATTGCTGTCATAAAAAGTACATCTGCAAGGTTAGAAAATTTGCCGGGATTAAATGGCATAACGGGAGCGACATTAACGGTAAAAGATGGTACCTCTTTGGGTGTTAGTGAAACAGTTTTTGATGAAAATACAATAAAAACATTAGGACAACATTTTGCTTCCGTGGATTTGTCTGTTATCCCTATATCCAATAATGGTGTAATTAGTGTAGTAAGCGGATTTAACGAATTTAACTTGAAGTATACAGCTAGAAGTTTAAATGGTGCTGTAAAAGAAATGGTTATTAAACCCAATATGGGATATACTTTCAATTATAATACCGGTATATTAGCACCAACGGTAGACTTGGTTAAAACAAGCGATAATGAGTTTACGTTGACAATTAACACTAGAAATAGGGTTGGCTTCCCAGACCTTGACAAATACACCATTTTAAATGGGGTAACGGGTGCTACACTTATTATTGATGGTAGCGGTAGATTTACTAATGTTGAAGAAAATATAACAAACAGTATCTTTAACCACTTTAGTAACTTGACAATTAATGACCCACGTGCTGACCTTACGGTTAAAGTTAAGCAAGGTGAAACTAGGGTTATAAATGTAAAAGGTAAGAAGTCTGACGGCTATTATGCTACAAGCCGCTTGTATGACAATAGAAGTGAAGGAGGTATCGGCTCTTTTGATTACGGTGATGGCAGCTTCTATTTTGAAAGATTATAATGGCTAAACAAGTTGGCAAGGCAAAAAGAATAAGCGAGTTTGCTGTTAAAAGCTTGGTCGGAGGAATGAATATTGCTACAGACCCTATGGACCTCAAGGAAACCGAAGCCAAGGTTATAGAGAACATGGAGTTTGACGCAGAAGGTAGTGAATTGAAAACTAGAAGAGGGGTCGGGAAACCCCTCTTCACCTTCTCTTCTGATATTTCTTATATTTGGTATGACTATGAATTAAACTTATACTTGGTATTTCTAAAAGATAAATCAGTCTACAGATATGAACCAAACAAACAGCCTATCTTGCTTGGGAAGCTGAACGGCGACACAACTTCACAGCCTTGCGTGTGTCGATTTGGAACAAAAATCCTAATAGCTTCAAACAAAACCCTACAAATCTACGAATATAGTGGGAGTACCTTACAAACGAGTGAAAAATATCCCGTTTGCGATTATGTTACAGAACGCTTTTCAAGAGTCTTAGTTTCTCAAAGTTCGACAAATAATATTAAATACTCCGCTATCGGGGACCCTACTAATTGGGAACAAGATAGTAACGACGCTTCATCTGCTAAGGACTTGGACGTAGGTGATATTTCAGGAATTAAGGGTATTTACCCCCTTTCCACTGACCTTGTTGTCTTTAAAGATAATGGGAATGTATATCGTGTAGCTAACGAGCCGGAAGATTGGAACGTTACCTTGGTGGGTCAAAACTCTGACTTTATCAATAATGACGCTATGACAAACCTCGGTAAAGACGTATGTTACTTATCACGAGCGGGGTTGCGGTTGGTATCTGCTACAGAAATATATGGCAACTATACCAATGCAGAAATAGGTGAAAAGTGCAATCCGGCTATCGCTAAAATGAATTATGCCCCTTGGGTTACTAAATTAGATAGAACAGACCAATTACTCATTAACCCTAATTCAGGTAGCGTTGTGTGGGTATACCATTACAGACTGGGAGCATTCACTAAGTGGATTTTCCCATCTAATGTAAACTCCGTAGCAGAAGGCAAGGAAATGGTACTCCTCGGTATGGATAACAAACTATATTCATTGTCTACAGAAAATGATAATGATGAAGGTAAGGTTATCCACCAAAAGATTGTATCGAAAGAAAAGAAAGATATATTCATTCTCACTTTGTATCGCTCCGTGTTGGAACTTACGGCAGATAAAGCCGGTAGTGCTAAACTTACTTGTAACGGAGTGTCTTGGAATTGGGATTGGACAGCGGAGAAACAAAAGGAAGAGTTTAAAACACAGATACGAGATGATACAATTGTATTAACCTTTGAAACAGACAGCATTATTACATGGCGATACTGGGACGCTATACTTGTCCAGTCTTACGTAGCTATGACCTCAGTACCCTCTAGTGGTGGAGGAGGAAAAGGTTGGGGAAGTGGTAAAAAGAAAAAATGGGGACAAGGTAATTTTGTAGGCCCATCGTCATCAGGAGGAGGTAGTCCTTACGGTTAATAACGAAACGATTGTAAGTAAGATTATAGAATACGAAAGGAAGTTGGGAACGCCATTTTTTGAAGATTGGGATATTCACAGATACCCCTTATATATCATTATGGAAGATGGCTCTATTTCCACTTACGGCGTAGAAGGCAACTATATTATGATTGGTCCTACGTCAGGTAACTTTAAACCTTTTGAGAAAATCTATAAACATATAGCACGAATAACGGGGGCGAAAGGATTAAGAACTTACACTTCAAGAAACCCAAAAGCATATGCCCGTATGAGTGGGGCTAAACTCATTCATACAAATCCCTATGCTGATGGGAGTGTGAAGTACGAATTTGAATGGGAGGTAGACAATGGGCGGTCATAGTACAACCACAATGCAACAAAGACCTCTTAGTGAAGAAGAAAAAGCGTTATATGCTAGACAACTAGCGTACATGCAAGAGGTTTCTCCTTATATCACCCAGTTGCTTAACAAGGGTGGAGAACAGTTGAATATGGTTTATAACCCCGATTGGAAAGGGTTAATAGATACATATTCTACTAACATTAATGATATTATGAAACGTCAAGAAGGATTGCTGAACGGGGAAGTACCACAGCAGTTCCAAGACGCTAAGAAAACCTATTATGATAACCTTTACAAAAACACAATGGGTAAAGGTATGCAAGCTATGGCAAACAGTGGGGTTATCAATTCTTCACGGTTCAATACGGCTGCTAAGGATTGGCAGAACACGATGGCTAATCAGATGTCTAAAGACTATACCAATGATATTAATACAGTTGGCAATCTCTTAAATCAAAGAGAATCTTGGTTACAAAACGGATTACAGGCAAATGCACAAGCCGGTGACGCTAGTGTTTCTAATGCCATGAAATACTTTGGTGGTGCCAGTGGTTTGCAGAGTGGTAACACGCAAGCCCTTCAAAACATTTCTCAAAACGAAAATGGACGTACTTATACTGTTACTAAGCAGAAGCAAGGGTTAGGTAGTGTTCTTAGCGGTATCGCTTCTGTAGGTAGTTTATTTGTGTAGGGGGTATCTATGTATAACATAAATGTAAAAGATGATAACGACTGGGGATACGCATTAGGACAAATCCTTGGTAGAATTGGTGCTAAGATGTACGATAGCAATATGAACAGACAGGCGTACAAAAACGACCAACAGGTATTAGCAGACGCAGGTACAGATGATTTACGCAGTCAATACAAAACGGCTGACAACGAATTAAGCAACTATGTAAAAGCAAATGATAAAATCACAAACGATTTTAAAGAACAGGCAGATAAATATAATGCGGCTACGTCTGACAGCGATAAGGCAGCCATTGCGGCTAAGTTAAATCAGATGGGGGCAGCTATTGATACAGCCTTCGACCCTAATAACAATCAGGCATGGACACAGGCTCTTTCCTTGGCACAGCAGAATAAGGGGGCTAATCAGACGGACTTAGAGCCTTATACCAAAAACCTTTCCGACCTTCGTGACAAAATGAACCTTTCGGAAGATTACGCCAATGCCATGAAGGGTACTAAGGTTTCTGACGGCACGTTCCAACGCTACAAAGATTATATGAATAAGCCGGCTGTCGCTCCTCAACCTACGCAGAGTTTAGCACAACCACAATATGACTTTTCTCATTTACAATTTGGACAGGATAACCAGTTGCCTAGATATGTAAACTTGTTCGGACAGTAAGGGGTGATGAATATTGGCAAATCCGGCATTAGTTAAAGCGTTTCTGAACGCTATTGGTGATAAAGAGTCCGGTGGTGATTATAACGCTTATAACGGTGATGGCAATGCCCGTGGTAAGTATCAGTTCCAACCGGCAACGTATGAATCCGCAGCACAAGCCGCAGGATTAGATGGTAGTGACTGGTCACCTGAAAACCAAGAAAATGTAGCTTTTCATTACGCCAATGATGTACTAGACCAAAACAATGGCGACGTTAGACGAGCCGCTTCTGTATGGTATAGTGGGGACCCTAACTTAGCGGACGACACTTCTTCCCAAGGTGAATATCCTACCATTAAGGCATATGCAGATGATATAGCTAAACGTATTGCTGATGGTGGAACCGGTTTTGACTTTACGGCTAAGGACGCAAAAGGAAATCCATTCTTTAGTATGCGTGCTAATGTAAGAACGTCTGATACCAAAGAGCCGTTAGACCAAGCGTCTATTGCTAGTATTTTAGGTAAATCAGGTCCTTCTAAGGCAGATGACCAGTATCAACGTTTCCTTTATGGTCCTCATTATGACCAAGAAGCCTTGCGTTATGGTAGTGATGTAGGAAAGAGAATGAAACCGTTCCTTGATAGTTTACAGGCTACCTACAACGCTAAAAAGGACTCGGATATTGACGCAGCTAATGCGGCTATTAAAAAGCAACAAATCATGGGTATGTTAGGGTTAATCCGCAATTCAAACAATGTGGATAACAGACGTGCCTATGCAGACCTTGCTAAGAACTTATTGGGTGCTTCTCTTAATGATGGAGCAGACCAATTTGTAACCGGTGGACAACTCTTAGATAGTCAAATTAAAATGAACAACGATGAACGTAACTTCAACGAGAAGAAACGTGAATTTGACTCCACAATGGCAATGAAACAAAAAGAGTTAGAATTGGCACAACAAAAAGCTGCTAACGCTGCTAGTGGTGGCGGAAGAGGAAGTTCCCGTGGCGGTGGTGGTTCGGGTATTGGAAACACCGAATTAGAACTTATGAAGATGAGTGATAATTATGCAGCAAATCACCCCGGTG
>QWCF01000336.1_pt1 | contig 38159 bp, 34 predicted proteins | sample 1972521 | NCBI WGS metagenome assembly QWCF01 (sample SAMN09866715, study PRJNA288562) | Human oral metagenome isolate term4_saliva, whole genome shotgun sequencing...
TTTCAGACGACCCGATTAAAAAACACAGTTACTTTCACAAATAATTGGAGAATCACCATGTCTTCAGGACTCGTTACAGCGGCGTACATCGTAGCCGCGATACTGTTCATTTTCTCGCTGGCGGGGCTGTCCAAGCAGGAAACCGCCAAGCAAGGATGTTATTCCGGCGTAGCGGGGATGGCGGTCGCCTTGTTCGTTACCGTGTTTTCCGAAAACACCCACGGACTGGGCTGGATCATCATCGCCATGCTGATCGGCGCCGCCATCGGCATCTATAAAGCCAAAAAAGTAGAAATGACCGAAATGCCCGAACTGATTGCACTTCTGCACAGCTTCGTCGGCTTGGCAGCCGTTTTGGTCGGCTTCAACAGCTATATCGAGCCGGGCAACGTTTCGCACGATATGCACACCATCCATCTGGTCGAAGTCTATTTGGGCATCTTCATCGGCGCCGTAACCTTTACCGGCTCGCTGGTCGCGTTCGGCAAGCTCAACGGCAAAATCAGCAGCGCGCCGCTACAACTGCCCGCCAAACACAAGCTCAACCTCGCCGCATTGGTTTTATCCTTTATCCTGATGCTGGTGTTCGTATCCGTTGACGGTAGCGGCTTCATCCTGATCCTGATGACCCTGATCGCCCTTGCATTCGGCTGGCACTTGGTCGCCTCCATCGGCGGCGCGGATATGCCCGTGGTCGTGTCCATGCTGAACTCCTACTCCGGCTGGGCAGCCGCAGCGGCAGGCTTCATGCTCTCCAACGACCTGCTCATCGTCACCGGCGCACTCGTCGGCTCTAGCGGCGCGATTCTGTCCTACATCATGTGTAAAGCCATGAACCGCTCCTTCATCTCCGTCATCGCAGGCGGCTTCGGTACCGACGGCTCCGCCGCAGCCTCAGGCAGCGAAGAAATCGGCGAATACCGCGAAGCCAAACCCGCCGAAGTCGCCGAGATGCTGCGCAACGCCAGCAGCGTCATCATCACCCCGGGCTACGGCATGGCAGTGGCGCAGGCGCAATACCCCGTTGCCGAAATCACCGAGCTTTTGCGTAAAAACGGCACTGAAGTGCGCTTCGGCATCCACCCCGTCGCCGGCCGCCTGCCCGGTCATATGAACGTATTGCTTGCCGAAGCCAAAGTCCCCTACGACATCGTTTTGGAAATGGACGAAATCAACGACGACTTCCCTGAAACCGACGTAGTGCTGGTCATCGGCGCGAACGACACCGTCAACCCCGCCGCCCAAACCGACCCGAACAGCCCGATTGCCGGCATGCCCGTATTGGAAGTGTGGAAGGCAAAAGAAGTCGTCGTCTTCAAACGCTCGATGAACACCGGCTACGCAGGCGTACAAAACCCACTGTTCTTCAACGAAAACAGCGTGATGTGCTTCGGCGACGCGAAGAAAACCGTTGATGAGATTTTGGCGGAATTGAAGAAATAACATCTGACGCTAAGATAAAAGGTCGTCTGAAAACCTGATTTCAAGGTTTTCAGACGACCTTTTCTTATGAACAAATCACGCCAAAAACCCCCTTCTGCCGTCTGGCGGAAGAAGGCTGGGGAGAGGGTGGCTCTATGGGCTGCACCAGTTTGATTTTGCCTAAAGCCACAAAGCCACCACCATCCTAACCTTCCCCCGCCGGACGGGGGAAGGAACAAAGTTGCTGACACGGCAAGAGGTCGTCTGAAACCGCAAACTTATTTTCAGACCTTTTTTATAAACAAACCACACCAAACACCCCACCGCCGTCATTCCTGCATAGGCGGGAATGACGGTAGTCGGACAGAAATTTATGCCGAGACGTGCAGCCTGCCCCCTCTCCCGTCCGGCGGGAGAGGGCTGGGGAGAGGGTGGCTTTATGGGCTGCACCAATTTGATTTTGCCTAAAACTGCAAAGCCACCCCCATCCTAGCCTTCCCCCGCCGGATGGGAGAAGGAACAAGATTGCTGCTATGGAAAAAGGTCATCTGAAACCAAAATCCCATTTTCAGACGACCTCTCTTCATCCTTCCACAAAATCTCTAACGTCAAACGGCGCAATCTCAAAAGGACAATTTACCGCAAGCCGTTTGCGTCCAGCCATTTCTCCAAGTCTTCGGCGCTGATTTTGCCGCCGTTTTCTTCCAAATCAAGCTTGTTGACTTGTTTGCCTTTGCTGTATTTCGCTAGGACGGGTGTGCCGCCGAGTTTGTATTTTTGGCGGAACGCGGTCCATGCTTCTTTGTCTTGGTGCAGGCGGTGGACGTTGACGAAGTAGATTTTGCCGTTTAGGTTGCGGCTGGCGATGTAGCGTTTGAACATGGGTTCGAAGGCGTTGCAGTCGCCGCAGCTTGGTCTGCCGATGTAGGCGTAAACGGTGTCTCCGTTGGCGACGCGTTTTTTGAAGCTTTCGACGGTCAGGCTGTCGAGGTGGAAGTAGATGTCGGAATAGGTGTCTTCCAGCCGCTTGGTGTTTTCGGCGGAAAGGCGCACGGCGGTTTGCGCTTCGGACAGGCTGTTTTTCAGGGCTTCGGTTTCTCGGTCGGCGGCGCAGGAACACAAGAGCAGCGTGGCGGTCAGGACGGGCAGGATTTTCATGATTCGGCTCCTTGGTTGCGATAAGGAAAGTATACGCCTTTCGCGGCGGCGGGGTCGTCTGAAACGTGGGAAACGGTTTTTTTCAGACGACCTTTTGATGTATGGCAATGGGCGGGCGAAGTAGCGTTGTGTAGCGTGGGCTTTGCCCGCGATGGTTGAGGAGCGTCAGTTTGCTACGGGTTGAACTCGCGCTACGGGTAGTGTTTATCTCTCATTTAGCCGCCCTACCCCAGCCATCTCGTCAACAAAAGGTCGTCTGAAACCTAAGTTTTAGGTTTCAGACGACCTTTTATCTTACTGCGTTGCGTTCAACTTTAAACGCTGTCAACCAATTCAAACCAAACCCAGCTTTTTCAGCAGTGCGACGCTGCCTGCGTCCACAAGCCTGAATGTTTCGTCAAAGTCGCCAGTGTGCCACGGGTCGGGGACGTGGCGGTAGCCGCTTTCGGGGATGAGGTCGGTGAGTTTGAAGATTTTGTCAGGGTGTTTGCCGAACATTTTTTCCAGTTCGGCAAGGTTGTTGTCGTCCATGGCGATGATGAAGTCGAATTCATCGAAATCTTGGGAACGCACTTTGCTGCTGGTAAAACCTTGGTTGTCGATGCCGTGGGCGGCGAGGGTTTTGCGCGTGCCTTGGTGCATGTTTTCGCCGTCGTGCCAGCCGGATGTGCCTGCACTGTCGGTGCGGATGCGGTGGGCTACGCCTGCTTCGCGGGCGCGGTGGCGCAGGACGTATTCCGCCATGGGCGAGCGGCAGATGTTGCCGAGGCAGACGAAGAGTACGGAATGGTTTTTCATAGGCGGTTTAGGCGTGTTCGGAGAAGAATGGGTTGTGTCCGTCCAGGGACAGGGATTGCGCGTAGGTCGGCAGGTCGGCATTTTCCGGCAAAACGTCGTGCAGGATGCGGATATGCTCGACGCGGCATTCTGCCATCAGGTCGAGGAAGTTGTGTTGGATGACGGCGATGTTGTCGGAAGACGAAAGGTTCCACACGAACACTTGCGGGACGACTTCAAACGCGCTGTCGGTCGCGTTGAAGCCAAACAGAATCTGCCCGCCCGCCCTTGCGGCGATGACGACGCCGACGCGCGGACTTTGCATACGGATGGCGCGGATGGCATTGGTGGCGAACACGTCCATCGCCATGCGCTGACGGGTGTGGCTGCCATCGGTCAGGGCTTGGAGTGGGGTGTTCGGGGACAGCGGATTGGTGAAGAGGGTAACGCCGTCGGCGGCAAGGCTTTCCTGCCAAACCTGCATCAGCGGCAGGCCTGCTTGTTGCAGGTTGACGCCCAATGCGGTTTGCAGGTTTTTATCGCCGTAGCCCAGCGCGTAAACGACGTGGACAGATTGTCCTTCGGGGCAAATCAGCGGTTTGTCTTCAAAGGTTTGCAGGAACGCGGCGGCGGATTCGCTGTTTTGTTTCGCATTCCACCATTGTTCGGGCGTGATGCCGCTGAGGTCGTCTGAATGGGTGAGGAAGGGCAGCCATTGGGTGTTTTGCGTTAAGGCGCGCAAGTGCGGATAGTTGGACAGACAGGCGGTCAGTGCTTCGGTAGGCAGCGCCAGGGACAGCGTGCGCTCTTGTTTGCAACCGGCGACGATGACAACGGGCAGGGCAAACCATTGGGTTTCGTCGTCGTTTTCTGCGGATAAGACTTGGTTGATGCTCTGCATCAGCGCGTTGTAGGTCTCCGCATCGGGTGCCATGGTCATGGCGACGGACAGGTTGACGTAGTAGTTTTGTTGGAGCTGGCTGCGGATTTCGGCTTGCAACTGTCCCACAGCAATCTTGCGGGTTGCGGAGGTCGTGCCGTGTGCGAGCAGGGAGGCGTTTACCAGTAAATGGTTTTTAACCGGAGTTTGCGGATAAGGACGTGTGTCGTGGAGGATGAAGGTGTTCATATGGATATAAATCGGTGGTTGTCCGGACAGCTCGGATTATAACAATATCGCGATACGGATTGGGAAAAGGTCGTCTGAAAACGAAAAAAGGCGGGAAATACGCCCGCCTGCCCTCAATCAAAAATCATATGCCCCAGTTTGTCGGCTTTGGTGTGCAGATAACGTTCGTTTTCAACATTCTCGCCAACATGGAGCGGGATACGTTCGACGACATTGATGCCTGCATCTTTCAACGTCTGAATTTTTTCGGGATTGTTGGTCAGCAGCTTGACCGCGCGGATATTCAGATGGTCGTAGATTTGCTTGGCAAGCGTAAAATCGCGCGCGTCAACGGGTAGCCCGAGTGCAAGGTTGGCTTCGACCGTATCCATCCCCTCGTCTTGAAGCTTATAGGCACGGATTTTGTTGATTAAACCGATACCGCGCCCTTCTTGACGCAAATAAACGATGACACCGCGCCCTTCTTGCTGAACCGCTTTCATCGCCGCTTCAAGCTGCGGACCGCAGTCGCATTTTTTGGAAAACAGGGCATCGCCGGTCAAACATTCGGAGTGGATGCGGGTCAGAACGGGGAGGTCGTCTGAAAAGTCGCCCATCGTCAAAGCGATGTGTTCTTGTCCGTTCGGTTCTTCAAAACCGTGCATAGTGAAGTCGCCCCATTCGGTCGGCAGACGGCAGGAGGCGACGAATTTCAAGGTATTATTCATGTTCTTCTTCCTTGTCTTCGATGCCTGCCAATGCTTTCAGCGGTTCGGCAAGTGCCAAAGCCAGCGCCGACCAATCTGTTTGGGCTGCTTCATCGGCTTGATCTTTATCGGCAAATTCAACGTGAACCACGCCCAAAACCGTACCATTTTGAGTAGCCACAGGGATGGACAACTGGCTTCCGCTCCCCTCGTTCCGGCTGCCTTGGATTTCGTCAAGCGAAAGCCAATAGGCAATATCGTTGGCAATATTCATCCAACCGCTTTGCGCCGTACGGCAGGCAAGGTAAACCGTACCGTTTTCTTCATGCACCGCCAACAGGTTCTCCAAAGGCTCGCCTTGCGCCGCGATACGAACCAGCCTTGCATGCGGTTCGCCCGGAATGTGGATGTAAACCGCCACGCTTTTGACGGCTGTTGCACGGCTGAATACCGAATCCAAAGCCATGAAAACCTGTTTGAGCAAAACTTCATTTTCCGGCGTTTCTTCAATATAGTCTGCCAGCTTCCAGTCGTCTTCTTCACGCCACAAAACCGAGCGGTCAATCGAAGCATTGCCCATATCCATCACCGTCTTCGCGGTCAGATAAGCAATACGGAGGTCGTCTGAAGACAGCTTCAAACCCTGTGTCTGTAAAAAATCCTGAATCAGTAAAACAGGCATGATGTTCCTCTTTGATATTAGTGTGTTCCGGCAGATAACCGACCTGCCATTATATCGGTCGGAATAAAGCAATTACAAGCCAAAGGTTGTTTGCAGAGCAGGATACTTTGTGTATAATCCCCAGTTTCATCACGCGGACGTGGCGAAATTGGTAGACGCACCAGATTTAGGTTCTGGCGCCGAGAGGTGTGAGAGTTCGAGTCTCTCCGTCCGCACCACACTATAAAATTTAACCGCCTTCGAGCGGTTATTTTTTCGTCTTCAGTCGTCTATTCTTATATACAACTAATTGTATATAAATAATTTTATTCAGTTTTGCATTCTATTGTTTCCCGTTTTGTCGTCTTTCCCCGTTTACACAAATCTACCCAAATCGGCATAAAAATGTTGGTGCTTTTGTTGGTTCATGGCACAATGACCCAAAAAAGCACCAACAAAACCGCTGAAAATGCCGTCTTACTTGGTGTATAGCACAATCAGAAAGCACCAACATTTAAAAAGGCTGTTTGAAATGCTGTCTAAAACTTTGAACGATAGACAAATCAAAAACGCGAAACCGACCGACAAGAAACAGACTCTTTCGGATGGCGGCGGGCTGGCTTTGGTTGTCAATTCTGAAAAGCGGGGCGGGACAAAGTATTTTGTCTATAACTTCAGATTCAACGGCAAACAGCAAACCTTACGGATAGGGAAATATCCCGATATAGGGCTGGCAGAGGCGCGGGAAAGACACCAGCGGGCGCGGAATGATGTAGCAAACGGGATTAATCCCGCCCTTGCCAAGCAACAGGAAAAGGAAGAGCGCAAAGCCGCTGCGCTAAATACTTTTGAATCAATCGCCCGCCGCTGGCATACCGACAACCTGACCCGCTGGAAAGAGAACCACGCCGCCCGCGTGTTGCGGTATTTTGAAACGGACGTTTTCCCCGTTGTCGGCGCAATGCCGATACAGGAAATCAGGTAAACCACATCAAAACCCTGCTTGATTCCGTGATGGCGCGGGGCGTGAACAATACCGCCGAAAAAATCAGGGAATGGGCAGGCGCGGTTTTCGATTATGCCGCGCTGCTGGAACTCACGGAAAGCAACCCCGCCCATGTGTTGAGGCGTTATATCCCGTCCGTTCCAGCGGGCAACCGCCCCGCCCTGCCGCGTGAAGAGTTGACCGAGTTTTTCCGCCGCCTGTTGCTGGCAGATATTGAGCCGCAAAACCGAATAGCCCTAATGCTGATAATGCTGGTGTTCGTCCGAAACACCGAGCTTAGGGGCGGGCGATGGGATGAAATAGATTTTGACGCGCGGTTATGGGTAATCCCAGCCGAGCGCATGAAGCACGAAAAGACCGCGCCGAAACCGCCGCATACCGTCCCGCTTGCAGATTGGACGTTGGAACTGTTGGCGGAATTGAAGGCAATCACGGGCGATACACCCTATATGTTTCCAAGCCGTACTAAGAAAGACGGCTTTATCAGTGAGAACACATTAGGCAAAATTATGAACAACATGGGCTATAAAGGCATAGCAACCCCTCACGGATTCCGCGCCCTTGCAAGCAGCGTTTTGAACGAACAGGGCTTTAACCCTGACGCAATCGAACGACAATTAGCCCACGTTGAGGAAAACCGTATCAGGGCGGCTTACAACAGGGCAGACTATATGACCGAGCGGCGGGAAATGATGGAATGGTATAGCGGTTATTTGCGCGAACGCTACGACGCGGCGCGGGCGGATTTGGCGGCGGGTAAGGTCGTCTGAAATGTCTTATTTCATATTTTGGGGTATTCAGGCGTTGACAATTTGGGGGATTTTGGTTTAAATTCTGAAAAAATGTGGTTTCGTGCGTCTAAGAGCAGAATAAAGCTATTTTTAAAGATTTTTTTGTCCTTCTTAGTCTATCTGCGTCTAAAAAAATCTTGCGTTTTTCCCTGATTTTTGTTCCAATTCTGTAAAACTGCGGTTTCATGCGCTTAGGGCGGATTGAAGCCGTTTTTTTATGTCTGAATTTTTGGGATGTTTATGTCTGACTATTTGAATCTAAAGGAATTAATGGGTTTAACAGGTTTAAAGCGCGGGATGGTTGAGCGGCTTATGAATAAAAACGACCCCGCGTATGATTCCGCCTTTCCTTCGCCTGTTCCTACCGTCAATAATGCTTTGAGATGGCGGCGGGCGGATGTGGAACGCTGGCAGAGCGGGCGGGAATTGGACGAACTGGAGGCGGTAGCATGGGCTGAATCGACAGGCAGGGCGCGGGCGGATTTGCTGAATCAGCAAGAGATAGCAGCAGCTATATGGGGGATTTGCGGTATCCATAGGGCGGAATTGGACGCGCTGACGGGTAATCATCCCCGTTATGCGGCGGTAGGATTCCCCGCCCCTGTTAAGCCTGACGGCGTGAAGTTGTGGGAGCGGGCGGCGGTTGAGGCTTGGAAAACATCCCTATATCAGCGTGAATTTGCCTTATGGTTAGAAAAATACAGCTAGTGAATATAAAATTATTTCTATTTTAAAATATTAGGTTAGATGGATATAAACAGATAAAGACTGGACAACTTGCCCCTTTTTTGTTTCAATTCAGCTAAGCTGTTTTGAAGTGTATCTATTGGATTTGAATAAACCACACCGCCGCCGTTTGGCGGTTTTGTTTTTTGTATTGCCCGATGGGTTCAGACCCTTTCGGGCTTTTTTTGTATCCGCCGCCTTCAGGGGCGGTTTTTTTATGGAGTTTTGATTATGGAAAACATTGTCAATCAAGGCAATAAAGCCTATTCCAAGCGTGTTTTGCGCGTGAAGCAGGTTAGCGAGAAATTAGGCTTGTGCGTGTCGGCGATTTGGGCGAAAACCAGCCCCAAAAATGCCCGCTATGACGCTACGTTTCCCAAACCGTTCAAGGTAGCGGCAAATGCTACGGTCTGGCTGGAATCGGAGCTTGACGCGTGGCTTTCGGCAAAAGCGGAAAGCCGTATTGATGGAAAACAAGGAGCAACAGCATGAAAAAAGAAGTAATGGTTTATATGGCGCGGGTAACGCGCGGAATGGTAGGCAGATTGATACCCCGCAATCCTGAAGGCTTTGAACAGTTGAGCGGCAATCAGATACGCTTTGTCTGCTTTCCCGTTGAGGAAGGCGGGTATTGTCCTGAAACGGTAGTTATTTTGGAGCAAAGCGATTCAGCAACATTCGGCTATGCCCGCGAACGCCTGTTTATCGAATCGAACGGCGAAAAAATGCCCTGTATCGGTTTTTTGGCAGACGGTAACGCCGCGTTGGAAATGGAGCAGTTAAGCCTTGCCAGCCGTATTAGTTCGCTGTTTTTGTTAAGCCGTGAAGAATGGGCGGCTTTTCCTGATATGGAGCTTGAAGTATTGGCTAGGGGAATGACGGCTAAGGGCGTTGCGCTTGTTTGTGATGGCTGGTGTGATGAACAGGCGTTTGCCGATGGTGCGTTTTTAGAGCGGTTCAGGGAGGTTGCCAAACATCTGAACGCAAAACGACCGATGACGGTTTACGCGGGAATCGTCCAATAATCGGACAGCCTCAATAGAAAAAACCGCCAAATCTGACGGCTTGGCGGTTTCTTCAAGGGGTATCCAAAACGGATTAAGAAAAAAGTGAATCAAATTCACAAGGAAATATTATGAACAATCTTCATCATTTTGTACATTGTTTTCAGTATTTTGGCGTTTCAGACGACCTTTTACTGTCTGCAAACCTGCGGATTCTGCTTGACAGGCTGAATGACGGCTTGCAAAATGCTTTTGCTGCCTTCAATCAGGCAGCTAGGTTTGACAGCCTAAAGACAACACGGCAGACCAGCCGCCGCTTTCCTTTATCGGGCGGTATTTTTACGTCTGCATTCCCCTTGTTGTACCTTTTCCAATGGGAAACAGGGGCGGGAGGCTTCGTGCCTGCTGGAAACGTGTTGTCCAGTCTGTCAACCCGCCTTTTGTTTCCCGCCCGCCTGTTTGACAGCGGAAAGGCTGGATTAAAAAACCAACACGAAAAGGTAAACAACATCATGAAATCTATCCGTAAGGGCTATTCACGCCCGCTTATTACCCATTCTATCCGTAAATTCCCTACGCTTGGCGGCGCATATCATCATGCCCTGCGTCTGACCGCTGCAAACAAGCAATGCCGCTTTGCCCTTGAACAAACCCAATCGGGCGCATGGACGGTTGCGCGTATTGTTTCGGGAGGTGCAGCATGAGCGTTAATACCCATATTTTCGGCGGCTTGCCTTCCTTGATGGCAAATTTTGAACATTTGACTGATGTTTCCCATTTGACTGATGACGAACTGTCGGAAATGGCAGAGCGTGCAGGTGCGGCAGTGTCCGAATGCGCCTTTATCATGGAAACGGTCGGTCGGCTGCTTGACCGCATGGCGCGGCTTCCTGTACATGAACAGGAATTAGGACTTGAGCAAACGGCGCGGCTTTCCTATGCCCTTATGTCGGAAATCGGCGGGGCAATGTGTCATGCGGCTGATATTCTTGCCGATATTCAACACCAGCAAGGCTATCGGGACGGGCATAAACAGGCTGTCCTCGATATGGAGATGGAGCGCAAACAGACTTCCAACCCGTCCGATACCCCGTCTTAAATCCATTTTTTCCCTGAATCATCCGCCCTTCATGCCGCCCATCACGGACGGCATGGGGCAAACTTCGCCCTATGTTTTTGATAAATAATTGATTTATAATAGTTTTATATTTTATCGGGCATGGGGCAAGGAGGACGAAATCATGCAATCGACTGACAAAAACGACCGTTTCCGCCGCTATTTGAATCGAGCCTTGCTGCTGTTTTGGATATTTGCACTTGCCGCGCTTGTTCGTGCCTGCAATGCGCCCGCCTATGCAGTGGCAGAGCAACCCGAAACCCTGCCGCCTTATCCCGCCGATTGGACGGCAAACCCTACGGCGGGGATTGTTTTAGAACCCGTATCGGAGGGAGCGGTGCAATGAAGACTGAAAACAAGGCAATAGAACCGCTGGCAGATAGACTGCCAAAGCCGCTTTATCTTGTAGCCCAGCATACTCACGGCAATCTTGAATCAGCGTTTGCGGCATTAAATGACCTGATGACGGCTTACCCTTCTATTCGGTTCGGAATGTTCCGTAATGGTGGGAAATGGCTGGTATTCCGTGTTCACGAACAGGAGCAACAGGCATTAAGGAAAAATCAACTTAGCGGGAGTATCCACCCATGAAGATAAATGCTTTGAGCAAGCTATATCAGGCGCAAAACTTAGATGAAGCTGCCCGATATGCACAATCACTGGCAAACCGTCCGGATTGTGCGCGGCTGTGCCTGATTCAGATGGAGGGCGGTATGTGGGCAGTGTACTTAGTGCGAGTGTATCCATAGCTATAAAAAGCCGTCTGAAACCGATTCAGGGAAAAGCACCGTAAATGGCTGAAATTCGTGTTTATAGCGCGTTACCTTTTCAGACGGCAAATCTCCCTGTCTATCTATTTCTAATCCCTTAATTTTGCAAATTCAGCCCGATAACGTGCATTTCGCACTATCGGCAGGCTAATTGCGCCTTACAGAAAGGCAAAACATGAAAAACAAACATCAAAACGGCGCGGACGACTGGCCGCGTTACTGCTTGGAGGACGTGAAGGCGGCGGCGCGTGGTCGCTGGACTGAAATCCTGACAGCTTTGGGGCTAGACCCGAAGTATTTAAACCCGAAAAAACACCAGCCATGCCCAAATTGCGGCGGTAAAGACCGATTCCGCTTTACCGACCATAAACAGGGCGGCGGCTTCATCTGCAACGGTTGCGCCCCTGACGGCGGCAGCGGCTTTGATTTGCTTATGCTGCTTTACGGCTACGACTTTACGGAGGCATACAAGGCGGTAGCGGGTGTGCTGGGTATGGGCGGGGGCAGTACCGCGCCCGCTGTGATGAAACAGCCGCCTGCGCCGCCGCCCGATACGGCTAAGGAAGACGAAGCCAAACGGCAAAGGCTGGCAGCCTTGTGGGAGTCCTGCGAACGGTGGGACGCTGACCGCATCATCGCCGATTATCTGCACGGACGCGGCATTCCCTACCCTGAAAAAATGCCGATTCATTCCGATTTGCGCCTGTGCCGTCGTCTTGCATACTGGCATAAAGGGCGCGTTATCGGGCATTTCCCCGCGATGGTCGTCGTTTACCGTGATGTATCGGGCAAACCGCGCGGGCTGCATATGACCTATCTGTCAGCATCGGACGGCGGCGAAGTATCGAAAATCAGGCTTTACGACCCGCAAACCCGCGAAACCCTGCCCGCCAAGAAAATGCAGTCTGTCAGCGCGGGCAGCCTGACGGGGGCGGCAATGCGGATTTTCAAGCCTGAAAGTGGCATTTTAGGCGTATGCGAAGGCATAGAAACGGCTGTTGCGGCGCGGTATGTATCGGGTGTGCCAATGTGGGCTTGCGGTTCGGCGCATGGGCTGAAATCGTTGGTTTTGCCCGATTGGGTAAGGGAGCTTGCCATCATTGCAGATAACGACGCGAACCGAACGGGCATAGAGGCAGCAAGAGCCTTGCAGCGGCGTTATCACGGGAAATTAGACAGCATCAGGATTTGGCAGCCTGACGGCGCGGGGGCTGACGCGCTGGATGTGTTGGCGGCAAATATTCAGAAAGGAGCGGCAAGATGACCGACCGTAAAGACGAAAATCAAAACGACAAACCGAATAAACCTGAAAACGGCGTTTCAGACGACCTCAAACACGCCCCAAACGGCGGCAAACAGGCTGCTAAGGGCAAAGGTCGTCTGAAATTGCACATGGGCGGAAAAAGCGATTTTGAAGCATTGCAGCATATCGCCGAAACAGAGGGCGAAGGGCTTAGGTCGTATTACAGCGTAACGCGAAGCGGCATAAATGCGGGCGTTTACTTCCATGAAGCGGCAAACAGCAAAGACGGCACGGAATACATGAAACCGCCCGTCTTGTTGTCTGACCCTTTCGAGATAGTCGGACGCGGGCAGAGTACCGACGAGAAAGAATACCGTCTTTTGCGTTTTAAACGGCACGGCGGCGGGGAATATCGAACCGTTGCCATGCCGCTTGAAATCGCTGGCAGACCTGACGGACTGGCATTTTTGCGGGCAAACGGCATAGGTGTGAACCAAAACGGACAGGCGATTGCGCGGCTTGTGAACTATATCCAGTGGGAGGGAAACCAGACGGAATACCTTTTCAGCAAGCGCGGCGGCTGGTGTGATGAAACCTTTACCGCATACATCATGCCGAACGGCGAAATCATCGGTAAACCTGAAACGCCTGTTTTCTATATCGGCGATTTGAGCAAAAAGCGCGCTTACGGCGCGGCGGGCAGCCTTGAGGAATGGCAGGAATACATCGGGCGGTATCTTGAAGGCAACAGCCGCTTACTGCTTGCTGTCGGCGCGGTATTCGCCGCCCCGTTGCTTGCCGTCATGAAGCACGAAAACGGCGGCTTCCACTTTTTCGGGCAATCCAGTATCGGCAAGAGCGTATCGGGCATGACCGCGCTGTCGCTTATCGGTAATCCTGAAGAGCTTAAAATGCAATGGAACGGCACGGGGCTTAGTTTTGACAATGCCGCCGCCGCAAATTCAGACGGCGTGATTATGCTGGACGAAATGGGGCAGGCAGACGGCAAAACGCTGGATACCGCCGCATACGCCGTCTTCAACGGCGCAAAGAAAGGACAGGGGGCTAAGGAAGGCGGCAACCGCGAACACCTCACATGGCGCGTGCTGGCAATTTCCAACGGGGAATATGAACCCGAATATTTCATGAAGAAATACGGGTTGCAATGGCAGGCAGGGCAAGCCGTCCGACTGCCCGCCATTCCTGCCGATGCGGGTAAAGGTTACGGCGTATTCGAGAACCTGCACGGATTCGCCCGCCCTGATTTACTGGCAGCGCATTTGGAACAATCCGCAAAAACCTATCATGGTACGGCTTTACGAGCCTATCTCGAACGTCTGACCCTTGAGGCGGCAGCAAATAAAAGCGGGCTGATAGGTCGTCTGAATGCACTGTATCAGGCATTTTTGGCGCGTCTGCCGTCCGATTTGGCAAGCCAGCCTATACGGGCAGCAAAACGGTTTGCCCTTGCCGCCGCTGCATTGGAAGTAGCTGGGCAATGGGGAATTACAGGTATTCCTCAAGGCGCGGGGGCTGACGGCGTGAAGACCTGTTTTGACGCATGGCTTGAACACGCAGGGACAGAAAACAAGGAAGAGCACGATATTCTGAAAGCGGCCAAAGACTTTATGCTTGAGCATGGATATAGCGAACGTTTCATCAAAGACCCGAAAAAGGCTGACGGTTCTATTTCCTATCTTGGCGATACGGTGGAAACCAAACGCAATCACGCGGGCTTCATGCTGGAATCGAGACGCGCGGGCGAGCCGCCGATATGGTACGTCTTGGATAAAGTCTTTGAAGAGGAAATCTGCAAAGGCAAGGATTTGGGGCTGGTGTGCCGCGTGCTGGCAGATTGCGGCTGGCTGAAAAAGGACGGGCGAAACTTTAAAGCCAAAGTTCCGCAATCCTTAGTCGGAGAAAACCTATTACCCGCGCGGATACGCCTTTACTGTTTTAGAGGAATAGCCCCGCCTGAAGAAAACTGCGCGGGGGATTGAAGGGCTGACAGGGTAAGCATGGGCAAACCCTGTTTTTTCTTCATGATGCGAGAAATTCAAAAATATGTAGGTCTTGTAGGGCAAAAATATCAATGCTGCTTATAACACGTTGAATATAATGGTTTAAACAGGTTTTAACAGAGTTTTTGATTTGTAGGTCTGGTGTAGGTCTAATGTAGGTCTGTTGTAGGTCTGACAATTCAGTCAATTTGAACTGTGGCAGCTTCTGACCTACATTCAGACCTACAACAGACCTACGAATCGGCACTTGTAACCCGTTGATTATTAAGGTTAGACCTACCAGCCCTACAAGACCTACAAGATTTTTGCGTTTTATATAAAAGGGAAAATGTAAAACAAACAAATTTAGGAAAATCAAGATGATAGATGGAATAGTTAGCGGAAGGCTGCTTTTAGACCCAAAACCGATGAGGACGCGGCGCGGTTCGCCCTACCTGATAGCCAAGATGACAGCTTACGGATACGCAATGGGCGCGATGAAGACGAGGGATTTAAACGCGGATTTGATTGTATTCGACAAGCAGGCGATGGAGGAACTGGCAGAATACAGAGCAGGCAATTTCCTGACGGTATGCGGTATCGTCTGTCCAGTTCAAGAGCCGTATTTAGGCGCGATGGAAACCGTATTGAAAATAACCGTCCGATTCATACTGAAAGACTACCTAAAGAACCAGCGGAAGAATGACGGCGATTTGTTCCGTTTAATAGACAGGGCTAGGAAGGGTTAGCAGCATAAAGGATGAGGGGGCGTGAAAGTTTAGACCACATGGATTTTGGAAACCCCCCGTCCTCTCATATACAGAATTTTTTTCCTGTGAAGCTGTTAAAATAGATTTTAACAGTCTGTTTAACAATGATTTTTTAGCACTTTCTACTAAAGAAAACCCATCTAAGGGATGGGGGTATCCAAAGTTTAGATATGGTAGTTTGGGGAAACCCCCTGCCTTCCCACGCATATATTTTCCTTGTTTTTAGGCGGTTTTGTTTAAGGAAAACTGTTAATTAACAGAAGGTTATTTGATATAAAATTGCGCGGGTATTTTGCATCGTCCAAACCGTCTTTACAATCGGCGCGGCCTTGCCCCTGACGGCATATTGCCCCGATGGGTAAGGCGGGGTATCCTGTTTAGGCAGGTGCGGAGTAAAACCATGAACAACATCATGACGATTGACGGGCATAAAGCCTTGATTCAATACGACCCCAAAACCGAGCTTTTCAGGGGCAAATTTATCGGCTTGAACGAGTGGATAGGAAGAACACTAGACCGCGCCGTACAGGGATAAAAACCAGCCCTGAAAAATTTTGACTTGTGCAAAATGTTGGTGCTTTTGTTGGTGCTTTATAAATTAAGTTTTTTTATTTTTATATTATTCAATATATTATAAGTTCAGTTTATGTCTCTCCGTCGCCCAACATACAAAAACGCTTAGAAATTCTAAGCGTTTTTTTTCGTTTAATCCCGTCTAATGCCATTAACCAATCCTTGTAAATGCAAGGGTTTCAGACTTCTTTATATTCCATTGTTTTCTTTTGGGCTACATAACGCCGTCTAATTTAATCTAATTGAATCAACCAAAATCAGGGGGGATGATTCGGGGTATCTGAAAATACCCCCACTATGCCGCTGAATGACCGACAAATCAAAAACGCCAAGCCCGCCGAAACAGGGAAAAAGACCAAGATGTTTGACGGCGGCGGCTTATATCTTGAAGTTACCCCAGCAGGCGGGAAAGTTTTCCGCCTGAAATACCGTATAGACGGCAAAAAGAAAACACTGACTAAAAGCACTGAGACTGCTGTTCTTTGTGGCGTGTAGAACAATCAGAAAGAACCAATACTTAAATCCGCCTTACTTAGCCATTTGTCAGGGTTTTAAGGTAGGTATTTCTTGTACATCAGGTCAGTTAAATAAAGAACCGGCTACATCATCTTCGATTAATTTGATTAACAAAATTAAAAATGCCGTCTGATTTTTCAGGAGGCATTTTTAAATTGCTCATTCCTACTTCGGCGTATAACGTCCCGCCATCGCTTTATACACCATGTTTTCGTATTTCAGCGTTTCGTACCGCTGGTTCAATACGTTTTGGGCGGAGCCGTATTCTGTACTCAACGCTTCCAGCCAGTATTTCAGCTCGTTTTTGCCGTGTTGGTAGCGCACTTGGTAGTAGCGGCTGTTTTTCTTGTCCAAGGCGTAACGCTGCTCTTGGTTGTTAAGCGCGGCTTGGGCGTTTTGGTAGGCGAGGTAGTTGGTGTTGACTTCGTTCAGCGCGGTAGTCAGAGCTTTTTCAAAGTCGAGTTTGGCGCTGTCGAAATTGGCTTGGGTGGTTTTGTCTTTCCACTTCATGGTCTGCCAGTTGAGGAACGGCAGGTTGATGGTGGCGGAGCCGCCCAAGAGCGGGATATTAAACGTGCTTTTGGCTTTTTCAGACGACGTGCTCAAGCTTGCGCCCAAGGTAATCGAGGGATACCAACTGCGTTTTTGCGCTTCGACGGATTGGAGCGAGGATTGCAGGCGGTATTCGGCGGCGCGCAGGTCGGGGCGGTTCGCCAACACGGTAATCGGTACGTCGAGGTTCACGCCTTTGACGGACGGCAGGCGGTATTGCGCGGGGGCGGCGGCGATGGCTTCGTTCGGTTTGAGGTTGAGCAGGTTGCGTAACACCTGTTTTTGCGTGTCGAGGCTGTTTTTCAGGGAAATCAGGTTGTTTTGCGCGCTCAAGAGTGATTGTTTCGCCTGCGTCGGCTGGCTGGAATCGGCTCTGCCGTAGCGGAACTTGGCTTCGGCAATGCGGTTGATTTCCTGATATTGCTTGAGGGATTTTTGCGCCAATTCAATGGCTTCGTTGAGATAGGCGATGTTGAAATAGGCGTCGGCGACATTGTTAATCAAAGTCAGGCGCGTGTTCGCCATATCCTGCCGCGTGGCTTGGTATTCCCACACTTGCGCGTCGGCGGTGGCACTGAGTTTGCGCCACAAATCCAATTCGTAGCTCAAGCCGAGCTGGCTGCTGAAGGTGTTGCCGTGGCTGCCGGTTTTCAGATTTTTGGATGTGGACGCGCCCACCGAGCCACTGAACGACGGCACCAAATCCGCCCCCAAAATATTCGCCTGATACAGGGCTTTATTGACGCTGATGGCAGCCTGTTTCAAATCGATATTGTTTTCCAAAGCCTGCGCCATCAGGGCGTTGAGCTGCGGGCTTTGGTAGATTTCCCACCAGTTGCCGTTCACATCGTAGCGTTCGGCGGCCTCCGCCGCGCTCATCACCTGCCCTGTCGATTCTAGTGTGAGGTTTTGGTCGGCGCTGTGGACGGCGCACGCGCTTAAGGCAAGGGCGAGCGACAGGGATAATGCCTTCTGAAAAAAAGGTTTTTTCTGCATATCGTATCTTTCGGGTTAAGGTTTCAGACGACCTGAAAAGTAGCGAGGTCGTCTGAACAATCTCATTGGCTGCGTTTATTTATCGGCTAAAAACGCTTTTCGCTGTTCCGTGAAATGCCACCACGGCTTCGGTTCGTTCCCCTGCATAAAATCGACCAGCGACAGAAAAATGTCGATCATGCAGGGATCGTGTCGGGTTGCGGTCAGGCTGCACAGGCGGTCGTACATTTCGTAAGCGTCCTGCCCCGCCAAATCCTGCGGCTGCGTGATGCCGAGCAAAGCCAAATCCTCCGCCACGGCTTTGCCGACATTGGGCAGGTCGGTCAGCGTGTTCAGCTTGCTTCGTCGTACTTTGTCGGGGTTCATGTTTTAGCCTTTGGTTTGGAGGTCGTCTGAAAACCTGAAAGCGGATGTATAGTGGATTAAATTTAAACCAGTACGGCGCTGCCTCGCCTTAGCTCAAAGAGAACGATTCTCTAAGGTGCTGAAGCACCAAGTGAATCGGTTCCGTACTATCTGTACTGTCCATGGCTTCTTCGCCTTGTCCTGATTTAGTTAATCCACTATATGTTGTGGGTTCGGACGATCTTCGGTCTGTTTTCGCAATGTATTGTGTGAACTGTGTATTCGGTATCTCGTCGGGCAGCCAGACCCGACTTTTGCTGTTTTCAGACGACCTTATTTATCCAAACGCAGCAGCGGGCCGCCTGCTTTCTCTACCGCCGTTTGATAGGCGGGGTCGTTTTCGATGCGCTGCAAATAGGCGCGGATGTTGGGATAGTCCGCCAATCCGAAGCGGTCGGCGGCGGCTTGCAGCGGGTAACTCATCATGATGTCGGCGCCGCTGAGTTGGTTACTGACCAGCCAGTCTTTGCCGTTTAATTCGTTTTCGACATAGGCTAGATGCAGGGCGGCTTGCGGCTCGATAAAGCCGTTTTTGACGTTGCCGCTGATTTTGCGTGCGACGGGTTTAATGAAAAACGGTATGGGGGCGTTTTCTATTTTGCGGAACACCAGCCCGAGCAAAAGCAAGGGCATCAGCGAACCTTCGGCATAGTGCAGCCAGCGTTGGTAATGCCAGTAATCTTGGCTGCCGCGTTCGGGCATGAAGCGTCCGCCGCCGTAGGTTTGAATCAGGTAGTCGGTAATCGCGCCGCTTTCGTTGAGTATGAATCCGTCGTCGTCGATGACGGGGGACTTGCCCAGCGGGTGTACGGCTTTGAGTTCGTCGGGCGCAAGCAGGGTTTCGAGATGACGCGCGTAGGTTTTGATTTGATACGGTGCGCCGATGAGTTCGAGCAGCCAGACGATGCGCAGGGCGCGGGACTGTGCCAATACATGTAGGGTAATCATTAGGTTTTCCTCGGTGTGTGTATAGTGGATTAACTTTAAACCAGTACGGCGTTGCCTCGCTTTAGCTCAAAGAGAACGATTCTCTAAGGTGCTGAAGCACCAAGTGAATCGGTTCCGTATTTCAGACGACCTTTGGGGTTTGGAGGTCGTCTGAAACTTTAATCCTTAGACAAGGCGTCAATCGGGTTGAGTTTGGAGGCTTTGTTGGCGGGCATAAAACCGAACGCCACGCCGATAGCTGTCGAGCAGACAACCGCGCCGATGACGGAGCCGATGGAAATTTCCATCGGAAATTCGGTGACGAAATGGTTGAACACAAGGCTGATGAGCGTGGACAGCCCTACTCCGACCAAGCCGCCGATGATACAGATTAAGACCGCTTCGATCAGGAATTGTTGCAGGATGTTGTTGCGCCGCGCGCCGATCGCCATACGCACGCCGATTTCTTTGGTGCGCTCGGTTACGGACACCAGCATGATGTTCATCACGCCGATACCGCCGACCACCAATGAAATCAGGGCGATGGAGGAAATCAGCAGTTTCATCGTGCCGGTAGTGGTTTCAACCATTTGCTTGATGCTGTCGCTGTTGTTCATGAAAAAGTCTTCCGTACCGTGCCGCGTTTTGAGCAGCTCGGTCAGTCCTTTTTCGGCGACTTGGGTGTTGGCGTCGTCTTTGATTTTGACGGTAATCGAGTTGGTGTGGCTCTCGCCGGTAATTTGGTGCATCACGGTCGTATAGGGCGACCAAAGCATCAATACATCGGAATTGCCAAAAGAGTTTTCTTCTTTTTGCATCACACCGATGACGGTCAGCGGGCGTTTGTTGAAGAGTACGGTCTTGCCCAACGGATCGACATCCGTGCCGAAGAGTTTTTCTTTGGTGTTTTGGTCAATCACGACGACTTGCGCGTCTTCTTTCACATCGCCCTCGTCAAACAGGCGACCTGATTCCAGCTTCAGCCCGCGCACGTCGAAATATTGTTCGCCCACGCCGTACAGCGAGGCGGTCAGGTCGGTGTTGCGGTAGGTCAGCGTGCCGCCGGAGGTCGTCTGCGGCGTGGCGGAAGCGACGTAGCTTTGCTTGGCGATGACTTTAGCGTCGTCAATGGTGAGGGTTTTAATCCTGCCGCTGCGCCTGTCGCCGAAACCGCGTCCGGGGAAGATGCTGATGGTGTTCGTCCCCATCGCGCTGATGTCGGAGAGGATTTTCTTCTCAGAACCGTTGCCCAAAGCGACGACGGACACGACCGAGGCAATGCCGATGATGATGCCGAGCATGGTCAGGAGCGAACGCATTTTGTGCGCCATAATCGCCTGCACCGACATTTTGAAGGCTTCAACGAATTGGTCGTAATAAAACAGCCACGAAGATTTTTCTTTGATGCGTTCGATTTTGCTTTCAGGGATTTCGGGATTTTTTGAACTGTCGGAGATGATTTCGCCGTCGCGGATTTCGATGATGCGGTTGGCGATGGCGGCGATACCGGGATCGTGCGTCACCATAATCACGGTATGCCCTTCTTTATGCAGCTTTTGGATGATTTCGATGACGTTTTTGCCGCTGGCGGTATCGAGCGCGCCGGTCGGTTCGTCAGCGAAGATGATTTCGCCGCCGTTCATCAGGGCGCGGGCGATGGAGACGCGCTGCTGCTGACCGCCGGAAAGTTCGCTGGGTCTGTTGCCTTCTTTACCTTCCAAACCCAAATCATGCAACAATTTTTCCGCACGATTAGAACGCTCTTTGCCGCCCATGCCCATATACACGGCAGGCAGGGCGACGTTATCCCGCGCCGTCAGCGAGCCTAACAAGTTGTAGCGTTGGAAAATAAAGCCGAAGCGTTCGCGCCGCAATGCCGCCAGCTCGTCCGGCTCCATTTTGGCGGTTTCGATGCCGTCGATTTGATACGAACCCGAAGTCGCGCTATCCAAGCAGCCGAGGATGTTCATCAGCGTGGATTTGGCGACGAAATCGCCCTTCTCTATCGACAGGCTGACATCTTTCAAAACATGAACGCGGTTCGCGCCGCTGCCGAAGTAGCGGTTGATGTTTTTACATTCGATTAAGCTCATAAGTGTTTCCGACCGATAATGATGTATGGAGTGGAAAGGTCGTCTGAAAGGGGAGTTTTGCTAACAAACAAAACTTTCAGACGACCTATTGCCTATTTATCTCGGCGGACCGCCCTGCATGGCGCGTTGTGCCGCTTCAGCCTGCTCCGCCGCGCTCATTTCCGACATCACTACCTTGTCACCTTCTTTCAAACCGCTTTTCACTTCGGTATTCATACTGTCTTTCAGACCGACCGTAATCTCGCGTTCCGAAGCTTTACCGTCCGCGCCCAAAACGCTGACAAACGATTTGCCGTCGTGTTTTTTAATCGTCAGCGTCGGCACGAGCAAAACGTTTTTCACGCTGTTGATTTCAATCGTATTCTGCGTGGTCATACCGATGGAAAGTTTGCCGTCGGGGTTAGGCACCAAAGCGCGGGCGTAGTAGTAAATCGCATTGGAAGTCGTGTCCGTGCTGGTGGTGTAGCTGCCCAGCGACATCGTGGTCAAGCCCGGGTCGACGCTGTCAAGCTTCGCCTTAATCGGCGTATCCGGTTCGGACAGAATCGTAAACGAAATATCCTGCCCCGCTTTGACCTTGGTAATATCGCCTTCGGCAATCTGCATTTTGTTCAACATCGTATCCAGATTCGCCAACTGGATAATCGTCGGCGTGGACTGTACCGCGTTCACCGTCTGTCCTTCTTCCACCGGAATCGCCACCACCGTACCGTCCATCGTCGCGGTAATGCGGGTATAGCCCAATTCCGATTCGGCGGTATTAATGGAAATTTTGGTTTGCTTGATGGAAGCCTTCAGCTCGGCAACGTTTGCCTTAGCCGCGGCCAGCGCATCCTTCGCGCTTTCCAAATCCTCTTTGGACGTCGCGTTTTCCTTCCACAAAGCCGCCTCGCGCTTGTATTTCTTCTCCGCGCTGTTCAGCGCAATTTCGGCAGAAACCAACTTCGCCTGATACGTTTCCAGCTTGGATTTTTCCGTATTCAGCGTGTTCACCTGAGTGGTCGAATTGATTTCCGCAATCAAATCGCCCTTTTTAACCTGCTGTCCGAGCTTGACGTACAGCTTCTTAATCTGCCCCGAAGCCTGCGCGCCCACCGACACCAGATTCGACGGCGAAATCTCGCCCGTAGCGGATACCGTCTGGCTGATGTCGCCGCGTTTGACCGTTTCCGTGATGTAAGAAGTTTGAGGTTCGGGCTGGAAATAAGACCACGCAGCAAACCCAAGCACCGCAGCAACCGTTATTCCAACCGTCCATTTATTAATGATTTTTGCCATAACTGACTTTCTGATTCATCCATTTCATCTGTTCAATCCGGCACAGCCAAGTCAACGGCAAATCAAATAAAATCATAATAAATTGTTTTATAATCATTTTATAAAAAACCATTTCCAAGATATTGCAACGCATTTACATATTTTCCCAATCCTGAAATTTATCCAAACATTCAAAATGGGAGAAAAGAACTATAATTACAGTCTGAATTCCCGCCCATACAATAAAAATTACGACATATCATGAAAAACACATTACAAAAAGGCTTCACGCTTGTCGAGCTGCTCATCGTCATCGTCATCCTCGCCATCCTTGCCACCCTTGCCTATCCGTCCTACGAACGCTTTATCCGTAAAAGCCGTTTGGAGAACGTCCGTTCCGAGCTCATGATCAATGCCCATAATCTCGAACGCTTCTACGCGCAAAACCGTACGTTTGAGAAGTTCCCGGCAACAGACCTGGTTCAAAACGAATACTTCACCATCCAGTTTTTCAACTATCAAAACACCCAAAAAGGGAAAGAGAATCCGTCCGCCTCGGGCTTCCTGCTCGAAGCCAAGCCGAATGACGGATACAAAAGCAAAGAGGCCTGCTCCGTCTATCTCGACAGCGACGGTATCTTTTGGGCAAGCAATGCAGATTGCCCCGGATATGAACACATAGATCAAAAATAATCCGAACCCTCTGCCGCTATTTTTATCCGTTCATAAAAAAGGTCGTCTGAAAAACTTGTTCAAGATTTTCAGACGACCTTTTCATCATCAGCTAAAATCCGCTATTTCCAAGTGAGGAAACCACATTATGAACATCACCCCTGTCAAAGCCCTGAACGACAACTACATCTGGATGATTCAAGACGGCAATCACGCCGCCTGCATCGATCCGTCCGATGCCACGCCGGTTTTGGTATTCCTCGTCCGCAACCGCCTGATGCTGGCGCAAACGTGGATTACCCATCTGCATCACGACCATATCGGCGGAGTTCAATCCCTTAAAAACGGTTTTATGGAATCGCCCGTGTACGGCGAGGCGGATATTGACTTGGCAACGCATACGGTTACGGCGGGTACGCAGTTTCCCTTCGGCGACGGGCTGGTTACCGTGTGGGCGACGCCCGGCCATACCGACCGCCACGTCAGCTATCTTTTGGAAAACGCCGAAGGTTTACACGTTTTCTGCGGCGACACATTATTCTCTGCCGGCTGCGGCAGGGTGTTTACGGGTACGATAGAAGATTTGTACGACAGTTTCCAAAGATTCAATCAGTTGCCCAAAGACACGCTATTTTATCCTGCGCATGAATACACCGCCGCCAACCTGCGTTTCGCCGAATTTATCGAACCGGAGAATCCCGATATTCAAGCGGCTTTACGCGCGGCGGAACATACGCCGACCCTGCCCGTAACCCTTGCGCATGAACGCAAAATCAATCCGTTTTTACGGGTCGATTTGCCCCAAGTCCGCGAACGGGTTGAGGAATTGGCAGGGAAGCGATTGAACAACGGTTTGGAAGTGTTCGCGGCGCTGCGGGAATTGAAAAACCGGTTTTAGGTCGTCTGAAAACTCAATCCAGCCAATTCAAACCAAAGCAATTGATCCCTTATCCCGTCGCTGTATAAACACAGACGGGAATGACAGCCCTTTTATTTCAATCGGCCATAAAACCTGCGTTCCACTCTATTGCAGGGATTTTGAACATCTTTGCCCCGATAAACTATAATCGGCACATTCAGACGACCTTTCCCAAGCCATGACCCGACAAGTTTTCATCCTAGGCGACCAGCCGCTCCCCGAAGGCAGCAGTAAGCCCTATGCGCTTTTGACGGCGAATCCGACCAAGGAACACCACTATATCGCCCAAACTGAACAACGGCAGCATGCGCACAATCCCCAAGTCAGTCCGCAAAACCAAAATGTTTACCGGCTACCCCTATCCTTGTTTGGCACTCATCCCCATCAGCCGCATGATGAAAGGAAAAAACGCAAACACGCCGCCAAACCGGCCGCCCCGCCCGAAGTGGCAAGCGTCAACATCATCGGCAATCTGGCGGCAAAAAACCTCTACACGCTGACTTTCGTTGAAAACACCGGCAACCAATACAACCTCGAAAGCTGGTTTAACCGCCACGAAAGCGGCTACGAAGATGCCTGCGAACACCTGCGCACGCTGCCCGGATGTCGTCTGAAAACGAGCGAAGCGAGTTTCGCTAAAACGAGCAGAACGTGTTTGAATCAGACCGATTCAGTCAAAGTCCCCGATGCGCTGTGGCGCGTGCTGCGGCTCAAATTCCTCGGCATTTTGCGCAATCCCCGCAACCATCAAAACCCGTTTGCCTACCGCCTGCTTCAAGTCCTGCGTTCACGGCTCCCCGAAGCGGGATTCGAGTTCGTCAGCCTCATCAGCCGCCGCGACCCGAAACGCATCGAATCCATCATGCAGGATTTCCATTTTTCCTTTCTCGGCTATGTCAACTGGCTCTCAGGGCTGTATGGCATGTTGAGCGAAGGCGTTTCACAACCGTCGCTGTTTGAGCGGTTGTTCTGCGCCGTTTTTGCCGAACCTCAAGCCGTGAAAATCGAGCTGTTCCGCTATCCCGACGATACAGGGCTGTGCCTCTTCGGCGACAGCGGTTTCTGCCTTCAGGCATCGTCCGAACTCATCAGCATCGGCGTCAATATTTCCCACGATATGTTTGCCGTCGTCCACCTGCAAGCCGCACGCTGGCACGATTTTAAAAATACTTTCCATCATGACGCGCCGAAACTGCAAGGCAAAGTGAAGATTATCGACGGCGACCAAACCCAACGCGTCATGTTCAACCGGCTCTGTATCCGCCAATCTCACGAAGCCGTGTTCGGCAGAAGCCCGAACGTAAAAGACTACATCTAAACCATCAAAATCATGAATACTTCCCCCGACGCATCCATCTTAGGCTTAGGCTACCTCGGCCGTCCTTTGTCGCAGAAACTCTACGAACACGGCAGCCGCGTTGCCGCTATCAAACGCAGCCTGACTTCGGACGATATTAATCTGCCCATACACCTCGACACCCTCGACCTCAATCAAGACGACGTGTTTCAAAGTGCGAACCTTGCCCTCGATACAAGCTTTTGGCAGCACCACGCCGACAAACCCGTTTGGTTCTGCCTCTTGCCGCCATCCTCGCTGACGCATTACGCCGACACCGTCAAACAATGGGCAGAACTTGCCCGAGCGTGCAATGTGCGGCATCTGATTTTCACCAGCAGCACCAGCATTTACGGCGATACAGCGCGCGAATGCGACGAAACTGCCACACCCGACCCGCAAACCGAGTCCGCCCGCCAAATCCTCGCCGCCGAGCAATATCTGCTCGACAGCGGCGTGCCGAATATCGACATCCTGCGGCTGGGCGGGCTTTATTGCGCCGAACGCCATCCCGTCAGCCGTCTCGTTCAAAAGCAAAACATCCCGGGCGGCAACCAGCCTGTCAATATCGTCCACCGCGACATCGCCGTCGAAACCCTGTTTCAGACGACCCTCAACCCCAACGGCAGGCGCATCCGCAACATCGTCGAACCGCGCCACCCGACCCGCCGCGATTTCTACACCGCCGAAGCCGCCAAACTCGGTCTCCCGCCGCCTGATTTCGCGCCCGACGGCACCGGCGGCGGCAAAATTGTAAATACCGTTTCCGCCGACGGCTTAAGCCTGTAAAATTGGCACTCCGCGACCGTTTCAGACGACCTTTCGGCAGCGGCAAAACCAAAACCAAAAAACACAGTCTTACTTAACATAGTGAGTCGACAAAATCAGGATAAGGCAAAGCATCGCCGCACAAATCAAGTTCACCCACTATACAACCCCAAGCCCGAAAGTATCGAGAACACGCTATGTCCGCCCTATTTCCCGTTATCAACCACCTGATACAGCAAAATCCGGATCATCAACAAGACCTGTCCCGCCTGTCAGGCAAAACCCTGAGCCTCAACCTCGCCGGATTCGGACTGACCGGACGCATCAATCACGACGGCTTCCTCGAAACCGCCGACCAACCCGCCGACACCCTCATCACCTTCCACCAAAGCGCCATCCGCAAAATCCTGACCGGACAAGAACCCGGCGTCGGCGACATTAGCCTCGAAGGCGACCTCATGCTCGGCATGACCGTCCTGCCCATCCTCGGCAGCCTGCGCTACTACGCATCAGACGACCTCGCCCGCATCTTCGGAGACTCACTCGCAGGCAGCATCAGTGAACGCGCCGCCAACATCGGGCAAACCGTCAAAAAAATCGGACAAAGCATAGCCGAGCAAATCAGCGACTTTTCCCGCGAACCCGAATCCCCCGTTATCGACGCCGCCACCCTGTCCGCCTGGATGGAAGAAGTGGACAAACTGCGCGACGACGTCGCCCGCCTCAACGAACGCCTTGACCGGCTCGAACGCGACATCTGGATAGACTAACCCATGCCTATGAACAGCCCGTTTCACAACATCGGTATCGTAACCCGCCCCAATACCCCCGAAATCCAAAACACCGCCCACACCCTCATCCACTTCCTGCAGGGACACGGCCTCACCGTCTATCTGGACGAAATCGGCATAGAAGAACGCTGCATCTATGTTCAAGATACCGTCGGCTGCCACATCGTCAGCAAATCCGACTTGGGCAAACACTGCGACCTCGTCATCGTCCTCGGCGGCGACGGCACCTTCCTCTCCGTCGCCCGCGAAATCGCCCCCCGCGCCGTGCCCGTTATCGGCATCAACCAAGGGCATTTAGGCTTCCTCACCCAAATTCCCCGCGAAAACATGACCGAAGAGCTGCAGCTCGTCCTAGAAGGCAAATACCTGCCCGAAGAGCGCATCCTCATCGAAGCCACTCTCGTCCGCGACAGCGAAACCATCCACCGCGCCCTCGCCCTCAACGATGCCGTCCTCTCACGCGGCGGCGCAGGTCAAATGATCGAGTTCGAAGTCTTCATCAACCAAGAATTCGTCTATACACAACGCTCCGACGGCCTCATCGTCTCCACCCCCACCGGCTCCACCGCCTACTCCCTTGCCGCCGGAGGCCCCATCATGCAGGCAGGATTGCACGCCTTCACCCTCGTGCCCATCTGCCCCCAATCCATGACCAACCGCCCCATCGCCATCCCCGATACCTCCGAAATCGAAATCCTCGTTACCCAAAGCGGCGACGCCCGCGTCCATTTCGACGGACAATCCTTCATCGACGTGCAAAACCTCGACCGCATCATCATCCGCCGCTACCACAACCCCCTGCGCATCCTCCATCCCACCGACTACCAATATTTCCGAACCCTGCGCCAAAAACTGCACTGGGGCGAACAGCTCGTATAAACACCAAAGGTCGTCTGAAACCCGATTGCCCAGTTTTCAGACGACCTTTAATAACCATCCGTTCAAATCCCAAATACACACATTCCATCATTCCCGCGCAAGCTGGAATAACAAAATTCATCAATTATTTACACTAAAAATTGATGATAAAAGACGATAAAAATTACTGAGATACTTTTATCTGTTTCCCCACTTTTTCAGACGACCCCGCCATGCCCATCCTCGCTTGGAACACCCTGCCCGCCCCCGCCGAACTTGCCCGCGTGATTGAAACTCATCCCGCGCCGCTGCATCTGATTGCCTGTTTGAGCGAAAACCGCATTCCCGATTTTCCTTTGTCCGATGCCCCGACCGAGTTGGAAGGTCGTCTGAAAACCCGCCTCGACCAAACCGTAAAATACCTTCAGTTCAACAGCGTCAACTTTCTGGAAAACCTGTTGCCTAATGTGCATCTCTGGCTTGTTCCGCCACACCGCGCCGACAGCCTGCACGAACATTTCGACCGTATCGAATGGCAGACCGAAGCCGTACCGCAATCCCTCTCCAAACCCGTCAAACCTTGGTTCAGACGACCACAATCTACCACCCCGCCCGAACACGCGCTGGTTATCGGCGCGGGCATAGCCGGCGCCGCGACCGCGCGCAAACTGGCGGAACACGGCGTGCACGTTACCGTTTTGGAAGCGGGCAAAGCGGCGCAAGGCGGCAGCGGCAACCGCCAAGGGCTGCTCTACGCCAAAATCTCACCGCACGACACCGAGCAGACCGAACTGCTGCTGGCAGGCTACGGCTATACCCGCCGCCTGCTGCAAGACCTGTTGTCCGATTCCGACGCATGGGGCGGCGACGGCGTGTTGCATCTCAATTTCGACGAAGCCGAACGCAAACGCAATCAGGCATTGGGTTTGCAGCAACATCACACCCACCTTTACCGCAGCGTGTCCGCCGACGAAGCCGCGCAGATCGCAGGCATAGACGTATTTTCAGACGGCCTCTACTGGCCACAGGGCGTATGGCTGAACCCGCCCGCCGTCGTCCGCGCCTTGCTGGATCATCCGCTGATTGCGTTGCACGAAGACACACCCCTATCCTCCGCCGAATATGACGGCGCAAACTGGACGGCGAACACGCCGCGCGGCAGCTTCAGCGCAAGCCACATCATTTACTGCATGGGCGCACACAGCCCGAACGCCGCCGACGCCAACATCTCCGCCCTGCCTTTCCGCCAAATCCGCGGGCAAACCGGCGTAGCGGCGGCAAGCGGTTTTTCCGAACGCCTGCGCTGCGCCCTATCCGGCGAAAGCTACATCAGCCCGAGCTGGCAAGGACAACACTGCTACGGCGCAACCTTCGTCCTCAACAGCAACGACGACACTTGGCACCCGCACGAAGAAACCGCCAACCGCGCTGCCCTGCAACAACTCAACCCGCCATTGGCGCAATCATTGTTTGAACAAAACCCGCTTCGTTCGGTTTCAGACGACCTCTCTGCCCCGCCGCAAGGACACGCCGCCTTGCGCTGCGACAGCCCCGACCATCTGCCCGTCGTCGGCGCGCTTGGCAACATCGCCGCCATGCAGACCACCTACGCCAAACTCGCGTTGGACAAAAATTACCGCCTCGACAACATCCCCTGCCCCTACCTGCCGAACGCCTACATCAACACCGCCCACGGCACGCGCGGCCTCGCCACCGCCCCCGTATGCGCCGCCGCCATTGCCGCCGACATCCTCGGTCTGCCCCAGCCCCTGTCCCAACGCCTGCGCACTGCCCTGCATCCAAACCGCGCCGTCATCCGCGCCATCGTGCGGCAGCAGCCTTTGCTTTGATGCAACACACAGGTCGTCTGAAACCGAGCGAAACGGGTTTCGCCCAAACATGAAGATGAGTTTTCAGACGACCCCGGCACGACAACAACAAAGCACCGATAAAATCATAAAAATATTAACAACCTGTTTTCAAAAATATCTTTCTTAACTTTAAAACCCGAAATTTACATATAAATATCAACCTCTCCCCTTGTTCATTTATATATTTCGTTTAAAATACCGACCTAAACAACAACTATTCTATATAGATAAAATGCGTCATTACGGAACCATTATCCGCTGGAACGACAACCGGAAGTTCGGAGCCATCCGGGAAGAAAACATGGGCAAGGAAATATTCGCCCCGCTCTCCGCCTTCACCACGCTGCCTCATCCGCCCGCCGAAGGCCAGCGCGTATCGTTTGAAATTATCAAAGGCAGACGCGGACGCGACGAAGCCGAAAACATCTGCTTCGCTTCCGACTGCATCGGTGAAGCCGACTTTTTCGCCCCCGAGCCCGAGCCTTTTAAAGCAGCCTTTTCCAAACTCCTGTGGATCATCCCCGTCATTGCCCTCTTTGCCGCAGGCGGATGGTTCGGCTGGAACTATTGGCAGAAATACCGCCGTCAGACACAGGAAGCAACTGCGGCTGCACCGGTTACAATGGTGTCCGAAGTTGCCGAAAAGATGAAAGCCGAACGCAAGGCATGGAAAGACGCGGCAAGCGGGCGTACTGCTTTCAAACACGGTTCAACTGCCTCAACCGGCTCCGCTGCTACCACTGGCACTACCACTGCATTCAAATGCGACGGTCGTCAGCACTGTTCTCAAATGAATTCTTTGGAAGAGGCGGAATTTTTTATCAAAAACTGCCCAAATACCAAAATGGACGGTGATCATGACGGTATTCCGTGCGAAAACGACAGCCGTTGGCATTAATCGCCCACAATGCAAAAAGGTCGTCTGAAAATGTTTTTCAGACGACCTTTTTAAATCGGCTACAATATCGCGCAATACAAACCTACCCTACCGCCATGTCCAAAAAAATCCTCATCATCACCCCGAGCTGGATCGGCGACTGCGTCATGACCCAGCCGCTTTACCGCCGCCTGCACGAACTCCATCCCGGCTGCACCATAGACGCATTCGCGCCCAAATGGTCGATGGCGGTGTTCGAGCGTATGCCCGAAATCAGCCGCGTCATCGAAAACCCGTTCGGACACGGCGCGTTGGAACTGAAAAAACGCTGGCGCATCGGGCGCGAACTGGGCAAACAAGGTTACGACCAAGTCATCGTCCTGCCCGGTTCGCTCAAATCCGCCCTCATCGCCTTCGCCACCGGCATCAAACAGCGCACCGGCTACGTCGGCGAATCGCGCTATCTGCTGCTCAACGACATCCGCAAGCTCGACAAAGCCGCCCTGCCCCTGATGGTCGACCGCTACACCGCCCTCGCCCACCCGACACAGGCGGACTTCAACGGACATTCCGATAACCCGCGTTTCACCATTTCCCCCGAAAGCCGCGCCGCCGCGCTTGCGAAATATGGCTTAAACACGGACAAACCCGTTCTCGCCTTCTGTCCGGGTGCGGAATACGGCCCCGCCAAACGCTGGCCCGCGCGCCATTTCGCCGAACTCGGCCGCCGCTATCTGGCGGAAGGCTGGCAGGTTTGGCTCTTTGGTTCGCAAAAAGATTTCGACATCGCCGAAGAAATCAACCGACTTTCAGACGACCTCTGTACCAACCTTTGCGGCAAAACCAACCTGTCCGAAGCGATTGACCTGCTTTCCTGCGCCGACACCGTCGTCTGCAACGACAGCGGCCTGATGCACCTCGCCGCAGCCCTCGACCGCAAACTCGTCGCCACCTACGGCTCATCCAGCCCCGACCACACCCCGCCCTTGAGCCAAAAAGCCAAAATCGTCAGCCTGCACCTCGAATGCTCACCCTGCTTCAAACGCGAATGCCCGTTGGGACACACCGACTGCCTGAACAAACTCACGCCGGGCATGGTTCAAAAAGCGGCGGAAGAATTGGCGCAAACGCAATCCAAGTAAATACGGCAAAAGGCCGTCTGAAACCTGCTTTCCAAAACAGATTAAAATGGCAATACCCATGCCGTCATTCCCGCGCCGGCGGGAATCCAGAGTTTTGAAGCCGTACCAACCTTTAAACATTCTTAAAAATCAAGGTCTGGATTCCCGCCGGCGCGGGAATGACGGCATGGAGGCTTCTTGTTTTCATTCACCCTATCTTTTCAGACAGAAGTAGCGTGGGCTTTGCCCGCGAAATCTACCGATTCCCGATACAGTGTTTATCCACTCCCGTCCCTGCCTATGCAGAAGTGGGAATAACTGCCCGACCTACTGCCGCCTGAAACCCACTTTCAAATTTTCAGACGACCTTTCCACCATTGACCCCGAAACTCCATACTGCCGTGAAACAAACCGAAAGTTAGCCGCCTCCACCCTGTTTTGTATTGAATTCCCGTTCAGACGACCTTATCATCAAACCATTCCCACTTTTCCGCAGAAATACCATGCAAAACATCCAAGACTACGTCCGCCGCACCGCGTCCGCCGCCAAGCAGGCTTCCTATATTGTTGCCGCCGCCGAAACCGCGCAAAAAAACGCCACGCTCCTGCGCACCGCCGAACTCATCAAACACCATCAAACCGCCATCCTCGCCGCCAACGCCCAAGACATGGAACAGGCCGCGCAGAAAGGTTTGAACGACGCACTGCTCGACCGCCTGCGGCTGACCGAAAAAACCATAGATGCCATGTGCGAAGGTTTGCGCCAGATTACCGCCCTGCCCGACCCCGTCGGTGAAATGGACGAATTCCGCACCCGCGAAAACGGCCTGCAAATCGGCAAAATGCGCGTACCGCTGGGCGTTGTCGGCATCATTTACGAATCCCGACCCAACGTAACCGTCGATGCCGCCGCCCTCTGCCTCAAGTCCGGCAACGCCTGCGTCCTGCGCGGCGGCAGCGAAGCCTTCAACAGCAATATGGCGCTCTCTAAACTGATTACGCAGGCGTTAGTTGAAAACGGTCTGCCCGCAGCGGCCGTCAGCCTGATTGAAAACACCGACCGCGAAAGCGTCGGCGCCATGCTGCAAAGCCCCGAGTTTATCGACGTCGTCATCCCGCGCGGCGGCAAATCGCTGGTTTCCCGCATCGCCGCCGAAGCCCGCGTGCCCGTCATCAAACACCTCGACGGCATCTGCCACGTCTATATCGACCGCGCCGCCGACGCCGAAAAAGCCGTCAATATCGCCTTCAACGCCAAAACCTCGCGCTACGGCACCTGCAACACCATGGAAACCCTGCTCGTCCACCAAAGCCGCGCCGTCGAAATCCTGCCCGTATTGGCAGAGAAATACGCCGCCCGCGACGTCGAGCTGCGCGGCTGCCCGCGTACCCTTTCCATCCTGCCCCACATTCAGACGGCCTCCGAAGAAGACTGGGACACCGAATACCTCGCCCCGATCCTCTCCGTCAAAATCGTCGACAGCCTCGAAGAAGCCGTCGCCCACATCAACACCCACGGCAGCCACCACACCGACAGCATCGTAACCGAATCCTACACCGACGCCCGCACCTTCCTGCGCACAGTCGACAGCGCCAGCGTCATGGTCAATGCCTCCACCCGCTTCGCCGACGGCTTCGAATACGGCCTCGGTGCGGAAATCGGCATTTCCACCGACAAAATCCACGTCCGCGGCCCCGTCGGCCTGCACGGGCTGACTTCGCAGAAATGGATAGTGTTGGGCGACGGGCAGGTTCGGTCGTAATTCCTTCACTTTCTTGAGAAATAAAACGACAAAATGTCGTCTGAAAAACAGTTTTCAGACGACCTTTTCAGTTTTACTTTCCCTATTATCGGCACACCAAATGTCTCACCTAATTATTTCTAATTTTAAATTAACATATTAAACAATATCTTAAATTATTATATCTTATCCATTATTGTTTTCTCCGATACAATCGACATCATGCCATATAAGAAAAAATCTATTTAATGTCAAATAGATATAAATTTATTATTCACTCTTCCCATCCATTTTTCCACAGGAGAACTATTATGGCTGATACATTGCTTTCTTTAAAAAACAACCAATCCGTCGTTATTACCGGTACGGACCGTAATGATACTTTATATGGTAGTACGGGACATACCATATTCTACGGTGGTTTAGGGAACGATACTTACTACAGTAAAAATGCGGGCGATACCATCATCGAGCGTGAAAACGAAGGCCGCGATCTAATCTATAGCAGCACCGACTTTACCTTACCAGAACATGTCGAAGATCTGAAGTTGCAGGGCAACAGTATGTTAGGTATCGGCAATGATGCAGACAATGTTATATCGGGCAATTCCAACGGCAACCGTCTATATGGCAAAGGCGGCAATGATCTGATGCTTGGCGGAAATGGCAACGATTATCTATGGGGCGACGATGGTGATGACCGACTTGGCGGACTAGGTGGCAACGACGTTCTAAATGGTGGAAGCGGAAACGATTTTCTATCTGGGGATGACGGGGAAGATATCTTATATGGCGGTACGGGTATGGACACCATGCTCGGAGGAAAGGGAAACGATACTTTCTATGTAGATAATATAAAAGATACAGTCGTCGAAGACGCAGATGCAGGCTACGATACGATATACAGCAGTGTTACCTATACCGCGCCAACCCACGTTGAAAAACTGATTTTAGAAGGTAAAGACAATATCTTCGGCTTTGGCAACAATGCCGATAACAGCCTTATCGGCAACAGCGGCAACAATCGCTTGAGTGGCGGGCGAGGTAGCGACACGCTCTATGGCATGGAAGGTAACGACCTATTAATGGGTGGTGATGATCGCGACGAACTTTACGGCGGACAAGGTGATGACATCCTGCGTGGCGATGCAGGCAACGACCTGCTCGACGGAGGCTATGGCAACGATACTTTAGACGGCGGCAGCGGTGCAGACACTATGGCCGGCGGCTTGGGAAATGATGTCTATCATGTTGATAATGTGAACGATACGGTTATTGAGGAAATGAACGGCGGTATCGACACGATTTACAGCAGTATTACCTATACCGCGCCAACCCACGTTGAAAACCTAACGCTAACAGGCAACGACAATACCTTCGCATTCGGCAACAACGCCGATAATATTCTGACGGGAAACAGCGGCAATAACCGATTAAGCGGAGGACGCGGCAGCGATACGCTATACGGCAACGAAGGCAACGACCTGCTGATGGGAGGGGATGATAGAGATTTCCTATACGGCGGTAACGGAGACGACATTCTTCGCGGCGACGAAGGTAACGACCTGCTTGATGGTGGCAGTGGCAATGATACTTTGGACGGAGGCAGCGGTGCAGATACCATGTCTGGTGGGTACGGGAATGATATCTACCATGTAGATAATGTCAAAGATACAGTTACTGAGTGGTGGGGAGAAGGTGTCGATACGATATATAGTAGTGTTTCCTACACAATCCCAACCTACGTCGAACACCTGACCCTGACCGGCAGCAACAACACTTTCGGCATCGGCAATTACGGCGACAATACCATTACCGGCAACAGCGGCCACAACCAATTAAACGGGGATGGCGGCAATGATACCCTTTACGGCATGAGTGGAGACGACCTGTTGTCGGGCGGCAGCGGAAACGACTATCTCTACGGCGGCGACGGGGATGACAGGCTGAATGGAGGAGACGGGATCGATTACCTCCACGGCGGCGACGGCAACGACTACCTCACAGGCGGTTCGGGCAGCGATACCATCGTTACAGGTGCAGGCAAAGATACCGTCGCTTTCTCCACCTCAGACATCCGCGACGGCAGTATGGACCGTATTACCGACTTCAACCCTTATATGGACAAGCTTGACCTGTCCGGTATGCGTTCCCTGCTAAGCGGCAGCGAGGCAAATGTGAGCTGGTCGGAACTGTTCGTCAAAAATCCTTATTATTACGACACTGGCCGTTCTTACCTCGTCTTCGACTCTGTATCTCAAACCCTCGCCTACCGAGCGGCAGGTGCAAGCAGCAATACCGTGTTCGCCAAATTTGACGACAGTCAGGCGGCTTTGCTGAGCGCTTCCAATATCATCGGCTGAGCTGAGGCAAACCAGATTTTTAGAAGAAACCTGAGCGCAAACGTCGTCTGAAACCGAAAATCAGGTTTCAGACGACGTTTCTATTTGACGGGGAAAAAATAAAAACAGGATATTTTCAGCCATCCTTTTATCACAGGTTTGACGGTATATTGCCTGTTTCCCCACAAACCGTAGATATTTGAGAAAACTCTTTATCGGCTGGTAATTAGCCTGCTGCTTATCCCGACTCCGAGTTACTGTAATTTTTGATATGGCAAACATCCGAAACGTCGTTTGAAAACGGGCAATCCGTTTTCAGACGACGTTTTATCAAACACGATAAACCTCTTTCGACTACCCACGGATCAATCATCCCAGGCGTTCATCGTCCTCTCCCGCCAAACCGTGCAGCAACAATCCCAATATATCCTGCGGCAGTTTTTGCGGAGCAGCGGCATAAAGCGCGGCCAGTTGCGGATGGCGCATCAATATATCCGCCTGACGGATGAACAGGTCGATGAGTTCCACCGGCAAATCGGGCTGAATCAGGCATCAATATATCCGCCTGACGGATGAACAGGTCGATGAGTTCCACCGGCAAATCGGGCTGAATCAGGCGGCGTTGTTGCAGGGTGTGGAAGAAACCGCGCATAAAGGCGTATTTTTCTTCGTTCAATTCGTGGAAAAACCGCTCCAGCTCTAAATCGGTATTCTCTTCGATGTCGCGCAGGAAAACGGCGGAATAAAGCTCTTCAAATGATTGTTTTTGCAGGGAAAACACAGCCTCGGCAGCTTCGCGCAAGCTGCATTGCCGTTTAAGCAGATTTTCAAATTCGGCACGGACGTAGTTTTTCTGCTCGGTAACGATTGCCTGCAAGAGTGCGTTTTTACCGCTGTAATATTTGTAAAAAGTGACGCGGCTGACGGCGGCCTCGGTGCAGATTCCGCCCACGGATACGGCGGAAAAACCGTGTTCGCGGAACAGGCGGCGGGCGGTGTCGGCGATGGTTTGTTGTTTGCTGGCAGTCATGACGATAAGAAGATTTTGATTTTGTTCATAAAGGTTTTTCATTAAAGTTATCCGCAAGTCGGATGCTTATCATATTTCCCCACGGCGGCAATGGCAATATGGCGGCTTTCAGACGACCTCTTTCCTTATCCCTCCGCTCCGCCCTACGAATGAGGGCTATCGGATGCTTAGCAGGCCAAATTCATGAAGATTACAGAATCTGCCTCCTCCAACCTTCTCCCCAAAATAGGAGAGGGATTTTTTTTGGTCGATTCACAAGATAAGAGGGAAGTAAAGTGAATGATAAACACTTGCATTCCTGTTTCTTATTTCTTATACTTTACATTAATAGTTTATTTTATGTAAATGTGTAAACACAAATATTTGCATACTGACGGAGCAATTGGATTACCTGATGTTCAATCCACCCCGTCGTATGCCGTCTGAAAGGATAAGGAAATGCAGAAACACACCCTCCGCCGCCTCCCCCTATTGATTGCCGCCGCTTTCGCCTCCGAATGGATTTATGCCGCCGATGCGGTACAAGATGCGGAACAAGTGCAGTTGGAAGAAGTCGTCGTCACCGGCGAACGCACCAACCGCAGCGGCTTTGAAACTGCCACGTCCAACCGCGTTTTCACCACGCCGAATATCGACCGCAGCGGCCACAATCTTTCCGCAACCGACCTACTCAAACAGACCGTGAACACGGTGGACTTGGGCAGCGGTAACGATTTACCGACCGTGCGCGGCGTGGACGGCTCCGGCCCCGCCGTCGGCGCGGTGGCGTTTTTTGCGGGCACGCGGCCGCGCCTGAACCTGTCCATAGACGGCCGCTCCGCCACTTACAATGAATACGCCTTCGGCACGCAGTCGCTGTGGGATATGCAGCAAGTGGAAGTCTTGCGCGGGCCGCAAAGCCATGTGCGCGGGCAGAACGCGGTGGCGGGCGCGGTGGTGATGCGATCCAAAGACCCGACCGACGAATGGGAAGGCGCGCTGCGCTTGGGTTTGGGCAACCAGAAAACGCGCAACATCGCCGGCGTAGTGTCCGGTCCGATTGTGAAAAACAACCTTGCCTTCCGCTTGAGCGCGGAACGGCAGCAGCGCGAAAGCTATGAGCCGTTCGTGTCCTATGAGCCGACCGGCAACCCGCGCCGCGTGGAAAACAACAACGTGCGCTTCAAACTCCTGCTCACGCCCGAAAACCATCCCGATTTTTACAGCCGCCTGACACTGAACCATATCCGTTCGTGCGCTCCGCAAAACGAAAT
>QWCF01000105.1_pt1 | contig 37878 bp, 45 predicted proteins | sample 1972521 | NCBI WGS metagenome assembly QWCF01 (sample SAMN09866715, study PRJNA288562) | Human oral metagenome isolate term4_saliva, whole genome shotgun sequencing...
CGGCTTGACCCGTCTGCCGACATTCTTATGTAACGATGTGATTAAAAATCCACAAGTAGAACAATACTTAGCAGACTACCAAGCACACTTGGAAAAAGTGTTTGGTTAATTACTAAATATTAGTTTAGAAAGTGAGCATTTTAGCTCACCTTTTATGTTTGAATCATCATTGATTTTAAATACATTGAATATCAATAGCGGCTTGTTAAGGTAGGGTGGAGCATAGGCTACTACTGCTTAAATTCCTTGCGGAATACCAATGGTGTTTTCTGCATTTCTTTACTTAAAAAATTTGCCGAAATGTGTGGAATCCTCAAAGCCGAGTTGCCACGCGATTTCTTTGACTGTTGAAATTGATTTTAGTTGTCAGCGTCCTGATTCATACATTGATTTAGGTGGTCAATTTCCTGTAATGGTAAAAATCCCATTACAGAAAGATCAAATTCCGTACGGTCCAGGTAATTATTACGTTCATCCAAGTTCATTTAGAGTCAGTGGTTATTCTGATTTACAGGTTTCTGATATTGTCCTAGTGCCTTCTGATGAAAAATAAATCCTTATATATCAATCACTTAGATTGTTTTACTTCGCATAATGTCCTTACAGATTATGTTACAATTCGAAGTGCGGTACAATTTTTAACCGCACGAGAATTTACACATAATCTGCTATTATGCGAAAGTAGTTATCAAAACGTGATTTCTACTACATTTGAAGCAATATAACATTGCAAATTAAACTTGTCATTTATAAGTATGGCTGATATTACACTCAAACATATGACACCACGCCATTTCTATGAAACGGTAAAATTGTTAAAAACAACTGATTGTCGTATTTACACTACGCTGAATACATTGGAAATCAGGTTGCCTTACAGTGATTTTGAGAGCAGAGAAGAAACACATAAAAGATTTGAGCAACTTGAGCACGTCCAAGCGTTCTTGATGGAGCTTGTTAATAATAGTGTTCCTATTGATTGGGATGAGTTCTTAGAAATGTATCGTTACTTTCCAAGAAAGCAATTTTACAAGAGAAAATAGCTGACATAATCGTCAGCTATCTTGTTTTTCTCGGTGCTCAAAAAACGCTCGGAGAAGTTCGGGAGTTCTGTAACACCCGAACTTTGGTACGATATTCCGTACTAAAATCAGAATTTTTAGTATACAAGCGAATCTATTTGCTTTCCACTTGAGAAATCATATCGTGCTTTGCTTCCGTTAAATAGTTGTTAATCATAAAGTTTACAACATCAGTCCATTTAGTAACTTTTCCTGTTTTTGCTGTGATTTCAACAGCTACTCTTTCTATCTTCATATGTGTTTCTGCTGGGACACCTAAGTTCTTACGTTTGTTCATATTCTCACACTTTCATAATTTAACAAATTATTACAATAATACTGTAATAATAGCTCACAAATATGATTTTTATTTTGTGATGAAATTCACTTGCTCACAAATGTTTTTTGATGTAATTTATAAATCACTTGTGAAACTGTGAGCATTTTATGGATTACTTTATCGACTGGTTGGAAATAGAGCAGGATTTCGGTTTTGAAATTCCTAGAGAAGTTATTAGCTCTATTTTTGATTTTGGGATGATAGGTGTTCATTTAGAGACAGGAGAAATGCAAACGGGTATTAGAACTGGTAACTATCGTCATAAAGGTAGTTTTTGTGATGAAGTAGCTATTAAAATTTCAGGCTCAGTAATTAGGATGTCTGGAAATCCAAGCAGATGGGGTAGATTAGAAAATCTCATTGGATTTGATGAAGTGGATAGTTGCGTAGCCTGTTTTAATTCAATTCTTTTTTCTCTTAAATTGCCTCAGTTTACTCGTTGTACTGAAATATTTCATCGGCAAGGTAAAGATGGTTCTAAAGTTCAGACTTTTTCAAATGGTGCGGTAATTAAACGTTTAGATATAACAACAAATAAATCGGTGGGTAAGGGTAATGAGCGTAAGTTTTTATTAGCATTATCTCAAATGCGTTATCGTAATTCGATTGGAAGATTACATACTAATGGATGTACAGTTGATTGGTTGAGTGCTAAGGGTAATGCAAATTTAATTTATCCAAGTTGTTATATAAAACACGAAGAATTTAAGGTGCATTCATATGAAAAAATTAAAAAACGATTTGGAGAAAGTTCCGATGAATTTAAATATTATAAAAGTGTTTTTGATTTTTGTGAAGAAAGTGGAGTTGTTAGATTTGAACAGAAATTAAAATCAAGATATTTGCAGCGTGAAAATTTGTGTTATTGGGGTTTAAGTGATTTTACAAAATTAGAAGCTTTAAATGTTGAGTTTATTGATATGTATAAAAAATTAAGTGTAAGTAATTATGATTTAGAAACAATAGCTGAACAGTTAGTTCGTAAAGGTGTTGTTGATTCTTTAAGACAAGCATCAACATCGGCTTACTATGCTATGTTATGGTTAGCAGGGAAAGATTTGGGCTTAAAAAGTAGTCAATTCAAAGTGCATAGAGCTAGATTAAGAAATATTGGGATTGATATTGCTAACCCTTGCGATAATGAAAGATTTCAGGCTGTAAGAGTAATTAACGTTGAAGAAATTTTTGTTAAACCATTCAAAGCCCCTGATTTTTATCGTTTTCCAAGTAATGTTCCTGTGAATTTAAGATTGGTTGCATAGTTATTATTATGAATAAATTAGATTACATTATTAAAGTTGAATATGAGCGTTATAAAAAAAGAGATAAAGAACTCTTTGAAGTAGACAAGAATGATAGAAAAAAAACAGAACTATTACTAGCTTTAACGAATGAAAGTGATCGTTTTTTAAGATATCTTTTCATTCTTAAAACTGAAGATGATATTGATTTATGTGATAACAAAATATCTTTTTGGTCTTTTTATAAAGACTTTTTAGATGATTTAGAAAATAAATTTAAGTGCTTAAACAATTAGGAGAAAGTTATGCGTACAGGTTTTTATATTGTAGGTGTTTTAAAAGGTTATAAAAATGTTCCTTTTACTAACCGAGACACAGGCGAAACAAAAGAACGTCATAATATGGGTATTCAGTTACAAGAGCCTGATGGATACGGTGGTTACAATACATCGACACAAGAAATCAAAATTGATGACCGTTCAGTCAATGACGCTTTAAAAAACACCATTCAACGCTTAAAAGATAAGCAGGTTATGATCCTTGTTTATCCAAGAGAATGGGCTATGGAAAATGGTCGTAAGGGGATTACTTATAATTTTGATGAAAATTCTGTTATTGAAGAGATCAAATAATGTTGGATTTTATTTAAATGGTGTGGGCTAATTTTATCGGCTGTAGCCTAGCACTTTTAATATTTTATTTAATGGTATTTCATTAAATGGCTAATGAAGTTGATATTACAGCTAGATTTTGTCATCCGTATATGAATTACGGTAGCGTAGATGGTTGTGATGAAATTGTTTTGAAAATTCCACAGACTGAAGTTGTAAAACTTCAATCTGTGGAAGTTCAAAGTAAACCAGAGCTAGGAACTTTTAGTATGGGTTTGTTTAGCTATGGTTTGGGTCTTGTCCTAGTCTTTTATGTCTTGGCATATGGTTTAGGACAAATGATAAAAATGGTTCGATAGAACCGAGTTTATTTTAGGTGTTTATTATGAAAATGAAAAATGCTTTATCAGATATGTATTTAAAAACAGGTGTTTTTGCTACATTGGCTGTTTCATCTACTGCATTTGCAAGTGAAGCTCAGACAAATTATCTCGATACTTTGATTGAGAAAGTTAATGTTGGTCCAATTATTACAGGTATTGTAGCTGTTGCAGGTACGATTATGGGCGTTGCCGTTGTTGTAATGGGTATCAAAAAAGTAGCTCGAATGTTGAACGCATTCTAGTTAATGCAAGGGGGCTTAGCCCCCTTTTTTGATCGGAGATTTCAAGATGTGGGAATTGATGAGTTTTTTTACGGGGGTTTTATGTGGTTGGGCTGTCGTACAGGGGTTAAAAGGGTAGGTCTTGTTCTAAGTGTATTTTTCTTAGTTTGTAGTAATGCTTCTTATGCTGAACATCCTTTTACAACTGAAAATAAAATGAAAATTATTGCACGAGATTTGTTACAAGGATCTTACAACCGAGTAAATAATTTGCCAGCGGTAGTTGATGATGTTCAGATGGCTAGACGGGCTAATGTCATTCGAAATATAGCAAAAAAAGCGACTAATTTATCTTTAACTATTGGTAAAAAAACACCGCTTACTGGATTGGCTGTTGCTTTAGGCGTTGGCTCTATTGCTGATATGGTTATAGATGAAGGATTTCAACGATTTACAGGAGCTAAACAAGATGAAAAGGGATTTTACGTGGAAGTTACAGATCCTAATACCTATAAAAGTAGAAAAGTATATTTAGAAGAAGAGCCGAGTTACTACAACCCTGCTTATGTAATGAGAAGTGAACCTGTAGATGTTGCTGTATGGAAGAGTAAATTTACTGAATGTGATAATGAAGATGTAAATGAAGCTTTGAATTGTTCAATGAATGCAGGATTAAGAACAGAAGTTGATGAATTTGTAAACAATAGTTTTTTATCAGTTACTGTAAGAGATTCTAAAATAAAATCTTATTCTTCAATATTAGATAAAGATAATGAAAAATTATTTAATGTTGTATATGAAATTCGTTCTTGCTTAACTGTTGATACTAATCAATGTGATACTAACTTAAGCTATTTAGATATTAGGTTAGAAAAAGAAAATAAAACAGTAGATAAATGGAAGAAATATCCGTTATTTTCAAAAGATTATTTCTCTAAAAGTATTTCTAATTCAAAAAACAGTCCTTTGGTAACAGAAGAAGACGATTTGATAGAGTTATTTAAAAATGCTTTGTCATTACAAAGTAATAATTTTAATGATGAAGAAAGAAATATTATTTACAACATTTATCCATCAGATTTATATAAAACATATTCTGATCCATCATTGAATTATGAGGATTTAAAAGACTTTACTTACAGTGAAGATATGTTTGATCGTAAGGGTAAAAATTCATCAGGCTCATCAAGTAGCAATGTGGTTAATAATCAAACAAGCAATGATAAAAAGGAAGAAATTTACGGAGAGCCTAATTATCCTGAGCTTAATATGCCAACAGCTAGGGAAATATTAGATCCATTTAATAAATTTTTCCCTACTTTGAAAAATTTCAAGTTAAAAACTCAATCGGCAACGTGTCCAACGTGGTCTTTTAATATATGGAATAAAACGTTTACTATTGAAAGTCATTGTCCATTATTAGAACAGCAACGGCAACTGATACAGTTAATATTTAGTATAGTATGGGGTTTTATTGCTCTTCGTCATTTACTTACAGCTTAGGTTATTATTATGGGAAAGTTAATTTTATCTTTGTTTAGTGGTTTGTTAGGATTTATTTTTAAAGGGGTTGTTGCTAAATTCTTCGTTTTCTTTGCCTTATTTTATGTAACAACCGAATTTATTCCTGTTGTTATAGATTTATTTATTCCTGATAGTTTAATACCTAATTTAAATACATTATTTGATTTAGTTCCTAGCAGTTTATGGTATTTCTTAAACTTAATTGAATTTCCTTTAGGGATTTCTTTAGTTATATCTGCATTACTTGCACGATTTGTTATTCGTAGATTACCAATTATAGGATGATGTTATGGCGATTTCTGCATATGTCGGTGTGCCTGGAAGTGGGAAATCATATGAAGTAGTTAAATCAGTGATTTTACCCGCAATTCAATCTGGGCGTAGAGTAGTATCAAATGTATATGGATTAAATGAAGAAAAAATACATCAATATTTATTGAAAAATAATAGAAAGTTGAGAGAAGAGCAGTTAGGCGAGTTAATTTATGTTAGTAATGAGCAATGTTTAGATCCTAATTTTCTTCCATCAATGGAAGAACAAGATACTTTTTGTAAAGCTGGTGATCTGATAGTTATTGATGAAGTCTGGCGAATTTGGGGAAGTGATAAGGATATACCCAAAAATCATAGATCTTTTATTGCAGAACATCGTCATTTTTCTCATCCTGATACTGGTATAACCTGTGATCTTGTTGTAATAAATCAAGATGTAGCACAAATACCACGTTTTATCAAAGATAGAATAGAAACGACGTATAGAATGCAAAAACACGTTTCTTTAGGCTTTCGTAACAGATACCGCGTTGATGTATTTCAGGGGGTGAAGTTATTTAAGTCTAACAGAATGAATTATTACCAAGAGAAGTATGATAATGAGATTTTTGAGTTATATAAATCTTATGAAAGCACAAATGCAAAAGAAAGCGTAACCGATAAAAGGCAGTCAATTTTTTCATCTAAAAAGATCTTGTTATATATGGTAATTACACCAGTAGTAATTGCTGTATCAGCGTATTTTGTGTATGACTATTTTAATCAATATATGCAACCTGAGCAAAAAAATAATCAAATTCAGCAAAGTCAAGGAATGAGTTCAGGTACTGTTGATTCTCAAGTAAATGTTCAACCGAAGATTATAAAAACTTTATCAACAAAATGGAGAATAACAGGCGAATTGAAAAAGGAAGGTAAGGATTATGTCGTTCTTTCAGATAATCAAGGGCGTTTACGTTTAGAGCCTAGAAGCTCATTTTTATTTAGTGGAAGAATGTTGCAAGGAGAAATTGATAATCAGATTGTTAATTATTATTCGGGAGAGATGAAATGAAGCGTTATGCCGCAGTATTAGTGTCTTTGTTTAGTACGTTTACGATGGCAAAAAATGTAGATTTTAAGCTAGAAGCCGTGCCATTTCCTAAAGCGATTTCAATGATATATGATGAAGTATTAGAAAAGCCTTATATGTTAGATCCTAAATTATCTAATGATCCACGTGTTATTAGCTTTCACACAACTGAAAAGCAAGATTTTAATGAGTTTATTAAGCGTTATTTTGAGAATATGAATGTTAAAGTCTATGAGAAGAATGGGGTCGTCTATATTGCTCACGTTGAACCAAAACCAGTGAAGATTGTAAAGCGTAGTTTTGTATATAATCCTGTACATCGTGATGTAGAATACTTGGCTGGATTTCTTCAAGATGGAGAAGGTCAAGTATCAGCAAGTGGCGATAAACTTGTATATTATGGTACTCAAGAAGATATTAACCGTGTAAAAAGCGTTCTTAAATCTGTAGATACTAAAACTCGTGAAGTTGTTGTTACAGGTTATTTGTTTGAAGTTCAAACTGAAGAAAAGCAGGGCAGTGGTATTAACTTTTTGGCTAAATTATTATCTGGAAAGCTAGGTATTTCTATTGGTGCTAAACAAAATTATGAGAATTTCATAACAATCAATGCTGGTAATTTAGATGCAATGATTGAATTATTCAGGGAAAATACGCATTTCAGAGTAATTAGCTCGCCTACGTTAAGAGTAAAATCAGGTTCTACAGGTAATTTCTCGGTTGGTTCTGATGTACCAGTATTATCAAATGTGGTGTATCAAGATACAAGAGCTGTTCAATCTATTGAGTATCGTTCTTCAGGTGTTATATTTGAGATTTTGCCAATCATTAAAGGGCAATCAATAGATTTAAAAATTCAGCAACAGTTATCAAACTTTGTAAAAACAGATACTGGTGTAAATCAATCCCCAACGTTGTTAAAACGAGATCTAGTAACAGATGTAAGCGTAAAAAGTGGTGATGTGATTGTTTTAGGTGGTCTTGCAGAGAACAAAGTAAGTAATGGTGAAACAGGATTTTCTTTTCTACCTAAAGGATGGTTTTCAGGTAAATCAACATCAGATACAAAGACAGACATAATTTTACTGTTACAAGTGAAAGAGATTTAGTCTTAAATGAAAAGTTAAAAAATAATCAGAACTTGCTTCTGATTATTTTTTGACTTCAACAACTGAAGCGAAGCGAAAGGCGTTAGCATTCGATGTAAATTACACGGTAACATACTTATGAAAGCGTTTGATATTTGGAAAGCTCAAATACCTGAGCTTGTGGGAAGTTGTGAAATGATAATGGATATTAGACGCTGAAAAGTTAATTTAATCAAATACTTGATGAAAATGGAAAGCCCTTTAAATGAGCTACGCCCGCAGTTGTACGAGGACGTGGCTCATTTAAAGGGCTTGATCTTTGTAGGATGTATTGGGTAAATTTACGTTCATTTTCTTACTTTCTGTTTTGGTAACTAATTTCGCATAATGTGGATTATGTTAAATATAATGCAGAAGTAATCAAAATAACTATACTCCATTTGTTTCTATAACCTCTAACCTCTATAAAAGAAAAACCTAGCTGCATTTTTTGCAACTAGGTTTTTGTTCTTCTAGTTTTTATCATTTATTATTCGTGATGCTTATCTTTCGCTCGTTCCAAAATATGCTGGATTTCTACCATCATCTCTTGGTCTTCATCTAATGCAATTTTACGCATTGCTTCGTTTTTGAAGCTTTCTAATTTAGGGTCATAAACTTCAGCCATCAATTTTACGCGATGACGGTCTTTATCGAAGTAATATTTACAGATCTCATCTGCTACTCCATATTCAATGCCTAGTTCTTCTAGTGCTTTACGCCCCATACGAACGGATGAATCGAATAATTCACGCACTTGGATATCAGCCCCTGCTTTGTAAAGCTCAAACACGTGGCGACGGTCATACGCACGGGTTAAAATACGAATATTTGGATTTAACGCACGCACTGTTTCTACAATATGCAACGCTTGTTTTTTGTCATCAACAGCGACAATCATTAAATCAGCGGTTTCAATGCCAGCATTACGCAGTAATTCTGGACGCGTTGCATTGCCGTAATAGCTTTTTACTCCCATACCCTTCAAACCTTCAACCAGTTTAGCATCCATATCAATTACCGTTGCGTGATAGCCCGACATCGTTAAAATATGGTTCACTATTTGACCATAACGCCCAATTCCGACCAGAATAACAGAACGTTGTTCATCAATGTGATCTTCTGGCTGACTGTTTTTTTCCGCTAAACGAGGTGCTACAAATTTATTATGCAATAGGATTGTAATTGGGGCAAAAATCATTGAAAGTACTACAATAGCGGTTAAATTTGCTTGAATTTCTGCATTGATTACGCCTTTTGTCGTTGCTGCAGCAAATAATACGAAGGCAAACTCCCCGCCTTGTGCCATTACTACTGCTCTATCCATCGCATTTGTATTTGAACTTCCCGCCAGTTTTGCGATACCGAAAATCACCAACGATTTTACAAACATCATCGCAACAACCGCAGATAAAATTAGCAACCAATTATTGAATACCACATTCAGATCTAATGCCATTCCTACACCGAGGAAGAATAATCCAAGTAATAAGCCTCTGAATGGTTCGATATCCGCTTCTAATTGGTGACGGAAGCTTGATTCTGAAAGTAACACACCTGCAACGAACGCTCCCATTGCGGTCGATAACCCCCCCTCTTCCATCAACCATGCTGAGCCAAGCACCACAAATAACGCCACAGCTGTCATCAATTCACGTATTTTGGTTTTTGCTAAAATGCGGAATAACGGGTTTAAGAGCCAAATGCCTGCTACCACTAATGCCGTAACGGATAAGCCTGCAGTGCTGATTTTCTGCCAAATTGGTGTTGTATCTACCATTGCTGTTGCATCGGCTGGCGCTAAGAATGATACGACTGCAAGTAATGGCACGATGATTAAGTCTTCAAAAAGCAAGATCGAAATCATTTTTTGACCACGGTAGCTTGCCATATCGCCACGTTCGCTTAACACCTGCATAACGATTGCCGTTGAGGTTAAAACGAAACCGGCTCCCGCAATAAACGCCACTTGCCAAGGGAAACCAAATGCCATCGCCACGAAGGTTAATAAAATTGCACTTACGACAACCTGTGCACTACCCAAGCCGAAAATCTGACGGCGCAAGCCCCACAAATGCGAAGGCTTCATTTCCAAGCCAATAATAAAGAGGAACATTACCACACCGAGCTCAGCGATATGAATGATGGATTGCGGGTCAGAAAAAAGCCCAAATCCAAATGGCCCAATCGCCAAACCTGCGGCTAAATAACCTAAGACCGAACCTAAACCAATTTTTTTGAAAATTGGCACTGTAATAATTGCTGCACCTAATAAAGTAACGACACTTAATAATTGACCTGCACCTTCAGCTGCCATAACTCTCCTTAAAAAATAAAAACGAGAAGATGCTCTCATTATCGGCTAAAATCGCTTAAATTTCTAGCTAAAATCTTGACATTTACCGAACTTTTACCGTTTTCTCTAATCGCCTTAAGAAATTTACCAAATAGTGATAAAATAATGAAAATTCCCTCTAATGATATTAGGAAAATTACGATGACTACCCCATTTATTGATTTGCAAATTGCTAGCGAAAACCAAGAAGGTTTACCGGCCGTTGAACAATTTACCCACTGGGTGCAAACTACCCTTGCTTTCGAGGCTCAAACTGAAGATTTCCCCGAAACGGAAATGACAATCCGTATTGTAGATGAAGAAGAAAGCCACCATCTGAACCTCACTTATCGTGGCAAAGATAAACCAACCAATGTGCTCTCTTTTCCATTTGAAGTGCCTGATGAAGTGGAACTTGCCTTATTAGGTGATTTAGTGATTTGCCGCCAAGTGGTTGAACGTGAAGCTGAAGAGCAACAAATCAGCCTCGAATCACATTGGGCACATTTAGCGGTACACGGTACGTTGCATCTACTGGGTTACGATCACATCGTAGATGCAGAAGCTGAAGAAATGGAAGGATTAGAAACAGAGATTATGCAAAAACTCGGTTTTGAGGATCCGTATCTTTCTGAAAAAACGATTGAAGAATAATTAGCAAGCTGTATGCGTAAACTGGTTATTCTTACTCAAATTCCTTCTTGGTTTTCCGAGCAACTCAATAAAAGCGTTACAACGCATCGAAAAAATATCCTTCAAGAAGGAATTTTTTTACCTCACGAGGTAGAAACTCAATCCCATTGGCAATTTATTCCCTTTTCAAATGCCAAAAGTCTGCTTGGTTCAGAGTTTCCTACCGCGTTCTATTTTATGGGAAGCTGTCCCATTCAATTTAACCTAGAAGCCTTTGCTATTCTTGCAGGAACAATTCAACATCAAGGTTGTTTATATTTAATTTGCCCAAATTGGGAAAAGTTGGAAACTATTCCTGACCAAGATACGTTACGTTGGAACGAAAATTACTCTATTCTCTGTCCTACGTTTTACCAACATTTTAAAGATTTAGTCCACCAATTTGGTTTTTCTATCGACAACAGATTAGATACCCTCTCCATCACAAGCGGTCAAAATCAAGCAAATTTTTGTGAAAAAGTAGAAACAGACCTAACCAAAGAACAGCAAAACATTTTCAAAAATCTGCCGCTTGCAAACGAAGATATTCATCTGATTACAGCACCACGTGGACGAGGGAAATCTACTCTCGCTGGGGAATTGGCTACAAAAATTGCTCAACAAAATAGTGTTGTGATTACCGCCCGTAGCCGTAAAGCATTAACCAATTTCTGGAAACTTTCAGATAACACGCAAATGCCATTTTTTGCCCCAGATGCTTTATTACAACAAATTGAAGAAAAAAACATTTCACCAAATCAATGGCTTTTTGTCGATGAAGCGGCAAGCCTTCCCCTCCCATTTTTACAGCAATTTTGCAGCTATTTCGATAAAGTCGTTTTAACCACAACAACGCATAATTACGAAGGGACAGGCAGAGGCTTTTCTCTCAAACTGCCCAAACAAATTAACCGCCAAATAAAGCATTGGCAGCTTAGCCAACCGCTCCGTTGGCAAGCAAATGACGCACTGGAAGCCTTCGTAAATGCCCTTTTGCTACTTGATGAAGATCTTTCATACACCGAAAACAACGGAAGATCGCAAAAACACGATTACACCGCTGAAGAAATGAACTTAAGTGAGAAAAAAGCCTTTTACGCATTACTCTCTCAAGCCCATTACAAAACGACCCCTACGGATCTTCGGCGTTTATTGGATGGAACAAACCAGCAATTTTTCCGTGTATTACATCAAGAACACACATTGCTTGGTGGTATTTGGGCAATCGATGAAGGCGGCTTAGATCCAGAACTTATCCAAGCGATTTGGCGCGGCTCTCGCCGTCCTCAAGGTAATTTAATGGCTCAATATCTATGCTTTCAAGCTAATTTGCCAGAGGCTTGCGAACTTCGTTCCATGCGTATTTCTCGTATTGCAGTCGACCCAAATTATCAGAATCAAGGCGTAGGCAAGCGGTTAATTTCTGAGTTTATTTTGCAAATCCGCCAACAAAAACAACCGCTTGTCGATTTTGTTTCCGTCAGTTTTGGTATGACAGAAAATTTATTGCATTTTTGGAAGCAAGCAGGCTTTATATTAGTGCAAATTACACCGAATAAAGAAGCCAGCAGTGGCTACCCAAGTGCGATGATGCTCTACCCTATTACCGAACAAGGAAAAACGTTCTGTGAAAAAGCCAAAACGAAATTTGAACATGATCAAGCGGTGATTTTTAACCAAGAAAATGCAAATTTCAGCTTTCAAGCAGAAGATAGACAGAATCTTTTCGGCTTTGCAAATTATCACCGAACATTAACCGCTTGTTATGCGAGCCTAAAGCGGTTGTATTTTTCCGATACCTCGCAATTTGCGGAACTTGCCGAGATTTTATCAAGCCCTTGGAATGCAAAATATAGTAAATCACAAATTGAGCAATGGCGGAAAATTGTTCAGCAAAAAATATTCTATGCAAACGTTTAATTTCACTTGCAAAAATACCTATTTAGTTTTATAAATCAAACACTCTAACTTTTGATCAAACACAACTTGAGAGGTAAGAAATGTCGATGTTTAACCATATCCAAGCAGCTCCAGCAGACCCCATTTTAGGCTTAGGCGAAGCATTCAAAGCAGAAACCCGTGAAGGTAAAATTAACTTAGGGATCGGCGTTTATATGAATGCGGAAGGCAAAACCACAATCGTAAATGCGGTAAAAGAAGCCGAACGCCAATTATTAGCCAATGAAACAACTAAGAATTACTTAACCATTGACGGCGTGCAAGCCTACAACGCTCACACGCAAAAATTGCTTTTCGGTGAAAATGCGGAAGTAATTACCTCAGGTCGTGCAAAAACCGCACAAAGTTTAGGTGGTACGGGTGCATTACGTATTGCAGCAGAATTTATCAAACGCCATACTTCTGCCAAAAACGTTTGGATTTCAAACCCAACTTGGCCAAACCACAATGCGATTGTAAACGCTGTGGGTTTAACCGTAAAACATTACCGTTATTATAATGAAACAACTAAACGCCTAGATTGGGATAATTTAATCGCCGATTTAAGCCAAGCAGAATCAGGCGATGTCGTGTTATTCCACGGTTGCTGTCACAACCCAACAGGAATCGATCCAACACCCGCACAATGGGACGAATTAGCTAAAATGTCGGCTGAAAAAGGTTGGTTACCGTTATTTGACTTCGCTTATCAAGGTTTCGCAAATGGTTTAGAAGAAGATACCTACGGTTTACGTGCTTTCGTAAAAAATCATCGCGAATTATTAGTCGCAAGTTCTTATTCGAAAAACTTTGGTTTATACAACGAACGTGTAGGTGCTTTCACACTGATCGCAGACAATGCCGAAGTGGCAAATAAAGCCTTCACGCAAATTAAAGCGATTATCCGCACCCTCTACTCCAACCCAGCCTCACACGGGGCAAGTGCGGTTGCAACCGTATTAAGCAACCCAGCGTTAAAAGCAGAATGGGAAGCAGAATTAACCGAAATGCGTAACCGCATTAAATCAATGCGTAGCCGTTTGGTGGAATTATTAAAAGAGAAAGGCGCAACACAAGATTTCTCATTTATTAACGAGCAAAACGGGATGTTTTCTTTCAGCGGTTTAACCCCAGAACAAGTTGATAAGCTCCGCGAAGATTTCGCGATTTACGCTGTTCGTTCAGGTCGTATTAACGTGGCAGGAATTGTTGATAGCAATATCGAAAAATTAGCAGAAGCAATTGTGAAGGTGCTGTAAGATGAGTTTTTAAAGGTATATAAAAAAGCCAGCAACCGCTGGCTTCTTTCTAGTATCTCCGTTTAACCTCTTCAACATTAAACATCTTCGGTTTATCTACTCCTTGCAATAACTGGTAGTAATAATCATAAGTTAATACATTTTGCACATAGCCTCGAGTTTCCAAAAATGGAATAGAGGCGATAAACTCATCCATTGCCAATCGCCCGCCTGCACGTTCTAACCAAAGAGTAACACGGCTTGCACCTGCATTATAGGCGGAAGCAATCAGAATACGGTTTTGTGGGTACTTCTCATTTAATTCTGCCAAATGTGCAGTGCCGAGCATGATATTGCGGAAAGGCTCGATTAAATCACGTTCTCCCGTGTAAATTAATTCATTCCCTTTCGCTGTATTACTTGCTGTACTTGGTAACATCTGCATTAAACCGATCGCATTGGCGTGTGAGCGTGCTTGTGGGTTCCACGCACTTTCTTGGCGAGCAATTGCCATTGCAAAAGTTTGCGTTATCGGTTTTTCTTGCAAATTCATCGCAAACCAATCGGCATAAGCATTCGGCAAGCGAAGCGGAATGTAATCCCACGCTTTGGCTTGAATGGTGCCCTCTACCGCCAAATCATACCAATTCTGCTCAAGGGCAAATTGGCTAATTGCAAGTTTTTCCTCAAAATCAACCGCTTGTAATAGCTCAATCCAAGCGGTTTTTGCTTGTGCCATACGGTTCAATTCCCGCAGTTCGGCAATGCGATCAAGCGGTTGTTTCCATTGTAATTTTTGCAAATCCGTCAGTGGGGCAACCGTTGGCATTTCAACTTGGTAAGCTTGTCCCAGTTGCTCGGCGGCTAACATCGGATAGAAACCTCGCTCTTTAGCTAATGCAGCCAACACCTTTTGTTGTTCTTCTTTTGGTAAGGTTTTTGCCTGCCAATAACGCCATTCCGCCTTATTTTTCCCTTCTTCGCTAAGTAATACTAGCCACGGCTTGAGATCGCTTTGTTGCCAAATTGCTATTCGTAAACGACGCTCAGTGAGATTATCCGCCTTAAGTTCCCTCAATTGTGCATCTCGCCACAGTTGGAAACTCGGATCTGAATGGTCAAACAGACGGCTAATAAAACCGATTTTCCAATCCTGAATTTCATCTGCTGTCAGTTGCCATTTATCCGCCCATTGCTGATAAAGTGTAAAACTTGGATTTTGCATTTGCTCACTCAAAGTATTTACCCATTTGGGGAAAGCGGCTAGCACAATGCGTTTGTTTTCAGCGGTAAGCGGTTGATTTTCGATAAAATTCTGTAAGCTGTTTGGATTGTTCTGTAATGCTTGAACTGCGTTTAGCCAAGCTTGCAATTCAGGATCTTGAGTTTGAGTGAGTAAATTGGCCAAACCTTGTTTTGCTTCTAAATGGAAAAAATTGACCGCTTTCTGTCTAATTTTTTCAGGCGTTCGCAAGCCTTGATCTCGCCAATAAGCTTCAATCCCCGCACATTCTGACGGCAATTGTCCGTTGGTTTTCCAGTAATTCGGTTCTACATTGCTTGGCGTCAGCCAGAAATCATTATTTTCAGAGTTATTACCTTGCCAAAATTGATCAAATTTCGTCAGTAATTTACCCATTTCTTCTGAACTTGGCTCAACGGTTTGATTGGCTTGAGCCGCTTCAGGATTGATCTGTAACTGCTCGGCTAACAATTGAAATTGCGCAGAAAATAGGCGACATTGATTAAGTACGCTTGTTGCACTTACCGTTTGTCCATAAGCCAACAATTCTTCCCATTTTTGTTGTTGATAAAGCGTTTCAAACGGGCGTTGTGCAAGCTGATTATGTTTCGCAATGTTCGGATATTGTGCAATAAACTGCTGCAATTCCTCATCAGTCAGTATATTTGCCTTAATTTTAGCTCTTACCAATGCCCATTGAGCATCTTCATATAATGGATATCCAACCAAAGTCATCTGAAGTTGCTGAACCAATGCCAAAATATTTGGCGATAAATTTTTTTGTTGTTCACTGGCTTTAAGTAATCCTTCAAGTTGTAGAAAATTATTACGTTGCATCAGCCGTGTTTGTTGCTCGGATTGTTGAGCCTGCTTCCAGCCTTTTTCCCAATCTGCAATATTGGTGGTCGCGATATTTTGTGTTTCAGTTGAAGAGTGAGGTTTGGGATTATTTGCCCAAACCAAGGGGGTTGCCAAGCAAAGGGCAAGATAGCTTTTTTTCCACATTTTATCTCTTTCCTTAAAAATAATTCCTTTTCTTTGAATACAAAAAACGCTTGAAGTTGCAAGCCCCAAGCGTTTTCTTTGGTAGAATAGATTACTCTTCAATAACCACTTTACCAATATAATCTAAATTGCGGTAATGCTGTGCGTAATCGATGCCAAAGCCAACCACAAATTCATCAGGAATAGCGAATCCAACCCATTCCACAGGCACTTCTACTTCTCGGCGAGAAGGTTTGTCTAAAAGAGTACAAATAGCAATTGAACGTGGTTCACGAAGTTTTAAGATTTCACGAACTTTATTAAGCGTAAAGCCTGTATCAATAATATCTTCCACGATTAATACATCTTTACCTTGAATTTCGCTGTCTAAATCTTTTAAGATTTTGACATCACGACTTGATTCTGTGCTTAATCCATAGCTAGAAGCGGTTAAAAAATCAACCTCAACAGGCAAGTCGAGATAACGAACTAAATCTGCCATAAACATAAAAGAACCGCGCAATAAACCGACAACCACCAAGTTTTGGCAATGTTCAAATTGTTGATAATGACGGTTAATTTCTTGAGCCAACTCTTTTATGCGAGATTGAATATCTTCACGAGAAATTAGCGTTTCAATGTGATGTTTTTTCATAAAATGCTCTCTTTAAAAATTTTTGCTACTCTAGCAAAATTCAATTCATTTTACTAGCTGTTTGCAAACGTTTGCAATTTTATTTAGGCTACAGCCATTATCTCTTCAATATCCGCAATCTCTTTCGGGCAACCGCTGGTGAGGTTTTTATTTCCGTACTCGGTCATCAATAAATTATCTTCAATGCGAATGCCAATGCCCTTATATTGCTCTGGCACATCTGCATCACAGGCGATATATAAACCAGGCTCGACGGTAATTACCATACCGATTTCTAATGGGCGACTGCGTTCGTTACTGTAATCGCCAACATCATGTACATCTAAACCAAGCCAATGACCTAAACCGTGCATATAAAATTGGCGATACGCTTTTTGTTCAATCAAGGTGTGTACATCGCCTTTTAAAATACCGAGAGCGACCAAGCCTTCAGTAAAAATCTCAATTACTCGATCATTTGCCATTTTGATAGAATTACTCGGCACTAATAGTTTAATTGCCTCTTTTTGGGCTTTTAGAACTAATTCATAAATCTCTTTTTGCGGCTCACTGAATTTACCGTTTACAGGGAAAGTGCGGGTAATATCACCTGCATAATAAGCAAACTCTGCCCCAGCATCAATCAACAACAAATCCCCGTCTTTCATTACCGCACTATTCTCATCATAGTGAAGCACGCACGCATTTTCACCGCTTGCTACAATCGAATTATAAGAAGGAAAACGAGCTCCAAAGCGGTTAAATTCGTGCTGAATTTCGCCTTCAATTTCCATCTCGTAACGATTTGGACGCGTCTGTTTCATTGCACGAATATGAGCTAATGCTGAAATATGGCAAGCCTGTTGAATAAGTGCAATTTCCGCGGTAGATTTAATTAAACGCATCTCTGAAAGCATTGGTCGCCAGTCAATCACTTCTTTAAACTGAGCAGAAACAACCTTATCGCCCCACGCTTGATATCCTTGGGCATAGTAGCAAGCGGTTAAATTTTGTGTTTTTTCTGCAAAAGTTTTGTCAAGATGTTCAATTTCAAATGCAGCATCAACTTTTAAGATTTCTGGTGCAGCTTCCACACCTAAGCGACGACCTGTCCAAATCTCTTTTTCACGATCTTTTTTGCGTAAAAAAATGGTGCTTTCACATTGCCCGTTTCGCTTAATTAACAATAATGCTGACTCTGGCTCGGCAAAGCCTGTGAGATACCAGAAATAGCTATCTGGACGGAAGTGGTAATTGCAGTCATTATTACGGCGTTTTTCGGTTTCTGTAAAAATAATAAAGGCGGAATTGTCTTGCATTTGAGCAAAAACTTTTTTGCGGCGGGTAATGAATTCTTCTCGTGGAAGTTCAGCAAGATAGGCGAGATCCATAGTTCCTCTCTTAGCCCTATTAGGCTTTTAACTGTTCAATTTCTTTAATAAATTCGTCAATATCTTCAAAACTGAGATAGACAGAAGCAAAGCGGATATAAGCTACTTTATCTAACTCTTTTAATACATCCATCGCTAACGTGCCCACCAATTTACTTGGCACTTCACGTTCGCCAGTAGCTCGCAGTTGCACAATAATCTGGTTAATCGCACGCTCTTGGTCATCTGCACTTACTGGGCGTTTTTCCAATGCTTTGATTAAACTGATGCGTAATTTATTGGCATCAAAAGGTTCGCGATTCCCATTATTTTTCACAATATAGGGAATAAAAAGCTCTGCCGACTCAAAAGTGGTAAAACGCTCTTTACAACTTGTGCATTCACGACGGCGGCGGATTTGATAACCATCTGCCGCCAAGCGTGAATCAATCACTTTAGTTTCTTCTTTACTACAAAATGGACAACGCATAATACTCTCTCGTGTTCTAAAATGTGATTTTATTTCGTGTAAAAAACGATCAAAAAAATAAAAAAAGCCCCTTGCAAAGGGGCTACTCGGAAAGCAAATTTATGAAATCGGTTGTTGAACACAACTCTAGTTTTTGTTACTCGCAAAGATACTCGAAAATTTTTGCTTTTTCAAACGCATTTTACAAAAACAGAAAACCAATGTTTAAATTTGTGATCGAGTTCAAATTTTCATTATGAACGCGATCATTTTTTAATCAAATTAAACACTATAAACGGCGTGCCTGCCAATAGGCTTTTGTCCAAAATGGCGTATTCATACTGGAATAAATAACCCCACCTTTGGTTGAAGCGTGCAAGAATTGCCCATTTTTCACATAAACCCCAACGTGCTTACCATTTGGTCCTCGCCCCGTATTGAAGAAAACCAAATCGCCCGTTCTGATTTCGTGTTTCTCGATTTTTCTGCCCACCTTAGCTTGATCAACCGTCATTCTTGGTAAATCAATACCAAACAAGTCCCTAAACGTGATTTGCATAAACCCAGAGCAATCAACCCCACTACGAGAATTTCCGCCAAGCTTATAACGTGTGCCTTTCCATTCTTGCTGATGCTCGCTTAAATTCGCAATCACCAAAATGGGATCGCCTAAACTGGTTTTGTTTGTGCGATAAATTTTGCTTACTTGCGATTGAGATGATGGACCTGAAGAACAAGCGGTCAAAATGGCAGCTAAACTTACCATCATCACTTTCGATAAATGTTTTCTTAAAAATGCTTTCATAGCTCCACCCAATGAAATGCCCAAAAACGTTTGAGCACCTTTTAGTTTTGGCTCTCTACTTACTCTTTTTTGCTGAACTAACACGATCACGCATTTTTTGCCCTGCTTTAAAAACCACCACGCGACGAGCAGAAATTGTGACACTTTCACCCGTTTTAGGGTTGCGTCCTGGGCGTGCTTTTTTCTCACGCAAGGTAAAATTACCAAAACCAGATAATTTTACTTCTTCACCTGAAGCCAATGTTTTTCTGATTTCGTCAAAAAATTGATCAATAAACAATTTTGCGGCTTGTTTGTCGAATCCTTTTGCCATCAATGCTTCCGCAAGTTCAACTTTAGTGAGAGCCATAGAATATCCTTTTACGAATTAGTCACGAAGTACCGCATTAAAACGTTCTGCAAGCGCCGCTAAAACTGCTTGCATTACCGCAGTAATTTCGTCTTCTTCTAACGTTTTTTCGGTATCTTGAATTGTTAAGCTAATCGCTAAACTTTTCTTACCTTCTGCAAGATTTGTACCTTGGTAAACGTCAAATAAATTCACGCCAACCAATTTTTCTTCACCTGCTTTACGGCAAGTTTCAAGCACTTCACCTGCTGCAACAGTTTCATCAACTACTACCGCAATATCTCGATTATTCGCAGGGAATTTAGAAATCTCTTTCGCTGCTGGCACAGGGCGTTCTGAAATCGCTGAAGCTAATAATTCAAACACCACTGGCTTGCCTTTAATACCGAGTTTTTGCACGATTGAAGGGTGAACCGTACCGATAAAACCAATTTCTTTACCATCAAGCATAATTGCCGCAGATTGCCCTGGGTGTAAGGCTGGGAACTGTTTTGCCACAAATTGCAGATCTTGACGTGCTGCTGTTAAAGAAAGCACGCGTTCTAAATCGCCTTTTAAGTCGAAGAAATCTACCGCTTCAGCTTTATTTTCCCAATGGGTTGCACGTTTATCGCCTACGATTGCTGCTGCAAATACAGGTTCTTGACGCACGCCCAATTCTGCATTTGCATCAGGAATAAAACGTAATCCTGCTTCAAAAATACGCACGCGGTTTTGTTGGCGATTTTGGTTATACGCAATGGTTTCCAGCAAGCCCGTTAAGAGCGACACTCGCATTGCCGACATTTCGCTTGAAATTGGATTCGGCAGAATTAGCGCTTCTTGGTCTGGGTGCAATAATTGTTGTACTTTCGGATCAACGAAGCTATAAGTAATTACTTCTTGATAATCGCTATCCACTAACGCCGTACGCACACGAATCGTTTCTAATAATTTTTCTGGCGTGCCTTTCATTTCAAGGTGTGCCAATGGCGAATTATTTGGAATGCTGTTGTAGCCGTAAATACGCGCTACTTCTTCAATTAAATCTTCTTCAATTTCAATATCAAAACGCCAGCTTGGTGCAACTGCTGTCCAAGTGTCATTTTCAAAGGTAACATTTAAGCCTAAACGAGTGAGAATATCAGTCACGATTTCATCTTCGATATGGTATCCGATCACCGCATCTAATTTGCTACGGCGTAAGCTCACAGTTTGGCGAGTTGGTAAATGTTCTTTTGCAACCGCCTCTACAATTTCGCCCGCTTCACCGCCACAAATCTCTAATAATAATGCGGTAGCACGTTCCATCGCTTGACAAGTTAATTCAGGATCGACACCACGCTCAAAACGGTGTGAAGCATCAGTGTGTAAGCCGTATTGACGTGCACGCCCAGTGATAGCAAGCGGTGCAAAGAATGCGGCTTCTAATACCACATCTTTAGTTTCTTCATTCACGCCACTGGCTTTACCACCAAAAATCCCTGCCATTGCTAATGCACCTTTGCTATCCGCAATTACAAGCGTATTCGGTTGTAATTTTGCCGTTGTGCCGTCTAATAACACAAGTTCTTCATCAGCTTTTGCCATACGTACTTGAATTGCGCCATCAATTTTTGCTACATCAAATGCGTGCATTGGCTGACCTAACTCAAGCAAGCTCAAGTTTGTGATGTCCACGATTGGATCGATAGAACGAATACCACAACGGCGCAATTTTTCCTGTAACCATAATGGCGATGTTGCCTTTACGTTCACATTTTTTACCACACGAGCTAAATAACGTGGGCAAGCCTCTGGTGCTTGTAATTCAACTGCTACTTTATCAGCAATGGTTGCAGGCATTGCTTCAATTGCTGGTGCTTTTACTTCTGCACGGTTAATCACGCCCACTTCACGTGCAATACCTGCAATGCTTAAGCAGTCTGCACGGTTTGGCGTTAAGCTAATTTCGATTGCCACATCGTTTAAGTTTAAGTATTGACGGAAATCTGTGCCGATTGGTGCATCTGCAGGAAGCTCAATAATACCACTATGATCTTCTTTAATGCCTAATTCAGAGAATGAGCAAAGCATCCCTTCCGATGGCTGACCGCGTAATTTGGTTTTTTTAATTTTGAAATCACCAGGTAACACCGCACCTTCTGTCGCACACGCCACTTTTAAGCCTAAACGGCAATTTGGTGCACCACACACGATATCTAATAAACGTTCACCGCCCACGTTCACTTTTGTTACACGTAATTTATCTGCATCAGGGTGTTGTGCACATTCCACTACTTCACCAATCACCACACCTGTGAACTCACCTGCTACAGGCTCAACGCTATCAACTTCTAAACCTAACATCGTAATTTGGTCGCACAGCTGTTCCGTTGAAATTGCAGGGTTCACCCACTCACGCAACCAAGATTCATTGAATTTCATTTTATATCCTTTCCAATTTTGTAAAATCTTTGCGGAATTTTACCGCTTGTATATGATAAACATCGTTATCAAATCTCCCCTACCCCCTCTTTTGAAAAAGAGGGATTGGGGGAGATTTTAGTGAAGCGTTATTTAAACTGTTTCAAGAAACGCAGATCGTTCTCAAAGAATGAACGTAAATCAGTCACGTTATAACGTAACATCGTTAAACGTTCCACACCCATACCGACGGCAAAACCGCTGTATTCTTCAGGGTCGATACCCACGTTGCGTAACACGCTTGGATGAACCATACCGCAACCTAACACCTCTAACCATTTACCATTTTGACGCATTACATCAACTTCGGCTGAAGGCTCTGTGAATGGGAAGAATGAGGGACGGAAACGCACTTGTAAATCTTCTTCAAAAAACGCTTTTAAGAAATCGTGGATTAAACCTTTTAACTCAGTAAAGTTCGCTTTTTTATCTACATAAAGCAATTCGATTTGGTGGAACATTGGCGTATGAGTTTGGTCGTAGTCGTTACGATACACACGACCTGGAGCAACAATACGTAAAGGAGGTTGCACTTTTTCCATCGTACGGATTTGCACGCCCGATGTTTGGGTGCGTAATAGACGGTTTGCATCAAACCAGAAAGTATCGTGATCAGCACGTGCTGGGTGGTGTGCAGGAATGTTTAGCGCATCAAAGTTATAGTAATCGCTTTCTACTTCGGGACCGTTCGCCACGGTAAAACCTAATTCAGAGAAGAATTTCACTACACGCTCAATCGTAATGGAAACAGGGTGTAAACCGCCCAATTCAGTTTTACGACCAGGCAATGAAACATCAATGCTTTCATTCGCTAATTTTGCGTTTAATTCTGCTGTTTCTAACGCTTCTTTTTTCGCATTTAACGCATTTTGCGCAATTTGTTTCGCATCATTGATTTTTTGCCCTACCGCAGGACGCTCTTCTGCTGGCACATCACGCAAGCCTTGCATTAACGCCGTGAAATGCCCTTTTTTGCCAAAATATTCTACTTTTAATGCTTCAAGTGCAGCCACATCTGAAGCTGTACTCACCGCTTCAACTGCTTGTGCTACCAAACTTTCTAAGTTTTGCATTCTATCCTCTAAAATTACTGATGAAAAATTGTAGAGATAATAATACTTTGCAGGCGGAATGTAAACGTGAAGATAAGTTCAAGCACAAATTTTTCCTTTTAAATCAAGGGTTATTTGCTTTTAAGCGAACCTTCAAGCGGCCAGCTTTTTAACAAAATTTGTAAATGCTAAAAGAAAAAAGTCTATAGGGTTAAATACTCTACCGACTTTATTGTTATTGTTGAACATAAGGATAATACGGCTTACCCCAAGTAGGCTCATCATCATTACGCAGCATAATTTTCACCATCGCAGGCACAAATAAAGAAAGCAATGCACAGGCATCTTCCAATTGCTTGCGGTTCGCACTGCTATCATAAGTTGAACCTCCATGGATAAGCTGATTTCTAAGCGTATATAAATGCCCAAAGACAACTTCTAACACCTCTGCTGTTTCTTGCTCTTCAAATGCAAAATTCGCTTTTTTCTTTGCAGCAGCAAACATTGTTTTCCACTCTTTGCCTGCTAGTAAGCCATTATGTGCATCCCAAAATGGTTGGAATGTGTAAGGCGTATCCAACAATGTTCTCACTGCACCGGGGAATTCATCCCAAATAATTCCATAAAGCAAACGTTCGGTATCCAATTCGCAAAGGCGTGTAATAAACTGATGGAATACCTTACGCTCAACCTCTTCTTTGTTTAACTCATCAGCATACGCTGCATTAAAGGCAATCCAAAGTGCGATAAACTTAAAATCCAAATTTTCTTCTTCATTGGCTTTTTTCAGCCAACTTAACGTACGGTGCATTTTCAAGCGAAAGTTATCGTTAAAGGTATCACGACTTTCTTTGTAATAAGTGGTTAAATCGTCAAGTTGTTTTACGAAAGGCATTGTAGGCTCCAATAGGATGAGAATGGAGCTATTATGAGATAGATTGACGAGTTTGTAAATTTCAAAAGAAAACCGACCGCCTTAAATTGACTTAATATGGCATTAAAATCATTATTCGCATCTAAGATTATTTTTTCATTAAAATCAATAGATAAGCGGTTGAGTTTATTTCTTTTTTTGCAAAGTCATTTATTATGCCTTATGATCACAAAATCCATTTTAAATAAAATTGAGGACAATTATGTCAATTGAAAAACAACAAGTTTTAGGCGCTTTTCATTTTCGTGCAGCGTGCCGTGCTTACGATCCTACACGCAAAATTAGCCGTGAAGACATGGATTATATTTTAGAGCTTGGGCGCCTTTCGCCAAGTTCGGTCGGGTCTGAGCCATGGAAATTTTTGGTACTACAAAATGAGACAATTCGAGAGAAAATCGCACCTGTTTCATGGGGCATTAAGCATCCAATGAATGAAATGAGCCATTTAGTCGTGATTTTAGCGAAGAAAAATGCCCGTTTTGATAGCGAGTTTTTCCGCACTTCGCTAGAAAAACGAGGCTTAACGCCTGAGCAGATGAGTGCAACCATTGCTCGTTATAAAACTTTCCAAACTGATGATATTCAAATCTTAGAAAGTGAGCGTACTTTATTTGATTGGTGTAGTAAACAAACCTATATTGCATTGGGTAATATGATGACAGGGGCAGCACTGATTGGCATTGATTCTTGCCCAATTGAAGGATTTAGTTACCCTGAAGTGAATCGTATTCTAGCCGAAGAGGGCTTGTTCAATCCGAATGAATGGGGTGTTTCTTGTATGGTTACTTTTGGTTATCGCGCCAAAGAGATTAAGAAGAAATATCGCAAGCCTACTGAAGAAGTGATTGAGTGGGTTTAGTAAAACAAAGGTGGGATCTCCCACCTTATTTTCTTACATATAGACGACTAATTCTTTTTTCCTAAAATTGTTACGTGCACCGTAATCTCCTCACGGTCGTGGTAAAGATGCTTCGCCTGAATCTTAAACCAGAACCCTTGTTTAGTGAGCTCTTCTTCCAAGTAATTCAAGCAAAGTTGCACTTCTTGATAACGTTTTTTCATAGGCAATTTAAGGTTAAAAATCGTCTCACGACACCAACCATTGATAAGCCATTTTGCCATCAGTTTGCTGATACGAATTGGCTGTTCTACCATATCACACACGAGCCAATCGATCTGCTTGCGTTTCGGCGGTTGGAATTTAAAACCATCTTCCGCACAATGCTCAATCCGTCCTGTATCGTGCAGGCTTGCCGCCATTTTACCGTGATCGACCGCATAAACAAACAAGCCTCGCTTGACAAGCTGATATGTCCAACCACCTGGACAAGCACCTAAATCGACACCCGCCATCTCTTCAGTAAAACGTTTTTTCTCTTCTGCTTGTGGCACAAAAGTTAAAATCGCCTCTTCTAATTTCAACGTGGAACGGCTTGGTGCATCAGCAGGGAATTTTAAACGCGGAATACCCATAAAAAACGGTGAACGGTTATCATTATAGGCATAGCCCACATAACAACAACCCGAACGTACAAACAAGATATGCAAGCTCATGCTACCCTTTGCCTGTCCCGATTTCGCTAACCAGCCCTGTTTTTTGAGCTGATTACGCAACGGCACGGTAAATTTTCGGCAGAAGGTGAGAAGCTCTTTCGCTTCGTTTGTGTCTGGCGTTTCCACAAAAATATCGCTACTGTTGCGAGGGTTTAACGCCTGATAATGCTCAAGAATGGGAGAAATGCGGTCATTTTCAGGTAAGTTTTGCAACAAATCACCCACGACAATCATTTGGCGGGCGAAAATGAGTTGATTGAATTTTAGTTCACGTGCTAACCTATCAGCATCGCCTGCTTGATAGCATTCGAAGATCACATAACCACTATTCTCTTTCAAATTGGCGAAACCAAACACGCCTAATTCCGCCGCTTTTTCGGTAATTTCGCCCGCCATCTCTTTTTCAAAGCCAGCACGGCAATATAACGCAAGCTTGTTCATTATTTTCGAGTTCTCACGCTAATGTAAAAAAGAGCCGCCCAACCGATCATAAAGAAAATACCACCAATCGGGGTTGACCACGCCAAACCTTTCACGCCAGTAAATGCAAGGCTGTAAAGGCTACCGCTGAAAAGCAAAATACCTAAAATCCAACTTCCGCCAATGATATTAAAGGCTTTTGCTCGACAAGCGGGTGGATTTTGCACCTGATTTACAATTTGGAATAAGCCTAATGCTAACAAAGCAAGAGTGTGGAAAACTTGATATTGAATGCCTGTTTGAATCCAAGTGAGTGCTTTGGGTTCAAGCACATTTTGTAAGCCGTGGGCGGCAAATGCACCCAGTGCGATACAGAAAAAGCCACTAAAGGCACTAAAAGCTAAGAATTTGTTTTTCATAAAGTTCTCGTTAAGTTTTGTTAAGCAAACAGACGCCCGTATTATAAAACGCTTTTTCTTTGCGAATCTACCTTTTGCAAAAAACTTTTCAAAATCTATCGCTTGCTGGCTATTGCGTTATTTCTCAACTCCATTAAAATACAGTCAATTTTTACTTTTATATTTTTTATGACTCCGAGCTTGCTTGCCTAAGTTCTATACCTAATATTGAATATGGCAAACTCGCCAGTAGCAAGAAATTGCTCAATGGTTCGCAAAGAAATGAACGATCCACTCGTATTTAGAAAGGTGTCTTTTTTATGCAAAGTCCGATTATTCCTATTAAAAATGTAGGTAATGACGGCGAAAATGTGATTTCTGGCTTAGTTGATCGCTTCCAGCGTCAATATACCTATCTGCGACTTTCGATTACGGATGTTTGCAATTTTCGTTGTACCTACTGCTTGCCTGATGGCTATCAGCCCCCTGCTCATAAGCAAACATTTTTAACGCTACCCGAAATTCAGCGGATTGCGAATGCTTTTGCTTCACTTGGCACAGAGAAAATCCGCATTACAGGCGGCGAACCAACCTTACGCAAAGATTTCCTCGAAATTGCCCATACTATCGCCCAAACACAAGGCATCCGTAAAGTAGCACTAACCACTAACGGCTACCGTATGGAAAAGGATGTTTCCTTTTGGCGAGAAGCGGGCATAACCGATATTAACGTGAGCGTAGATAGCCTCGATCCGCGTCAATTCCAACTGATTACCGGCGAAAACAAGTTGCAATCAATCTTAACAGGGATCAATAAAGCCTTTGCCGTAGGCTACAAAAAAGTCAAAGTGAATGCGGTGCTGATGAAGCAATATACCTTGCCTGAGCTGGACAAATTCCTTGCTTGGATCAAACATCAACCTATTCAAATGCGATTTATCGAGTTGATGGAAACGGGCGAAATGGATGATTTCTTCAAAACACAACATCTTTCGGGGCAATCTATTCTGCAACGCTTGTTGCAAGAAGGCTGGACATTACAACCGAAATCGCTTTCTGATGGACCTGCGAAAGTTTTATCGCACCCCGATTATGTGGGCGAAATCGGTTTGATTATGCCTTATGAAAAATCGTTTTGTGCCAGCTGTAACCGCCTACGCATCTCTGCGACAGGCAAATTGCACCTCTGTCTATTTGGCGAAGAGGGCGTGGATATTCGCGATTTATTGCAATCTAATGAGCAACAATTGCAGCTTGAAATGCGCTTAAAATCTGCCCTACAAGGCAAGCGGGAGCACCATTATTTACATATTGGCGATAGTGGCGTTCGCAATAATTTAGCCTCGATTGGCGGATGATTCCCTTGTAGGGACGTGTTACTACGCCCTTACAACAGCTATATTATTTTTAAATAAAATTCTTACTATGACACAATTTACTCATATCAATCAAAACGGCGAAGCCAATATGGTTGATGTTTCAATGAAACAAGAAACCGTACGCGAAGCCCGTGCCGAAGCCTTTATTCGAATGAACTCTGAAACATTACAGATGATTATCTCTGGCAACCACCATAAAGGCGATGTTTTTGCCACGGCTCGCATTGCAGGCATTCAAGCAGCAAAACGCACTTGGGATTTAATTCCGCTCTGCCATCCACTAATGCTTTCAAAAGTTGAAATTTCACTTGAAGCCTTACCAGAAACTAACCAAGTTCGCATTAAATCGCTCTGTAAACTCACAGGCAAAACAGGTGTAGAAATGGAGGCCTTAACCGCGGCAAGCGTAGCAGCGCTGACTATTTACGATATGTGTAAAGCGGTGCAAAAAGATATGGTGATTGAGCAAGTTCGCCTGCTTAGTAAAAGCGGTGGCAAATCAGGCGATTTTGTCGCGAAATAGGAGAAACAGATGATTACCGTACTTTTTTTCGCCCAAACTCGTGAACTGGTAGGCGTGGATAAATTAGAAGTAGAAGCACAATTTGAGACCGCAGAAGCGTTACGACATCACTTAGCCGAACAAGGCGGCAAATGGGCGTTAGCCTTAAAAGTAGGCAAATTATTGGTTGCAATCAACCAAAGCATTGCCCCACTTTCTGCAAGTATTAAAGATGGCGATGAAGTAGCATTCTTCCCACCTGTGACTGGAGGCTAAAATGAACAGTACACTCGTAAAAGTACAAACTGAGTCTTTCGATCAGAACGAAGTTTACCATTGGCTAAGCGAACATCATTCAGTAGGAGCAACTACCATTTTTGTCGGAAAAGTGCGAGAAATGAATTTAGGCGATGATGTGTCAGGCTTATATCTGGAACACTACCCTGCAATGACCGAAAAAGCCTTGCACGAAATTGTCGAAGAAGCGCGTAGCCGTTGGGAATTACAACGAATTGCAGTAATTCATCGTATTGGACAACTTTATACAGGCGATGAAATCGTGCTTGTGGGTGTGAGTTCTGCCCATCGTGGCAATGCTTACGCGGCCAACGAATTTATTATGGACTACCTCAAAACCAAAGCCCCATTCTGGAAGCGTGAAACTACCAATCACGGCGAACGCTGGATTGAAGGGCGTGATAGCGATCAGATTAAGGCGGAAAAGTGGAGGTGAACTTTAACTGGTGGCTGTTTGGTGGCTGTTCTATGATTGATTTTATTTATAAGCCCTCACGAGGGCTTTTTTTCTACCCCTTCAACTCCATCTCTACTCCCGTTGTAAATCCCCCCTCTTTGCTCAGCTCATTCGTCACTCGCACGACTATCCATTCGGTGCTGTCGATTTCGGGTTTAAAGCCTTGCACGGTGACGGGCATTTCTGGCATTAGGTTCGGTTCGCCTTGAGCTAGTTTAAGGCTAAATGCCGCTGTGCCACGTTTGAGTTTAGCGAATTTTGCTTTGACGGCTCGCATTGCCGATTGTTTGCTAGCGTATTCGTGGCTAAGAGAAAGTATCTGTTCACTATCAGAGGTAATCGGTTGGCTTTGTTTGAATACGGTCACCTCCCTGCCCTTGCCTTGCGTGTAGGTGGTTTGTTTAATGCTTTTGCCATCAGCCCCTTTGATGATCTTGTCGTTCGCATCACGTTTGACTTTGGTCGTTTTTCTTGTGGTGGCTTGTGTGCTTTTCGCTTCGGTGGTGTTGGCGTCATAAATCACAAAATCCCGTTTGCCTGTCGCTTTGTCGTGCCAATAGGCTTTCACGGCTTTGTAATTGCCCGCATCGTTGATCGTAAAACGGTGACTGTCGCCACTTTTTCGGGTTAAGGAAAAGGTTGGGATTTCTTGACCGCTTGCGGTTATCCCTTGACCGCGTGCCACAAATAGCAGCCGTTTGCTTTTGATGGTCGCAATGGCATCAAACTCTTCGGCAAGGCGTGTGAGGAAATTCAAATCGCCTTCGTTGGTTTGGTCTTGGTGGGCAATCATTTCATTGGCAAATTGTTTGCTCACCACAGGTTCTAGCTGTAAATCGGCTGCAATGGCTTTGACAATTTCGCCCACGGTCTTTTTATGAAAACTTCGCTCTTTACGTTCTTTGGCCAAGCCTACCACATCGGCAGATTGTGCCGTGATGTGCAGTACATCAGGTGCACCTTCGTGGCTGACGGTATCCACAATAAATTCGCCCTTGCTGATCAGTTGCGTGTCTTGATAGCCAATCCCAAAGGTTAAAATCGCCCCACGGCTCGGCAAGCTCAATGCACCGTCGCTGTCGTCAAGCGTGATGTCAAGGGTGTCCGCTTCAAAACCGCGATTGTCGGTGTGAGTGATTGAAATCAGACGGTTAGAAATAAGAGTGGTAATGTCTTTTTGTTCGCCTTTCTGCCCGCTCTTTTTCGGACGAACGCTTAAATGAAAAACCGGTGTGCGGTGGTTTTGGGTAAAAAACATAGCATTTCTCTTTTATTTTTTGCTCAACGGTGGCAAAGTAAGCCACATTCAATCAGCGAGGAATCCAAAATGAAAAAATCTCTACTGTTATTCGGTTTACTGCCTGCTTTGATTCAGCCAGCCTTTGCAATGAATGACCGCCCGATTCGTGAAGCGGTGGGCGAGGGGCGTTTGCGTAGTTGGACGGACGAAGAACTGGGCGTGTTTAGCTTTGGTTTTGCTAATAGTCGTTATCAGCAAAAAGACCTTAATCAAACGCTGCTTAAGCTCTGCAAAAATCCCCAAACGCGGTCGTTGGTTGATTACAAAATGATTATGGCAAGCTATTTTCCAAATGATAAGCCGTTGGCGATTATGATTGTCGAACACCTTAATTGCCGTCAGCTCATCAAAAACGGGCGTGTGTCCATTCAATATCGGCGTTATTAAAGGAAACTTTCCACAGAGTCGATTAAACTGCCTAAAATAGAATCATCTACCCTTTGTAATGACAGGGTAAAACTTATCTTGCGTGGTGTGCCATCGGGGAAAAACACGGTTTCTTCCCGTCTGATGTTGGTGATCACAAACCAGCCTTGAATCATAAAATCTGCCCCTGAAATCAGCGGATAAGGTACGCCTACTTCAGCCATCATTTCCAACGCCAAAAGCGATAATTTCCCGCCCGTGAGTTCGGGGTATAAATCACCCGAGATTTCCATCGTTTCACTTTCTTTGCCCGTAAATTGACTGCGAGGCATTGCCCCCACCACGCTATTTTGTGGATGTTTCCAACTCATTTCGCGAGAGGTGCTTTGATAAGGCAGTGTTGAACGCATAAAGACAAAGTATCCCAGTGCCATCATTGCGGTTCGTTGTAGCATAAAATTATTAGTTCTCTTGCTTGCAACTGCAAATAAAGACAAGGTTCGAAATAAGCAAGAAGGTAGCCATAATAGGATGTTCAAAATAAGCCATAATTGAACACAAGGCGAGAAGTGTCCAAGTTTCAAAAATTATTTTATTTTTGGTGAACTGAAGCTGTTGTTTTAGATTATTTCCATAAGAGGCCAAAACTGCAAAAGCCGAAATAACACCAAAGAACCAAAGTAATGCTGTGATAGCCCCTTGATTACCGAATATAAAAACGGCTAATGTCACTGAAAAAATGAAAAATTCGCGGATAAAATCTTGGATACGAAGTGATTTAATTTTCATAGAAATTCCTTTTAAAAGCGGTCAAATTTGCAAAGGGGATTACAAAAACAACCGCTTGATCATAGAGGTAAGGTTATGGATTTTCAGTTTCCGCTCTCGCCCGTGCTTTTTCTCGCCAATAGGCAAGTTCAAAAATCGTCATTTCATCAAAAGCAGCGGGCGACCAGTGAAACACGGTGGCAATGTCGGCAATGGCATCGTCCACCTGTTCGGGAATTAGTCTTGCTTTCCCGTGCTGTATTCATCTGCATCAATTTCTTCTGCATCTTCAAACATCAGTTCGGCTGCTGTACTGCATAGCTTGGTAAAGTCGGTCACGGTCATTTGAGAAAAATCGACCTTATCCACTTTTGGCGTGGTGACACGCGGTAGCACGATTTGCCAATCGTCTGCGTTCATCTCAATTAAGCGAGAGATGCTCACACCACGTAATTGTTTGGTCAGCGGTTTACGCACGGTAATATCAGTGATGCGGTTTTCACCGCGTAAAATGCCTTGAGCAAGGGTCACGGTTTTTGTCATTTTGTTGTCCTTAGTTAATTAAGATTAAATGCCCATCGCACGACGGATTTCAGCTAAACGGTCTTTGCCGTTGACCATCAATACGTTGTTGAGGTTGTCGATTTCAATTAAATCCGTGCCATTGACGGTTTTTTTGTAGTAGGTCAAGCTGAGTTTGTAGGTGTGTTCAGTGTCATCGCCCGATTTGCTGTTGCCTTCGTCAATTTCGCTCACACGCCCACGGCAGACAATTTCCACTGCATCGACTTCTTCGGTGTCATCACGTTGGTATGCACCATTGAAACGCAGCATTGTACCGTTGATTGTGCCACCGAAAAGCGACATTAAATCGCTGTCGTGACCGCCGAGCTTGAATTCAGCTTCCAGTTTTTCCATCCCCATATTGACTTCAACCGCACCATTCATTCCGCCTGAACGGAACTCTTCGAGTTTCATTGTCAATTTGGGTTGAGTAAATTCGGTGGCTTCGCCTAAATAGCTGGTGCCATCAATGGAAAGATTAAAATTTTTCAGTTTACGAGGTAAGCCCATAGTCTGTAGTCCTTGTTAGGCTTGCTTGGCTCATTTCAGTAACCAAGCAAGCGGTCAAATTCGGTTAGAGTTTTGCAATAGCGTTGGCTAAATCCATCACATATTCATCATTCACAATTTGGGTAAAGCCCAAGCTTTCCAAACTTGGCACCCAGTGATAGTCATACTTGATGAGTAACTTGCCACTTTTCAGCACATCGCCCGTGGATTTTTCATCGACCCACGCACGCCCGTCTAAAATTTTGCCATCGGCTTTCCATTGACGGAATTTGTTGTTAATGCCTTCCAAGATGTCTTTCACTAAGCCGACCGTCATTGGTTGGTCCATCGCCCATAAATGGGCTGCTGCTAAGGTTTCTTTTACGATTTGTGCTGTGCGGGTCGCTTGTTGGAATGCCCAGCGAGTGTCGCTTGAAAGCGTGCGTGAACCCCAGTAGCGGAAGCCTTCATAATTCAGGCAGACGGTGATGTTCTTTTCGTTTAAGAAATTGGCATCGGTGCTCGATTCGTTGATGTCAAAACTCACAGGCTTAGTCACACCTGTGACGCCATCTAATACCACGTTGGATAGGTTTTTATGCCAGCCTTGTGTTTTGTCAATGTACGCCTGCAAGGCAACAGCACGGGCAGTCGCATAATCTGTGTCGTATGCAGCTTTGTCGGTGTCAAAAGATTTCCAGTTACCCCAAATCATCATTGCTTCACGGGCATTAAAATTGCGTGCATATTCCACCGCTTTTTCTTTGGTTTCGGCACCGTTATCCGAAATGAACGCAAAGGCATTGAGTTTTTTCGCAATGCTGACTAATTCGGTGGCAACCGCTTGATTATCTAACTTCGGCACAGCAAGCAATTTTGGTTTTAAAAATACGGTGGATTGTGCTGTTAATAAGGCTTTCAAGCCTGTGTATTGCCCGTTTTCTTGTGTTCCCACAATGTTCGCTGTTAAGGTGCTTTCTTCCTCAGAATCAGCAACACGAACAATGATTGTAGGTGTTTTAACAATGCCTCCAATCGCATTCAACGTGCGTTTGAGCGTGCCTTTCTTGCCTGCTTTTTCAAGCATTGAAAGCGGATCGGTAATTAAAATAGGGGTATTAAGGGGGAAGGTGCTTTCATCTGCATCATCTGCAGTACAAACCACGCCAATCACAGAGGTGGCAACGGTTTTGATGTTCTGCGAACCTGTGTTGAGTTCGATAACCTCAACCCCGTGTAGATAGGTATCTAAAATGGACATAAGTCATCTCTTGTTGCTTTTAAAAGGTGGAGATAACTTTAAAAAACAACCGCTCAAAAGGCGAGCGGTTGGAAGTGTGAAAGGGAGGATAACAGCGGACTATTGCTTGCGGTTATTTTTGTGTTTATGCAACACCTCAAACCTCTCATCGTGCTGTTTTCCTGACAGCTCACTCTCATAGGATGCTTTACAATGGTTCGCATCAAAAAATAAACTATTGATAAGGCGATACATGTAAGCTCGCAAAATTTTTTGCATAGTTTTGCAAATTATTTTGCATGGCTAATCTCCAAAACCCTATGCAAAATAATATGCAAAAACCCTCTTTAAATCGACTTTAAGGAGGGTTGAAATTTAGAGATATAAAATTATTTTAAACCTTATCAGGCCAAGGGTCTGACGTTGTCCAAATAATAGCGGGCGGTCTTAGATTTTTTGGTCCAATATCAGGAATTGCCTCATTACCTCTGACTTTAGGGTCAGCGTGGTAAGGAGTGAATCTCATGAAATTTGAATCGCCTATACCACCAACGTAGATTCCAGCAACAGCTCTGTTTGTATCGTCATCATATAGACTAAATCCACAAGAGTCATCGGATCTAAAGCCAAGAGGGATTCCTCCTTGACTAATAACCTCAACTCGACCTGCTTGTCGTGGGGTATAGCCTTTTTCGGTTTTGCCTAGATAACCAAACAATCCCCAAGATAACCCGCCCATATGGCATGATACAAGGTTACCTTGTCTGCGGAGTTTAATGTAAGCACCAGGCTTTAGATTTTTAGTTACAGCATTAACCAAACCTGTATCACCATCGGTAACCACCCATTTCCCATTCCGTTTTTGCCATTTCCACGCACCGACGTTACCACCATCTGATGATTCATAGATAGTTCCGTTGGGTTCATCGCCAGTTATTTTGCCATCCGTTGTAGTAGGTTTATCAGGGCGACCTCTACCAAGCACAACGGTTATGGCTTTAATATCTCTCCCAATTTGCTCGATGACCTCTGGCAATTGTTCTAAAAGGCTCATTAGCTGTTTTTTCCTTTTTGATAAGCTGCCTTTAAATCCACTTCTTTTAGTGCGTTAATTTGCTCAATCACTCCATCTAAACTCTGTTTAAATTCCGTCAGTTTGCTAGTTAGTGCCTCAGGTGCACTGCTTCCGCTTGCTTTGAGTTTGCGTAACTCTTCTGCAAGCTCGCGGAATGTATCTAAATCGGCTGATACCTCACCGCCTAACAGGTCATTTTTAAGCTGGGTAACCTTAGCATCAATTTGAGCCAAAATCGCTTTATCTTGTTCGCCTAAGTAAGTTGCAAAATCGGTTAATAATTGTTGGATAGTTTGTGTTGTCATAGTCGTCCTATTTTGTAGTTGAGAATTAAATCAGGTAGCGTTGGAATAATTGGATTTTCGGCTTGTATCACCTTAAACCCTTTCGCTACCGTGATATTAATTTTAGTTTTAGGTTTGAGCACAGCGGAAATAATGGGCTTAGATTGCAATTGCACCTTGATTTTGTTTTTTGGTTTAGCGTTGAGACACGTCATAGGTAATATCCTTACGGAGGGTTATCCTTCCCCCGCACAGAGTTTTGACTAAGCCTTGCGGGGTAGTTTGTTGCAAATCCCACTTCGCTTGCGACCATGTCGCCTGTTCGCTTTTCTGATGAGCAAAAATCAGTGTGATTTCGTTATTTACCACCAAAATTTCACCGCTTACCGTCGAAAGACGAATCGGCTCTCCACCTGCAGGGCGAATATCGCAATCAAAGCGACTCCCCATGAAATCAAGCGGTTGATTTTGCTCATCAGTAAACACCAAGGTTTCTGTCTCATCATCTCCCCGAATCCAATCGAAGTTAATTTCTTGCATGATGCACCTCACTAAACCGCTTATCGTGCTGTTTGCCTGACAACTCACTCTCATAGGATGCTTTACAATGGTTCACATCAAAAAATAAACCATTGATAAGGCGATAAAGCACACGCCAGCGTTTTTTCGGTTTATCCGCTAAAATAGCACCGCGATAGGTGCGAGAAGATAAGGTTTCATCCGCTGCACCGCCCGTTAAGGCGTTGAAAAGCTGGTCTAAGGCGATAATAACGTGATAGCCATAGCGTTTTAATTTGTTTGGAATTGCCATTGCTCAATCTCCAGTTCAAGTGCGGTTAATTCCTCAGGGGTTTTTAAAGCCAACAAGCGGTCTTCAAATTGCTGTCTTTTACCAATAATGATGCCGATGGCAACCGCAAATTGGTTCGATTTCTCAATGACTTTCTCAATCAGCAAATCTAACGGTACGCCACGCACACGGGCGATTTGTTCCAACATCGGTGTTTCAGCTTTTGGATTCGCTTGTTTTGCCAGTGCTTCTTTCTCTTGACGATAAAAGCTCTCAATTTCTGTTTGCGGATAGCCCACCAGTAAGCTGTTTTTGAGTTGGTCGGCTTTATCTGCTAGCTTATTGAGTAATCCTTCTTTTTGTTGTGCAAAAAGTGCAGTTTGTTTTTCGGCTGAAATTTCCCACTTGAGCGTATCAAGATTTAATTCGTGTGCGGGGCTCGGTTGCAACTCAATCAACACCGGCTCGCCCTGTTTATTGCTGATAATTTGTTTACCTTGAGCTTGTCCGTTAAGTAGCTCAATATATTTATCTTGGCTAATTTCTACCGCTCCTTCTGGCACAAAACCGCCATAAGAATCATCAAAAAAGCCGTCTTTAAAATACATTGTCATTATTTCCATCTCCCAATTGCTAAGAATTGAATGCGTACATCACCTTGATTGTCGCTAGCAATCTCATATTCCCAGTAATAACAAGTTGCATGGTTAGATTTTTTTAAAATATTGACACTACAAAAATGACTCCAGTTAGCTGATGTGAGAATTCCCCCAAAAATCATAGGTACTCCGACAAAAGCCTGTGCCCAGTTAAACGATTTTTCTTTCCAATCTTTTAAATCATATTGGTTGATAAAATAAGTTTGAATCATCGTCCCATCTGGATATTTTCGAATCTCAAAGTTGCCGATTTTTTGGTAGGTAAAATCAGCATCAAGCAATATATTCCCATTCTTCCTTGGTAGGTATGCAACATTTATGTTTGAGCCATTGCTTTCGCGATAAATAAATGACAGCATATTGTTATCACTGTGAGGATTGCTTTCGATCCGAGCGCATCGCCCAGAATTATTGTAAAAACCAATGCCGCTCCAGTCGCCTTGTTTAAACGACGTATCCCCAGTAACAACTCCCCCTGTTTTCATGAGTGCATTATTTAATGATGCTCCGCTTTTAGTTACTACATCTCCCTTAACCCATAATCCTGTTTCATCGATTGACGCATTAAATTCATTTGAGTTTGGTTTTCCGCCTAAATGCAGAGTGCCGTTATTATTGAAACCGATAACAGACGCTTCATTTCCAATCACTGAATCACCACTTAACTCAATTTTCTTTGGCCAACCATAACCATTTACTTGATATGTTGTACTTGATCCGGTAATTTTCAGCATCCCGGTCATCGTATCGCCCGATTTCAACACTCGCCCATTGGCATTGCTATTCGCATTATCTGCCGCTTGTTGGGCATTATCCGCTTTGGTTACCGCACTATTTGCCGTGTTTTGAGCTGTTGTTGCCTTACTTACACCATCATTTGCTGTGCGTTGAGCTGCCTCTGCTGCAGCTTGTGCCATCTTCGCTTTTGCTACGCCATCGTTTGCCGTGCTTTGTGCACCATCTGCAGCCGTTTTCGCTTCCACACCCTTATCATAAGCAATTTTAACCGCCGCAC
>QWCF01000276.1_pt1 | contig 37513 bp, 23 predicted proteins | sample 1972521 | NCBI WGS metagenome assembly QWCF01 (sample SAMN09866715, study PRJNA288562) | Human oral metagenome isolate term4_saliva, whole genome shotgun sequencing...
GACCAACTACAACATGACCACCGTCACGCTTGATAAACGATCCTGCTTCTGTAACATATAAGGATGACATATAGTCGCCTCCTTTTATACAAATGAATACGCTAAGGAATCAATTTGGGTCTAAAGATGATAACGATTGAATTTCTACAGCAGTACAAATGTCTTAGCCTTCACATCGCCGACAAACACTACTAAGAATTAAAGCTCTCTTTTTTCATTATATATTCATTTCCAATTTAATCCAATAGAAAACTACCAGATTTATACAAAAAACCAGTATATTAACTAAAAAGAATATACTGGTTATATTTTTGTACTCATATGAGTTTTTGAGATAAAAATCGACTCCTAGTGGGGATTATCTTTTTAACTTGTACCGTTGGCGAACACTAAGGGTATTCGTGGTGGCGGGTTTCCGTCTCCTAATAGGGATTATTTTATTTAACCGATGCGCCAACAAATTATGAATAATCTTGTATTTACGAAAGAGTTTCCGTCCCCTAATGGGGATTATTTTATTTAACTGTCTACTTTTAACCAACAAGTCCCTCAACCTGAAAATGGCTTGTTTCCGTCCCCTAATGGGGATTATTTTATTTAACAATTAAACTTTTGAATGATACTAATTATTATGGGCTAAAAATTGTTTCCGTCCCCTAATGGGGATTATTTTATTTAACTTAAGCTATGACTACGATTATACATGCGAGTTATGGGAGGTTTCCGTCCCCTAATGGGGATTATTTTATTTAACTGGTAAACGAATTTCTAAAACAGTTTACCGCTGTAGTCAATTAGTTTCCGTCCCCTAATGGGGATTATTTTATTTAACACTTTAAGGGGACTTCTATTAATGAGCTTGGTATTCTTGATAGTTTCCGTCCCCTAATGGGGATTATTTTATTTAACTCTATAAAAAGCTACATAATATGATACATTCATTATTGAACGAGTTTCCGTCCCCTAATGGGGATTATTTTATTTAACCCTGTCTTTGAAACCACAGGTATTTACTAATTGGAAAATGCCAAAAACGGCGGAGATTACAAAACCGACCTAAAAAGCACTTTAGTCAACTAAAATAACGCCGATAAATCTGCGCCATTATAACAACGGCGCAGATTTGGTTTTCCGAGTTTTAAATCTAGCTATATTATACCATAAACAAAAGAAATAGAACCATTGGCATTAGTGAGATAGCTCTATCAATATATCAAACTAAAAATAATTGTTCTATTAATATACTATAAACGTTAATTGCTGTTGCAACCTAATCACTGATACTTGCAGTATGCTTGAAGCTTACTCGTTTCAATACCGTAAACGGTAAGCACTGTTGCAACTTCAGAAGAAAAGATGGTGGATTCTTTATCGTTATTGTTTCAATACCGTAAACGGTAAGCACTATTGCAACTGAATTAGTATGTACAGGTTCTAATTTATTCTATGTTTCAATACCGTAAACGGTAAGCACTATTGCAACTCATGGCATCGACATTAGGTGCTGCGCCATTAAGTCCGTTTCAATACCGTAAACGGTAAGCACTATTGCAACCTTCAGATGTAGTTGAATTCAAGAAGTCTTATCCTACCGTTTCAATACCGTAAACGGTAAGCACTATTGCAACATTTTTAGCGTCTAAAGGCGCGAAACAAAATTTTGAGAGTTTCAATACCGTAAACGGTAAGCACTATTGCAACAGCATGCCTCAGAAGGCCAGTATTCATGGGGCTTAAAAATAGGTTTTAGCAAACCTCACACCATAAACGGTCAGATTAGACTCCCATGGGATTAAAAATGCCGATGAGCATAGGTAAATACTGGTGGTAAATGATTTTTCTAAGGTTATAGTAATTATAAGGTTTTTCATATTTTGCGTCAATATTTAATTCATTTTCTTTTCATTATATTTTAAGGAAATACTATTAATAAAATTTTGATAGTTAATTTTTTTCAATAAATAGTTTAAACAAAAGAACCCTCCTAACGTTTTGTTAGGCGAGTTCTTTTATTCTTTAAGGCATAAAGATCATAACTATATAGTTATGTTTTAGGCTCATAACCTCAATCTATAAATAAAATTTTGTATGGAAATCTTTATAAAAATAGGTATATAAATTTTTCTATATAGTCTCTACTTATACATATAAAATACATACTTATCTAATGCTTTTTTGTATTCTTCTATCGTTTTATAGGTCACGGTACTATCTTTAATCCAATCTTCAAATTTCAGATCTGGTCCACTATAACCAAAGTCTTTGTAGGTCTTCCATATGCCACCATGTTGTTCTTCGTATTGTTCCCAGCGTGCTTCGCCAAAAGAAGCCATGGAAAGGGCTTTGTGATAGTGTTCTTTTGCTATTTCTATATTTCCTAACGTTTCATTAACTTGAGCTATTATATAGCAATCGAAGAAAGGCCATGTATATCCACTAGGTGCATCCTCCATAGGTTCTTTCTTATTAGGAAGAGCCATATCAAATTCTTTTTTATATTTCTCGGCTCGTTGCATATCTCCAAAATGAACAGCTAGCTTAATCATATAGTTAACACATAGCTCATAGTCATTTATACCATAGAAAATAGGTATATAGTCCTGTTTTTCCCATTGTTCTACCAATTCATTCCAAAATTCTTTATCAATATCATCTAAGTAGAACGCCCACAACGCTTTCACCCATAAATAGAAATCTCTATTAGAATAATTTTCACAATATTTACCATCTTCACCGTATAACAGTATATTCTTTTGTACTTTGTAATCTGAATCTATCCCTAATATTGGTGGATACAGCTCTTTAATATAACGCTCATAGCCAAGTTGATTATTCGTTTCTATGTAATAATGTAGCAATGCATAGCGTAAATGTTCTGTATTAAAAGCATGTTCTGGATCGTCTAAATTCTCAAAAATAGAATCTATATGTTCTTTATACAAAACTGGGTCTTGCTGTTGCATAATCATTAAATCTTGTAGTATTGCCTCTATTCTTTCATCTCCTAAACAAGCATAGGCTAGTGCTCGATACCACTGAGATATGCGAGATACTTTCACCAAATACTCAACTTGCCAAGTATCTGTCGCAGAAATTTGTACCTTTGCAAGTTGAGCATCTAACTTGTCTACAATCGGTAGAATAGAGGCATACATACGTCTATTAAAGGCATGTCGACATGCGTCAATCATACAATAAAAGGTACAGCACAGACGCACGTCTAGAGTTAGTACTTTTGCTAAATCTTGCTGCTTATAGATATCTCGTCCATCCAAACGTTTTTCATATATCTCCTCAAAAATAGACTGCACGGACTCATCATGAGTGAGTATAAAGTTAAGATAGTCCTTACGTTGCTCATTTTGGGGAGATAACTGAACTAACAGTTTTTCTCGTGTGAGGTCTTTTACAAGGTTATCAAGTAAAGGTTCCACAAGATATCGTTTCTCATAGCCGATTACCCCATCGTCATAGGATGGAAATTCATCATTATAAATGCTAAGAATTTGTAAATAATCATGCATAGCATAGGCATCTAATAATTTATCTATCCAAATATTACATTCATCATAAATAGATATGCTAAAGCATCTATTGTTAATCATAAAGCACTTATGTAAACTACAACACATCTCACAAACAAATGGATCCTCGGTTAAAGCTACTAACTGTTCACTCTCTGTATCACCTTCCATGGCTTGTACCATGTACGCACCAAAGGCATCAGCGATTAATAGGAACTCTGTATTAATTATCGTAGGTTCGTCCATGGTATGGGTATTGGAAATTGAGGAAACTGACAATGGAGATGGTACTGCTTCACGCTCGAGATCTTCCAAAATCTGTTGAACTGTTGTGACAGATAAGGGGGTATCAATATGAAATGCACCGTCTAAATAACCAAAAAAAGCATCTGGTTCAAAGAAGGCCTTTAAAAAATATCTAAGCATATGATCGAATATATACTGAGCCTCCTCTTTAGAAGATTGATGTGTTGGGAATAGCATATCCCTACCTCGATAGCTTTTATACATAGGATAAATAGTATAATATCCATCACGAGGTTCAGATAATAATGGTTCCCCATTATAGGTACCATGACTAATAAACTCTGGCAAACAATTGATAATTTCTGTTCGCAATTCCTCTATAGGTTTTCCCCAGTCATTGCAAAGTGCTTTTACAAAAGCACGAATACGTTTACACTCTAAATCATAACTTTTTCGAGCTGCCTCCACATCCTCTTGTTCATCCTCTAGGAAACATCGATCTGGTACATAATAATCCAAAGCAAGCAAAAATGTCGTTGTTTCCTTTCCTTCTATAGGTGGAAACAACGATGGTCGAATAGCATTAAATATACCTGTTGTACTTAAGGTTAAAAATCTCATAAATCCTCCCCGTGCATAATACTACATAAAAACAAACTCTCTTTATTCAAACGGTTTAACATATAACAGCTATTTGCTCAATTATTACATTAAATCTTATTTCTCTATTTAATACCCTATGCAACTGTTTCCACTTTAACTTCAACAGCCATTACGGTCATACCTAGCTTTCGTAGGTGGTTAATAACCTCAGGATTATCTTCGTGAAAGCATAGTTCCTCTGGTTCACAGTCAAAGAGCACACAGAAATCTTGCACCGCATGGGATATATCGTTCTCTGTTTTATTGCTAAAGCGTATCGCTCTATAATCAGTGACCATATGGTGTCTTAGCAACATGCGTATCCGTTCAGGATTAGCCGCTGTCCATAAGGCACATCGCTCTCTGCCATATGTGCTGAGCACACGAGCTACAGAGGAATTCAATTGAGACATATCTAAGTGGCTTTCTACATATGATTGTTTTAGGGTAGCGATATGAACTAAGTCATACTCTGACAGCTGTGGATACCATTCCTGTACGATTTCACGAGTAATACGTGGCACGACCTTATGAGGTTCTAATGCCATACATGCCAAAGCTTGTACATAGCCAGCTGTATTTAATTCATCAGTAAAGACCAATGTATTATCTACATCTACAATGTGAAACATGAGAACCTCCTTTAGTCATATACATATCAAAATAGTTTTTGCTGTGCCTCTAGAGCTGGATTTACAAGGCCTACTAGGTCATCCACCGTTACCGATGTATACCCCGCAGCACCTACCACACTTGGAATTGTCACTAATTGCCGCGCTTTTTGTCGTGAAATCAAGTTACGGTTCAGTTTCATCTCTAACACTTCGCTATCTGTCGTTTCATCGTACATAGCACAGGCAAGATGTCCGTAAGAATATGCTTTTCCCATAGCATGGCGGGATCCACTGTCTCCATCACGGCCTTCATAGCTTGCGATGAGCACTACAGCCTTGGCAAATAACGCTTGCAACCGATCTCGCTCTACATAACGATTAATCGCTTCATTACGACTACGTGGCCCATTGTAGTATTCAGAAATAACAAGACCACCTTTTTCGATAATTTGATGAGCCATGTCCCGATGGTCTGCCGGTGAAATAGCATTTAATGGTGATGGCAAGATGGCAATTGTTTTTCCTCCGTAATCCATACAAACGGTATGCCCAATAGCATCACAACCTTTTGCAAGGCCGCTCACAATATGCTGACCGCGCTGTACTAATTGCTCAACAATCTTACTTTCACGAGCCATGATGTCCTCGTTCGGCGTTGTGTAACCAATAACAGCCACATTCCGATTCAAATCACTCAACAAAGACAAGGCACCCTTATAAAACAAGAGATACGGACGATCCCCTTTAGGAGCGCTTTCATTAATAACTGGAAAATCCGCATCAAAGCAGCATACAGCACCGTCCATCCAGTCCATGTCATCTACCGCAACGGATAGGTCATGCACTACATCATCGATGTTTGGAATATCGCTCATCATAGTGAGGAACTCATCCTCTGTTTTCCAGTTATCATGAAAGCTCTTTCTCGTTGTAATGCGACTCGTCGTATTATGGACGGCCCAGATTTTTAAAGCTATCGGTGAAATGTTCATATTATGCCCCTTTTCTATAAGAAGATCGGCATTGATATGACAAGTGTCATTTGTAATCCCCACATAGGGCTCGCTACCACAATTATCAAAGCCTGGCAAATTTTTATGAATATGTGTTGTCTTCGTATTTGTATGTCGCATAATACAACTGATGCCATCTGTGATACCTGAGTATCCGTTGGCCTGTAATATTCTGACACACTCTTGCACCGCATCGCGGAAGCCCAACTGGTTAGGTGACATAAGGGCTTTAGATCTAGGTACAACGGCAACAACCGCCTCCTCAAGCTTTTCAGCCTTCATGATATCGGGTATATCCCTTTTTACTCTATCATACACTTCCTGACGGGCAGATTTTAGGACACTAGGACAATAGTTGTTCAATGTATTTTTTAAGGTATTAAGAAAATCAGGATTTCCAGGCTCACGAAAGCGCAAATACAAGTCACGATAATAACCAACACAGTCACGAGATAAATATTCATTGCTAGATAAAGTAAAACGTCTAATTAACTGTTCCATATGAACCTCCATGTATAAAAACTACATAATTATTGTTAAACCTGTGGAGTGCTCATCACTCAATTTCAAACCGTCAAGGACGGTCTCCAAACAAAGGAGATTTATGTATATAGAGAGGAGAAAATTTATTTTTAAAAGGAGAACTATCATGCTACTTGATGTTTCAACCCCTCAGGTTTAACTTGTGTGTTCATTATACGAGTTATACAAAAATGGAGATAATCAAAAAAACTAGGAACAAAAAAGAGGTCTCAAAGACATCTATAACAGATGCCTTTAAGACCTCTTTACTTGAGAGTAACTATATTTGAACTCCCATAGAATTCATCTGTACGGGCTATAAACCCTATTTGTTTTGTAATGTCACACGCACTTGACCAAGACTTTGGCTAGACAAACGACCTATGCCACAATGCTGACCGAAGAGTGCCAAAATAGTAATCAGTTGATTTTCTTCTTCTGTTAATTTGGAGATATTAAAGGTAAACTTACCTACAAAACCAGTAAGCCCTCGATCACGACCATAAAACACTCGTTTTGTATGACCTTCCCAACGTTCAAGGGTAACCTTCTCAACGACCGTCCGTATTAAATCCTTATTTAATGCATCGGTCATATCACCAGCATTCCATTTGTCTACAAGTGAGGAAAAAATAAGACTTGCTGTAGGAAAGGTTATATCCCCATGGGTTCCATTAAAGGATGTAGGCATCATAACTTCAAAAGTAATACGTCTCACCTGTTTTGCAGAAAGGCGCCGACTAATAAGCTCCAGTTCATTATCTACTTTCAACGGTAGATTAAACGGTGCCCCGTAGCGAACCCCTACAATTGTAGTTCGTAGTCTACCAAAGACTACCTCTAAGCCCTCAGATATACCTTCTAGTAATCCCCATAACTCACTATGCCATACAGAAACATGTAAATATAAGATATCCCCACGTCGAATGATATTATCTTGACGAGGCTCTTTAAAGGATAATTGTAGTGAGAAAGGCTTTATTCCTTCCATATCATGCCACCATGTAGCCTCATCTGCATCTACATGACTAAGAATAGAGAACAGTGCTGCATGTAGATATCTCCCTGGAAAGGCAGGCAAACTCCCTCTATTCTGAACTTCTAAAGCAATTGTAACTGTGCCGAGCATTATTTTTTACTCCAAGCTTTAATAAATTCACTTGGTGTACCTAACTTAACTCTTTTTTTGAATCGTTCATGTTCGTCATTATCAACCGACATCATAGACACTGCTTCGCTCCACTTTTCAATCGGTTTTTGACCATTTGCTAAATTCCAATCCATCATAGTTAATAATTCACTAAGCATTGTATCAGAACTTGATTGATTTTCTCCAAGAATATTGTTTCTATATTTCAAAAAAGCATCTATAAAGATATCTTTTGAAATATCTATTTCTCCTAGCTGCCAAGCGTTATTGTCAAACAATGTGTTGTATCGCTTATCTCTATCCAAGATATGTAAAGAAGAGTTTAGTTTGATACTACCTAAACCAATTGATTTTCCCTTACCTAATTTATAGGAAATATTTTTCTTTTCATCAGCCACTGTGTCAAGTTCTAGCCGATCAAGATTTAAAGTTAATAATAATGCACCTAATTCAATATCACTAAGATTATCAAAATAAATTCTACTTTGAAATGTCATACCAGAATCAATAGGCTGAATATATTTTGAAAGTTTATCTCCCTCCTTAACCGAAATATTCTTCCAAGAATTCGCTTTTTTTGTCGGCTGGTGCCAATATAACTTATACCCTCTAATAGTAGCATCATCATTATTCCAATTCTTACATTTATCAGTCTTTGAATTCTGGTTTAAATAAAATTGGAAAGAGGTTGGTTTCGGTCCCATCAATGGATGTGGTTTACCGCACTCACACCACTTAGGCTCATTACATAAATGAGCTTCTGAAAAAGATACTCGTCCGGCCCAATCACGAGAACGACCTAAAATACTTTCTGTTAAATCTACAACATCCTTTTGTTGTTTCAATGCTGTTGACAAATGATTACCAATACTTTTATCATATGGAATACGATAAAAACGGCCATGTCCGAAATGCTGTACCTTACCATTTTCTATCTTATAAAAACAAGGAACTACATAAGTTATATCTAAACAACCTGTATAGCCTTTTGCCACACTCCCTGATTTACCAGACTTACCATTCTTATCAACTTTATCGTTGTCTATTTCCAACAAATTTATGGTGTTTCTATTACTATCAAAATTATAGTTATTAATAACCTCTTCTGATATTAATATTCTACCATTAGCAAAATCTCTTGGCTTAAAAATACGCACAAAAGAATTTTTATTTGCCATTGCCCCTGTATGAATATCTACATAACTATCTTCCCAATCAATACTAGCATTACCATTTTTATGTTTTAGATGAGGATACTTTTCATATTTCAAAGGTTCAAAATCCGCATTTACTACATAAAACTTATGATCTACTGTCTTCATTATAAATCCAGCTTTAGCCTTAGTTTTAGAAGTCCATTTACCATTAACACGACAAGATTCAATCATCTTACTTTGATAATCTGTTATAGCCGATCCCACTTCCCGATAGAATAAACGGTAATCCTCAAAATCCCCAACACCAGATTTACTATCGTAAGCCTTAAAACCACTCGCAGTTACTATCTTTAATATCTGTTTAATCATACTTTTTATGCTACTACCGGGAATAATAGGGTTGTCATTACCACCAAAGAACTCTTGATATTCTTCTCCATTCTTCGTAACAACATTACCACCAATAAATAGAGGCGTTTGCGTCAGAATATCAATATCTATATAGCCTGAATTTTTGCCATTAGTTAAAATATGTTGTTTATATAACTCTTTATTGTCTTTACTAGAGTCTAATGTAAAGAATTCTGCAGGAATAACTTGTTTAGGCAAACTTACAAAATTATATGGCACAGATACTGGTTCAGTAGATTTCTGTTGATCTTTACTACTATAACTCTGATTTCCTTTATTATTTTTTGCCATACGGGCCTGATACTCTTTCTTTCTTTGAGCTTGTGTTTTTGCCATACTACACCTCCTTATCTAGAATCTTAACATACCGATAGTCGGTATAGCTTGCTTGATAGTTGTCTAGATAGCCAATATAATTGCGTGTTGTTAAATAGTAATATGGCTTTGATGTAGATACTGGAATAATTTGTGAAAGTTTACGCCCTGTATCCACTAAATAAGTAAAACCTTCTATTCGATTAAGCTGGCTATATTCAGCATTATTTTCTCCAATAAGACGAGATGTAGAATCTACATAGCTTACAGGTTCACCCAGTTCGTCACTAATATAACGATATAGTACTTCACCATGCTGTATAGTGAGTCTTAATTCTTCAACATCGTTAAAAATCCGCATATCTTGTAAGAAAGCTAAATCAACATCAGTTGTACCATCAGAAAATAAGAATCCACCTTGTCTGTAATATCCCCATTTCACTTCGTGTACTGACCAAATAATCACACGTCCATCATACTTCATAAAATCTTTTGCAGTAGATAACACATTTACTTCAGCTTTAAGTCCACATGTGCCAATAGTTTTTGTATATACGCCTTCATGACTATTTAATTGCTTACTCATGAGCCCCCTCCTTAGCTGAAACCGTATCTTTTTTAAAGTGATGTAAGGATTGAACTAATGCTTCTAAAGTCTCCTCTTGCCCCTTTGTAACCTTACCACTATCATCAATTACATAGCTTTCACCATTATATTGAATCGTAACAGATTCCCCCTTTATACGACCGCAACCAATTGTGCGATTAGCGCCCATTGTAACTTGACCACTCATTAAGTCCTTTACGAGAAGCATTGCAAGACCTGCTTCACTATTACTACAATCTTTAATTCTTATGTGCAAAGGAAACGTTAGTTTTGCCCCTTTCGTATTCCGTAGAGGATGATCAGCAAACAAGGCTCCATTCATAACACCGCCAGTAAATCTGTCAACACGAATGCGATGCTGTTCTTCTTGAGTGTAAGCTGTATCAAAATACACCTCATTAACCAAGACACGCCCCTTATGGCTCTCCTTAGTCTTATCATTACTATAGCCAAAAAGCTTATCAGTCATTGTAGTACCACGACCTAGTACATTTAATATACGACTACATTGATGACGTAATACACCTTTAACAGACGTACCAGGAATAAATAAAGTCAGTGACTTATTATCCCAACCAGCCTCAAAAATAGATTTAATAAGAATTGTATCCTCTAAATAGCAATCCATATCAATAATAAGGTCATTTTTTTCTATATTAGGTTTCTCAGGAAAAGTAACGGTTGTACCTGATTCATTCAATAGCCAAGACTGTACGTTCTTTGGTTTTGTAAAATCATAATGCTCTAAAGAAATTTCTTCACAAGCAATACAACCAAAGCCATTTACCGTACGAGCTCCGATAGAAATACCGTTTTTTAATAAGTTTGCTAATGTTATAAGAGTATCTTTAATTATATCTACTTGATTTTGATGGCATTCACGAATGATACAATCGATACGCAATGTACCATGGGCACCTGATTCAATGACTTCGAAATCATATTTTGCCCCATCTTTGGTGACACCAAGTACATCATCAATACAAATCCCATCACGAACAGAAATATTTGTATTTTCTAATGGGATATCATTAATTTGAAGTGCACTTTGTGTACCCTTATGCTCATCTATAGAGCCAAATAATACATTGTCTAAAGTTCTTTTAGAATCTTTAATCCCGTCAATATCTTGAATGGTTTGACGCAATACCCCTGCTAAAGATGTACCAGGAATAAATGGTTGCCCATCATGATAGGTTACCACTATGTCATCTACTGTATCATTTAAGATATCATTATAGACACCTGCCCGAATGATAAGTGGACTTATTAGTTTAACAGTGCCGGTAAGAGTATACCGCCCCATGATTTTTGCAGAATTTGACATATGACGGCCCCCTTACTGAATCTTTCTAATATGTCTAAAGAAATACACCCAATATTCGTAAGCTATAACCTTTGAAAACTCCTCTTTATCAATACCAATCATATCAACTAAATCAGCAGGAATTTCATAGTAAGAATCTTTTGTACGAGACTTAGATAAGCAAATTTCTAATAATATATCCTTATTAAATGTAATAATATAATCCATTAGATTTACATATTTTTCGACTTCATTTGTATACTCATGTTTTATATTGAATGGTTTTAAATTTTTTGCCAATATCTTATCATCATCTTTTATTTTGGCTACAAAATCCTTCAATTTTTCATAACCTGTTTTACGTTCCATACCTAGTTCAAATAGTAGAACAGTAGTAAAATGCTTTACTTGGCCACCTACATTAAATCTTGGTTTAATATATATATCTACATCCTTAGCAGCACGCAAACGAGCATTTACAATAACTTGTTTTTCCAATACCTTTTTAGCAATTTCTTGTGTTGGCGTATGTAAAGATTTAAGCTTAGGTGCTTCTTGCTTACCTAATTTCACCATCTTGAACTCGCCAGGAGTCCATAAACGGCCTTGACCGTAGCCCTCTTGAAGTCGAGTACCCATTCCGTTATACAAGATATTTTGTAGTTTATCTAGATCATCTTGGGACCAACCAGATTCCTTTACAAGCTCTACGATACTACCAGCAGATGCAGACGCTTCCGCGCTACTACGAACGCCCCAAATACTATTAAAGCTTTGCTCCTCTTGATAAGAAGCAAACACAGCACCTACAGAGATATCTGAACCAAGCGGTTGGACTGCTTGAGCTACTACATGACCAATAGACTCATTACCTAGCACTAATGGCGTATGAAATCTTACATATACAGAGTTACCACTATTTACTAGCGTTGGAACAACTGTAATATCACCAATTTCAACGAGACAATGACCATATTCAGTGCGACGAGAGCGACCGATATGACAATCCAACTGTTTAGGGAATTGACGAACAAACTCTTCTAATGAAGCTTTAGGCCCCACCACAGAACCTACAAACACTTGATTTGGCTCAAGATATTCATAGTTGAAGATATTGCCATCTTTACTGCGACCTTGTACACGTTCTTGCTCTAAAGAACGAGACATATGCAATTTAATAGCTGTTTCAATTTGTACAGGGCTGCATTCTTTGCCCTCTACAACAACAAAACCTTTAACGCCTTTAAAACCCAAAAGATCTTTACCGGTGTAGAAGTCTACGACATCATCACTGGCATAGCCTTCTGCATTTTTGTTCTTTTGTAAGCTCAGCGGTGCTGGAAAAGACGTACCTTTTGGCGTATGCTTATAGGCAGCAACAAATCGTAAGTCACCATAGAATAACTTCATAAAGTCTTGGTTTTTATGAGCTTCTCTACCAAGCTTATGAGCTGAAATAAATTGAGATGCAAAAAGACCTCGCAATACGCGACCATCAATAAAACCACGCGTAGATGTTAATACACCAGCTGTAGAGGAATTCGCAATGAGCGTTGGGGCTTTAACGGTAATCGTAATATTTACTTGTTCCATAATGTACCCCCTACAGTTTCTAAATCAAAAGCCTTATCATCAATCGTACATTCTATTTGACCAAAGCCACGGTTACGTTTGCCACCAATACCTGTCAAGTTGCGTACCGCACAAGCTAAAATTAATCGTTCTGTTTCTGTTATATCTTCCACACCAATACGACCACTAAATACGAGGCCTCTATTGAGCACGCGAGAGTTATGCAATGTCCCCTCTAGTGCTGTGCCTGTCACTTGATCGATAGATGTGTAATAGCGCATGGATGTGTACTCTTCAAGAACACGTTTCTTTGTAAACACGTCTGGATAGTGCTGCTCAAGAGCGGCCAACTCGCTGGCTACCACATCATAATCAGCAATAGTTAAATTAGAAAGAGATAATCTAGGATTATCTTCCACACTTTCAAGACGGTTAAATAATACTTTTACATCATCAATAGTAAATGTCTTAAGCCCTGCAGCCTGCATCATTTCAGCTACTTCAAGAGTACTTTCATATAAAACACCACGCACACGTTTAGCAGGAATAAAAGGAATTCCATAACGATCATGAACGATGGTACTGTCTGTGTTAACATCGCCTTGGCCGGACATAAGCATCGTTGGCGACAATAATTTAATAGTTAATGTGTACATACTTACTCCAATCCAGGCAAAATATAATCCATTAATTCTATGGCATCTACGTATGGCGTACGCATTTCACCGTCCACTTTAGCCCATAATTTTTCTTTGAAAGCATCCCAACCAGATACGGTAGGCATAGATTTATCAGTATTGCGCAATTGCTCAAGGAATACAGTCCACATATGCTCGTTATCTTGCAATACGGAACGCAGTTCTTTTACCTTATTATGAGCCAATAAGTCACCTACATAGCCCTTATCTTTAACCAAATTGAATTGACCTGTGCAATCTAACAATTGATGTAATGCTTCCATATCTTTGGTGGCATTTGCGTCCGCCTTACCATACACACGATATGGGCCAAAGTGCATATTACCAGTTAAACTGCTGTATTCATTAGCAAAGAACTGCTCTAATGTAGGCGCTGTTTCACCATGAAGAAAAGCAAAGTCCATCCAACAAGACTCATTAACTTTGTGAGATGCGTTATAAGCGCGCATTTTAGATTTAGCACTATCGCAGAGTTGCTCTGCCATTTCGTACCCTCTAAAAAATGGATAAGACGTTGGGATAACTGCGATACCTGCACAAGAGGAAATAGACATGCCGTCTGTATCGCTCAATAATTGTTGCATCAAATAATGGGATGCTTGCACCGCAATACGAGCATTACAGATAAAAGTAATATCATCGCCACCAATGATAATCGGACGGATCGGCAACATATTCTTAGACAATTCGAGGTTTTCATCAAGAATATCATATTTATCAATAATCCATTTTACCAATGCTTTGAAGCTCTCCAATGTTTTAGTGGCAACACGTTTAGATAAAGCGCTACGCTCTTCTAATGTTTTACATTGTCTAAAGTGAGCACCCATGTTATTACCATCGATATGAACAATAGCAATATCATTAATTCCTGTTTTACTCTTTTCGGTAGATTGGTTTTGACCTAACTCTTCAAATTCAGATGGAAATACCCAATCAGTCGTTTCCGTACCAAATAAGTCTATTTTTAACCGGCTATTCGCAGCCTCAAAGGCTTCAAATTTAGCTGTGAAGGATGTAGCAACTAAGCGCTTTTCATCACCAAAGCTTTGCGTTGTATCTGCTACATCACCACTGAAATCACAAATAGTTGTCAAACCTGTATTAGCAGGATGCACTATTGGATTCAATGCAAATTGATTAGCTTTCAATTGTTTATATAATTTGCCGAGATCTGCAGAAAACTGTGTTCCATCAAGAGTAATGTAACCAGTTGTGGCACCTACTTTTAGACCTGGATACTGCACCAAAACTTGAGTCGTAAATTTCTTAACAATATCTTGAACCAAACTTTCATGTTTATCATCTATAAGAACCAGAGCATTACCGCCGCCAATATACGCAACATATATAGTTTTTGGAAGAGATGTAATGCTGTCACTACGTGTCAACCAGGATGTAGTGTCAGCCTCTACCCCAAGCTTATTGATAATTTCTTTACACAATACATCCTCAAACAATCTATCCACAATAAACGATGCTCCAACATTGGCCTTCAGTTTATTGTTAGCAAAAATATACTTTTGAATAGACTGCACATCAAACAATATGGCATTTACTTGCATAGGCTCACTCCTTACCTATTAACACAACATTTATAAATGACAATATTCTCGAAATTGAACAAACTGAAAGTTGACGATTTTCTCAAAAGCGTGACAGTATACAAATTCCCCCTGGCACAAGACAGCCTGTGGATTGAGACTTATAATCCTCCCTGCATATTCCTGTACTAGCTGCCCAATTTCACCAGATGGTAACGCTGGATCAATGAGGGGAAATGGTATATCTACCACCTCACCATATTGATGAGCTGCTGCCAACTGTTCATCCGACCAATATTGAGAAGGATGATTCGTATGATTGATAAACATAACCACTCCTCACTATACAAACTACAAAACAAAATTCATTTATTATTCATCTTTAATGATAGCAAATCGTATAAAAAAAATCACTCATAAATACATGATTTATGAAAGATTTTTCATATTTTATAAATTGTATATAATTACACGAATGTATAGGCTAATACCATATTTTACATATACATCAGCCCCTACTATCAAGATATATTCTCAGATTTTTCAATATCTACTGTTTCACCTAACGATTTGAGATATGAAATAAAAGCTTGTATTTCTTGTTGAATCCATTTTCTTGGTGCTAGATTATTAAGGCGAGAAAGCTCCGCTTTCATATACTCCTCATAAAGCTCCACCCATTTCTTATTGGTCTCTTTAGATAAAAAACAACCTCGTTCTGATAGATCAAAATCTTCAAGAAGTATCATATGACGATTCAATAGTTTTAATACAAAGCGATCGATTATATCTTGTCTAAATATATCCATTACATCGTACACTAAACTATCCTTTCGATTATTCGTGCTATGTAGAACACCTATGCGTACATCTAAACCAACAGTCAACAAACAGGCACGTACTTCCCGTTCTAAAAACGAATAGCCATAACTCAAGATAGCGTTAACAGGATCAGGGCTAGGATGACGTCTACGGACAGAAAATTCCCATGGTTCAGATAATACATGCCCTAATACAGAAAAATAAGTCCTAGATGCTAATCCCTCTATACCACGTAATGTGTCTACTTTTTTTGTTCTTTCTACACGTTTCAGCAACGCTTGCATCGTTCTATGTACGGCCACAAAATTTGGAATGCATTTACTCTTTTTGTACTGATTCAACAAGGCTATCTGACCTTTAATCTTACGTCGAACAATATATTTGGCTCCATCTAAGGCAAATTCTTGATTTTGAAAGCATGCTACTTGCCACAACAAACGTTGTAAAGTCGTATGCTCATCCCCTAAGGTTCCTACAAGCTGATACTTATAATCTACAAACTGAATGAGAGAACCTTGCTTCACTAAAGAAAACATAACCTGCGTAGAAATTTGAATCGTTCGGCCTAATACAAGATTTGATACAGTCGCTATAGGAATTTCTTTAATAACAGAATGATCCTTTTCAAGTACTAACAATCCTCCATCTTGTCGTATCGATATACCAGGTGTCATTACATATAAAGTTTCTAACATCACAACCTCCTAAAAAATTAAATAATCAACATCTTATCCTCTGTTAATGGAATCATTTTATTACACCATATAGGTGTCTTAGCTGTGTCAGAAATAGAAACGATGAGGAGGCGCCGTGTTTCATCCCCTTGTGTTAACACTTCGAGCTTTTTGGCAATCGTTTCTACTCTAACGTGAGCATGAACACATAAAAACACACTATACTGTACGCGGTAACAGAAGGATTCTAAATACTTAACTACCTTATTTCTAATTTTAGTATCGGAAATATCATAAGAAATAAGATACCGCATCAGAACCTCCTGTATCTTTACTTTCTACCATTAGTCAGAGAATCAAAAATCATAAACAATACAATTCCACACAAAAATATCCCTATGAAGCCAGTCATTCCATTTACTCCTTTACTAAACAACAATCATTGAATCCGGTTTTTCACCATAATGATTAGGATCTTCATCCCCTGGCATCAGCACTAAACCAATTTTTACAAATCCCATTATTTTAGCCAAAGTGGGCTCAAAAATAGCTATTATAGCGGCCACAATATAAATACCTGCTAAATAAGTTGGCCCATTTAAATCATGAATACGCCGCGATGCAATAGCTAACTCTCGAACAACAGAATACCCTATGATTGACCAACCCAATACCCAGAAAAACTTTGATACAGGGGCAAGACTAATACAAAGGCCCCCAAGATAGCCAATACCAATAATCATCAACAAATTCATAAAATAAGAGCGACGATTCATACGCCCTGATAAGGACAACATAGACTTTAATTCTTGCTGTAAATTTTCCATAATACCCTCCTTAATAATCATTCCGTGATGGTAATACAAACCACACCAATAAAGTTAAAAACAACATTGCCATATACTACCTCCTATATAAGACCAATTAAACTTGTTGAGTTCATTATACGAATCATACTGAAAGTAAACTAATCAGAAAAACTAGGAACAAAAAAAGAACTGTATCTTTGTGTGATATACACAAAAACACAGTTCTTTATTATTATGTAATTTTTAAGTTAGATATTCCGCACCCTTCGGTGCATACCGTAAACAGTAAGTACTGTTGCAACTCGAAGACGAGACTGCAGCTAAATCCGCAAAGCTAAAGTTTCAATACCGTAAACAGTAAGCTGAATCCCTTATCTCCCTCGTTTTACCTTCACTTCGTTCAGGAACTTGAGATGTGCGGACCTCATCGTCGCTCTGCTCCTCTGCTGTCTCGCACCCTTCGGCGCATACCGTAAATGGTAAGCTGAATCCCTTATCACCCTTGTTTTACCTTCACTTCGCTCAGGTACTTGAGATGTGCGGATCTCATCGTCGCTTTGCTCCTCTGCTGTCTCGCACCCTTCGGCGCATACCGTAAACGGTAAGTGCTGTTGCAACGAAAATTCTTATGACTTATTAATGGTGAATACTATAAAGTTTCAATACCGTAAACGGTCAGATTGGGCTCCCATTGGATCAAAAATACCGATAAGCATAAGTAAATACTGGTGGTAAATGATTTTTCTAAGGTTACAGTAATTATAAGGGTTTCTCGATTTTACGTCAATATTCTTTATCGTTTTCTTGCTGGCTTATGGCTTATTTTTAATTAAATGTAGATAGTATCTAAATGTAACAACCTTTAACTTAATTTGAATGCCTAAAAAAAGATTTAGTCTATCTACTACATATAAAAAGACCTATCCATACATCATCATATGAATAGGTCTATATACATTTATATTCTATCATTATTTTTACTATTAATCCTCAAGATACCAAGCGAATATATACAACAATAGTAATCCTATTAGAGTTGACATGTACACCTCTCCTATACTCAATCAAATAATTCGTCTAGTACAAAATCTACTGCTTCATCAACAGCTATTTCTATTACTAGATCCAATAGTTCATCCATATTTTCACCTCATTACAATTAAAACCTTTTAATACAATCCTTAAAACTTACATCTCCTGTTTTCTACTAATTTATATTGTAACAATTGTTTCATACTATTTTCTCCTTGCATTAGTCCTCAAATAATTTACATACTATTAATCCTACGGCAAAGCCTATATATGGATACATACTATCATCTACCTTTCTTAATATATCAACCAACAACTAGTCATCAGACTTAACAGCTTGATATACGGACACACCTAATAATACACCTGCTGCAAAACCTTCCCATGCGGCTGCGGCCGCTGCTGCTGCAAATAATGGTAGCATATTAATTCCTCCTAAAATACATATAAACAAAACAAATCCTTTGACATTTACAATTTCAAATATCCAATTCTACAAGTCATTCATTACCTCCCAACTCATATGACTAAATTAACTATCCATAGTATAACCTTATCAAAGATACAATTGAATTCATAAAAACTAAGGCGAACTATCATCTCCATAATTCAAGTATTTCGTTCTGGGTTACAAAATAATTATAGAATGAAAATCGACAAGTCCATATTCAAAAAAACTAAGACGCAAAAAAGGGTGAATCTAAAGATTCACCCTTTTACATTAAATATGAAAATACACAATCATAAACGATAAAAACTGTTACCTTTTCACCTTCGTTTTAACTTCACTTCGTTCAGGTACTTGAGATGTGCGGACCTCATCGTCGCTTTTCTCCTCTGCAGTCTAGCACCCTTCGGCGCATACCATAAACGGTAAGTACTGTTGCAACAGAGCTAGTAATCGGCGAACCAATCATGACCGTACAGTTTCAATACCGTAAACGGTAGGTACTGTTGCAACTTGTAGTAATATGATGATAATCTAATTTTCTAACACGTTTCAATACCGTAAACGGTAGGTACTGTTGCAACATAACTATAATGTTACTATTTTTGGTAATCCGAAGTTTCAATACCGTAAACGGTAGGTACTGTTGCAACGCGTATTAGATTTAGTAGAAAAATTAGATTCTTTAAAGTTTCAATACCGTAAACGGTAGGTACTGTTGCAACAGCAGGTCTTAGAAGTCCAGTATTCATGGGCCTTAAAATTAGGTTTTGGAAAACCTCATACCGAAAACGGTCAGTTTGCGAACCCATTAGATCAAAAGTCCTGATAAACTTAGGTAAATACTGGTGGAAAATGATTTTACTAAGAATACAGTTATTATAAGGGTTTCTGAATTTTACGTCAATCTTCTTCATCATTTTCTTTTTAGCTTATTTTTATAGAAACATAGATATTGTCTATGTTTATTAGATTTTAGACTATTTATAACACCTTAGAAAATGATTTAAACCATATATGACATACAAAAAAGACCTACCCACATGAAATCATTTGGATAGGTCTTTGATTGGGATATGCAATATTCACGAACGAAATGATGATATAGTTTATTATATTTAATAGAAAGGAGGTAAATCATATTATCATGCATATCCCTAATCACTCAGTTCTAACTGATATATTAATTATATTGGATATATTCTCATATACCTACTCAGAAAAACTAAGATCTAATGTTATACCCAGCTTTTTTCTACTTACGATATTTTTTAATAAACGTCTCCTTGTAGATATTCAGGCAAATTTTTATAACCATCTTGTTCTACAGATTGAATTTTAATAGCACGCCATCCCCATTCTCGTTTTTTTGCGTTGAACGAGCGTATCGCAGTACCACTGACCACATCACCACTAATCAATTTATATTGCTCTACAAATCGGTCGTCAATAAATACATTTGTTTCATATGTGAAGGCAACTGTACCAACAACATTAACAATATTCTCAAATGTCATTACTAGTGAACGAGGTGGTTCTTGATTAACTTTGTGCCAAGATATAATATTCGTACCTTTAGAGCCATCACTTCGTTCATAAGTACTATAAACAACAGAGACTACATCCATAACTTTTAGCGGCTTATCCTCATCATAAGTACACACAATGGATACATCCCCACTAACAACAATATGTGCTTGATGATTACGCTCTATAATACGATTAACAAGACCACTTTTACTTAAAAGGGTTACATCCGAATTGATCTGTTCAATAATGAGTACCTCACCCTTACTATAACTAGTCCACTTAATTTTGGCTCGAATAGGAGTGCCTTTTCTATCAGATATTCCCTTTAACACAGATTTTTTGACATTAACGTTTACAGGGTTATCCAACTTTGTTTTAACGATATTAAGCCTAACCATCTGTCCAAAATCATTTGTATAAGAATCTCCAACAATACCTTCATACCAAGGAATATCTTTATATAGTAGTTCCACAGTAGGTTGACTATTCTCCTTATAAAAGTCAACATTATTTTTCTTACTATCAGGGACATACCAGTCAGATGCAATATAACCGTTTAAAACATCATCAATCTTCTGCTCATGATTTCTTTTATATGATACTAACTCTTGAATTTCTGCACTTGCTACATCATATTTTTCTAATGCGATTAGCTCTTTGATAACTCCAATTTTACCTCGCCCATTAAACTTTAAATCACCTTGGCATAATAATGATTTACAGTAACAAGCCAAACTAAGTTTAGAATCATCTTCTATCGTTTCTGCCAAACCATTCCACAGCCAAAATTCTTTAGGCTTAATTTGTAATAAATCAAGTATAAAATATTGAGCTTTACGTAACTCATTAGCTAACAAATAGGACTTTGTAATAGACCACTTTAAGAAAACCAAGTTTTCATCTAAACGGTTCATTTTTTCCTCTGCTAGATTGCAAAGGGTAGTAATCGTCTCTTTATCAACCTTTTTAGTAAGACTATCTAACGATTTCTTTAATATCTGTATAATAAGTGATGGCCAATCATGATACTTTTCATCTTTACCTTTATAGGATTTAGCTTCATAATCAATATTCTCAAAACAAGAGAAATCAGTATCTAGAGCATATCTATATAAATTAATCTGTCTCTCTACCCCTTCAATAGATACTATACTTCTCCAAACACAACGCATAAAAATAACTTCATTAGAAAGTCCTAAGGAGAATATTTCATCTAAATAAAATTGGATATGTTTGAAATTTGGAGTTTCTTCTTTAGCTTTTATAAATAACAATCTATACAAAGCCCAACCATATGCACGCTTAACAGAAACCTCTTGAGGGAATTGAACATATAGAGCTTTTGCTTTCTGTGCTGATTCTTTAAGTTTCCCGGCTTCCTTAAGCTTTTTAATAGTTGCCAATTCTGTTAGCACAGGACTGGAAGCACTTAAAAGATATTGCATATTCTTAAACAGAATCTCATCTGACTCATCAACCTCTAGCTTCTGCAATTCAGCACTATATTTTTCAATATCTTCTATTTGATTATTTTGCTTAGCTCTTTTAATGAGATCAATAACACACCACGCAAAAGCACGTGTATCCCATTCACTATGATTAGGATTATCCATTAAGGTTTGAGCCATCTTATAAGCCTGATCAATCTCCCCAGAGCGGCGCATCGTAAAAACATCGTTACTTGTTATAACTTTCTCATCGTTCATTTTGACACCCCATTTTCTAAAATGGTATTAATATCAGCCGACAGTTTGGAATCATTACATAACTTTTCAATGAGCTTTGTACTACTAATTCGTTTCTTACCATTGTAGTAAATATCTAATGTAATACATCCTTTGCCACGGATGAAAGTATAACGAACACAAAATGGCTTACATTCTATTTTTTGAATTTTAATATCTAAGGTTCTTAATTTTTCTGCTAGTGCTTCGCTATAACTTTGTAAAAACTCTTCATATCCAGTTTGAAATCTAGCATTTTGAATAATTTTCTGAGTATCAATCTCCTCATCATGATTAGAGATATTACTAGAAACAAGTCTCCCAACTAGGGTATTTAATATGGATCCTATGTGATTTGTACTATTATTACTATCATGCAATATTCTTGAAATAATACGCTTGCCATTATAATAGACTCTATATTTTTCTACTGATCCACCAATATAAATTGTATAGATATCATGATAATCATGTTGTGCAATCGACTCAATAATACAACTATCTTCTGGTAATACTCGTGCAATCACCTCACAAATGTCACGAGAAATTCCAGAAAGTGTATCAATGTCAAATGCTACATGTAACTCTACATCACAGTCTTTTCTTAATGTAGCCTCTAACGCTTTACGATCATCATCTATATATAATTCATCTAATTTAATGGCTGAATCCACTGTAATGTCAGACCAATTAATTAAATACAACTTATCTGCTGCTCGAGTAAGTCCTGTGTATAACCATCTAAAACCATTAGCAGATAATATATTTTGATAATAATGAGGATCTAGAAATACAGTTTTCCACTCACTACCTTGGGCCTTATGGCATGTAATAGCATAACCATATTTAGCTTGTACCGCATTGAAATAGCGATCCTCCTTCATAATCTGTAACCGTTCATTACTATTAATAAACTTCAACTTATTGTTCTTCGTATTTTGGTCTTTAGTCTCTTCTTTTATCTTCTTTGATAAGGCTGTTAGTGCATCACCATTTCGGATGCAAAAATCACGATACAACGCCTTTTGTTCATCTGTTGTAAGAGTACTAGTAGGTGAGTCTAATAAATGCTCAAGTAATAATGTCCACGCCACAGTACGAATGCCCGCTTCATTAACAAACTCAACCTCTACACGTCTAAAGCTCAGAGGTATTTGTATCTCTTTATTCAATGAAATAATGCGTTTTTCCACATCACCTACAGATATAATCGTAGCAAATTCACCATTATATACACGCTTACCATCAATAAATGTATTTTTTGTAAACATGATGCGGTCCCCTGGAACTACGCTATCCTCTTCGGGGAATAGAGATTCACGAATCATCTTATTATACGTACAAACCATATCATTTTTAGATGCAATAACTATACTATCCTCATCTATCTTATTATCACAGTTCATCATATAAGCATTTAAAAATTGATTGGTTTGTAGAGAAATAACCTCAGAATCATCTTGCTCAATGGTCAATTGATTAAATAAATCTTGAGCCAAATCTTCTCGAATTCTTAACGCATTTTTTAAAATAAGACTCGATGCCTTTTGCCGTACTACCTCAGTTAACTGGAATTCTTGTATAGGAAAATCTGGGGCATATATACTTGCAAAATACTCTTTTGCTAAAGCTGGCGAATAATTCATTCTAACCGGTGCCAATTGCGCATTATCACCAATAAAAATAACTTTTTTCTTATGATTATTGCTATCTAAATTAATAAAATGCATTAAATCATCTAATAATCGACCACTACCAAAACGAATAAACTCATTGTCAGAAATAGCATTAGACAATAAAGAGCTTTCGTCAATCAAATACACATGATTAGTAGGATTCTCATTTTCTTTTAATTGAAAAATAAGTTTAAAGGTTTCTGCCTCTTTATCCTCACCATACTCTTCTAATTGATCAAGAGAGTACAGCATGGAATGAACTGTAGTTGCTGTTTTTCCCGTTTTTTCACGTAATACAAGTGCGGCTTTACCAGTTGGAGCAGATAGACTCGAGCTACGACCAATACACTGCAAATAATTCACAAGGCCTTTAAGAATAAAGGTTTTACCTGTACCAGCGTAACCTTTTAAGAGAAAAATATGCTTTGAATCATCATTAATAAAAGTCTCTAGTTGTTCAACTAGCTCCTTTTGTCCAGAGGTTAACTCATATCCAATATATTCATCTAACAATTGATAATGTTTACGTGTTTCCTCTGGATATAACTCAATCTGATGCTTTTTAATAACATTTGTATACTCTTTTGCTCGTTCTTCAGTAATTTCATGACGTGTTTCAGAATCAATATCTTTGTACATCTTATTCTGTTTAGCGAAAGTACCATCTGGATCATCAAACACTAATTTTAATTCATTATCCAAATTGATAGGTTCTGCTTTAGGTGCAGTCATAGTTTTCTCAGGTAAGGCAAACTCTGGGTATTCAAGTGCATCAGGATCCATTTTAAAATATAACCATTTACCCAATAAATAAGCTTCTTTTAAGCAATGATTGACTGCATCTTGCCCGTACTCTAAAACTTGATGAGCCGCTTTATTACCATACACACGAAGCACATGAAGTTTATCACTAATATCTGTAGGAACCGCTTTACAAAAATTGGGCTCCTGTAATTTATCACAAAAACTAATTCTAGGATTATTAGGTAGCCTTAAATCATTATAGATATTTTTAACAAAATACTCTCCAAATACACGTAATTTAATGAGCGAACTCTGATGATCTGAATATAAATATTGCTCAGACTCCTTCGCTAGCTTATATAAATCAGAATCTATATATTTAAGCCTAGAAAAGTTATTTGTCTCCATTTTGCACCTCAAATATCCATAGATGTATAACAAATTACTATTCCTTATGAAATTTCCATGAATTATTCATTTTAATTATATGATAGACAAAATAATTCCGTCAATAATTGTGATATTTCTCACAACACAGTGAATAAATACCCGAGCCAATACAAAACCCAAGTAATTATGAGACACACTCCGTTTTTATTGTAGATATTAAAATTTTGCGTATACCCAAAATGTACATATAAAAAGACCTACTCATATGACATCATATAAATAGGCCTAATTAATATCAGATTCAATTATAACAACCAAAATTACTCCTCAACATAAACATGAACTAAACCAAAATCTACAAATTGTGCCATACAAATACCTCCTCTAATACTTTTTATCTTTAAATAATGCACAAAGGGCTAAGTCTACAGCTAATCTTGCAAATGAATACACAGTATCACCTACCTTTCTTATTTATATCAACCAATGATTAGTCACCAGACTTTATTGCTTGATATACGGATACACCTAATGATACACCTACTGCAAAACCTTCCCATGCGGCCGCGGCCGCTGCTAAAAATGGTAACATAGTAATTCCTCCTATAATAAAATCTTAAACAATATAATACAACTTCAATTACAAATCTAGACATCCAATCTTACTACGCATATTACCTCCTTGTTTTATAAAACTAAATTAACTATCTAAAGTATAAACTAATCTAATTTACCCATGAATTTATAAAAACTAGGACGAACCTTTAGTCTTATACTTCAAAAGTATTTCGTATCGGCTACAAGATTATTATAAAACGAAAACTTAAGTGCCCCTATTCAAGAAAACTAAGACAAAAAAGTGAATCCCAATATTCACTTTCTATGTATGTCAGTTTTTACACCAAACCAGTCTCTATGTAATTCTTATAAAATCTGATATAGTATTCATAAAAGATTCATTTTTTAAATCTTAATTTACTAGGAGTCCTATTATGGAACATCATATTTACCTAACATTTTTAAGCACCTTACATACGGAAGATAATCCATATAATCCTCAAAAGCTAGAAAAAACGGTTGTTAATCTTACTGAAATAGCTCCCTTTAATGTCATCCGTCAAACCAATGAATCCGCTTTAAAGTATCTTTTACATAATAAAAGAAAAGAGAACTCTACTTTCAAATTAGATAAGCTATTCTTTTTTAAATCACCAGAAATGGAGAATACATTTAAAGAATCTACCATATCAAGCCTAAACGTATTTGAAGAGCAAATGTGTGATTATATCAATAAAACCAGTATACCTATTACGTGGGACCCAGAAACAATTAATTATATAGATTGTGGTGACATCGACTATATAGACAATCTAAAGGACAGCATTATAGATATGTCTCAAGCTATAATGGAATATTATAAAAGCAAGTCATCTGATGACAGAGTTATCTTACATGTAGACTTATCTGGTGGCCCACGAACAGCTATTATGCTGATGATTGCCATCATTAGACTAGTAGCTTTTCAAGGTATTGAAATTGGATCTATTTTATATGCCAATGTAAATGCAAATAACAATAGCATAGTTCGAGTATATGAAGGGAACTCCATCTATAATATTTACGATATGATTACAGGATTTGCTGAGTTCAACCAATTTGGTAGTGTTGATACCTTAAAAAACTATGTAAACACCTTAGATAATCCCGATGTCCAAATCAAAGAACTAATCTCTAGCATGGGAGATTTTTCAGAAGCCGTTCGTCTATCTAGTCGCGGTATATTCCAAAGATCCATGGAGGACATTCATAAACTTTTAACAGATATCGAATCCTCTAAACAAGAAATACCTGCAAATAATAGGGAAAACCATAAAAACTTTGAAATTGAGGCACTCAAATTAATGAGTGACAAAATTCAAAATAACTATAAAACAGTGCTAGCTAATAAAGAAGACGATTTAGCATACATTGATTGGTGCCTAGCTAATGGTTATCTACAGCAAGCCTTAGCACTATTCGCTGAATTTGTACCTCGTGCTATTTTAGAATCTAAAATGATTATTTTAGATGACACAATCTTCCCTACAGACTCAGACAATGAATTGAGTGCCTCTATGGAGAACTTTAATACGATTAATGATTATACCGCCAAAACAATGGAAATCGTAAACAATAGCGCGACTAAGATTAATAATAAAATAAAAAGCGTATTACTGAAATACTTTAGTGGTGATTTTTCAAAAGAGTCTAAGCGAATTATCAAAGAAGCATTAAAAGACAAGAAAAATAACACTAGCACTAACATTACTAGAGAGGATACACAATACCCTAAATTTGAGGAGCAACTAATAAACGATATTAATCAAATAATCTTAAAAGAAGCAGAAAAAGAGCCACATAATTATTTGAAATACAAAACGTTTACCAATAATAATGTTAATGTGCCTAGTAAGCTACTTCGACTCATCAGTAATATTGGTATAAATACGAAATCTATTGTAGGTATAAATGAGTTTAACAAAAATATTAGAAGATATTTTACTGCTGCACTTGTACATCAATTAAAAGGAATTAAAGACTTACCAAGCGATATTGTAACAGTTAATGATCAATATGAAATTACACTTAACGACACTAATAAACTCTTCAAGGTAAGAGATGCATTTATTTCAATTTTTACAAACTCAAACAATGATGATATATATCGTTTTCTATTTGCTAATTGTGTGTCATATCAATATCCAATAGATTTATTTCCCCATCAACTTTATGGTATAGATGGACTCACACTTAATTCAGTATTAAAAAGCAATCCAGAAAAAATAACACAAGTAGCTCGCATATTAAACCTTTATAGAACATTAAAAGGTAGTCGAAATGATACGGCACATGCACGTGAAGAAAAACGGGGCCAGTTTATTGAAAGTGAAGACATAAAAAGGGAATTAAAACAATGTCTTAACGATATTCGTGAGGTTCGTGAGTATATCTGTACGTATAATCAACAATAATTTCATAAAAACCAAAAGGCTATAGATTATTACTATCTATAGCCTCTTATATTAAATATCCTATTTTCTACTCAATTCTCTTGCCATTGCTACACATTTACGAATCTCATGGCGTAGTTCTTGGGATGTAGTATACTTACATAGCATTTCTTTATTCGCATGGTTACTATCATTACGTGCCTTTTTTATCTCAAAGTATTGCTCAATAAACTTCATTGTCTTAGTTACATCCTCTAATGCTACATGCGGAATATATACACCCGAAACCTCAAATAAAGGAACCCCTTTATCATACGGTTTTCGTTGTGATAATAATAACTCAGCCGTAGTCACTGCACTATCTTTAGTATCTGGTAACTGATGCATAATCAAACTTTTATAAGCCTTATATTTTTTTTCTTCAATTAAATGATTTAATATAGCATTACATACCACATTACGAGCTAACATACTTGTTTTTTCCAATCTAAACGAAGAGTTATCTGCATCACAAATAATATACTCTCTATATTCCTCTTTACTTAAAACTTCAGATATTATATTTTTACGTAATGACTCTAAGATATTATTAAAGGCTTCTATATTCTCTGCACTTTCAAGAATATCTTGCAAAAACGAGATATATTCTAATAATGTATAATTTTCAGCATATCTATCGTCTTGTAAATAAAGTGTAAACCCATATTGATTTAAAAGAACCTCACATTTTTCTCTAAGTTTAGTAGTTTCTTCATCCACCATCAAATGAATACGTTCTTTCTGCTTTTGGAGGTCTCTTTCAACAATTTGTATTTTCTTTTTTTCGTTTCTTACGAATTTAATATAATAAGTAATTACTTTATCGATATTAGAAGCTACTTCATCTTTTTTTGCATTTATCATAGCTGCCAAGCATTGCATACGAGCGTTATTAATAGAATTAAATAAGCGCATAGGCATAGACCGTACATCTTTTTCAGAAGTTTTCTTATCATGATCGGGCATGACTACATTATAAAATGTACTAAAATGAATATTATTCCCCGCTCTATTCCATGCTTTTATAGCAGCTTGGAGCAATCTCTTTTCTTTATTCTGTTGCGTATCTTCATAATATGCATTAAACACGAATGGATCACACTCTATAATACCTTTATCTACTGCGTATTCCGGTACATATTCACAAAATAAGGTAAGTGCTTGTTGCAAATAATCATGATCTAAACACCAGTCAATATAGGCTAGTTCATCAGAGGCATGATTACGATGATGTTGTAAAAGGGTAGTATACGACTGCTCAATAGGTTTATGCAATAATTCAATTAATTCTTGGTCAAAGGTCTTATTGTTATCTGTATTATTTGCCATACTATGTACTAAGGATAAGCTATCATTAAGACGAGCTATAGATTTTTCAAATGCACCACGGCTTGAAATATTAATAGCTTCTGAAAAGCTGTCCATGGCTTTTAGCAATTTTTTTGTAGCGGTAGCAGTCGATTCAATATTACCTGTTCCAATATTTTCAGAAGGCTTAAAGTAAGTATTTAATTTTTTGGCACTACCAAATAGTTTAAACTCTTCAAATCCTGCAATAATATCAAAAAGCTCATAAATATCTAGCACTTTATGAACTGTAATTTCTCCTGGGCCGTTCTCAATCTCCTTATAACCAGAGTAATATACATCATCAACAATGATACCATGATAGGCGAGCAGTCTACTAATAACAAGGAGAATCATAGCTGCATTGCGTGGGCCACCAGTGATATCCATATAGAGGCGGACCTCATCTTTATCATTGGTGAAAGTATCTTTAAAATCAAGAATCTTCTTTGACATCTCAATGATGCTAGACTTAATACGACTAATATCATCTAAGTCTGTACCACATGGGACATGATCAAGAGCATCAAAAAAGGCCTGCTCATTGTGGCCCATCACGTTATAAAACTTACACATTTGATTAACAAAGATATCATAAGATGATGGACTATTACTTTGATGTGCCATTACACCATCAGTACATAATAAATATATCTTATCAAAGGATATATCTCTTGTTTTTTCATCCTTCCATGTATGGTATAAAATATATTTCAAAGACGACTCATTCGTGGCAATGCTACTACGAATAGCATCTTCTATATCTGTATTTACAATCGTCTTTATACTCGTATTAGACACCTTACTCAAAAAAGATAAAAATATATTATGAATTGCCATAGCTTTCACCAAACCTACATTAATTGATTAACCACACTTAGTCATCCGTGCATTATCAGAACCTAACCTCGAATTTTATCCTTACATTTTATATTGTATCATGTTATATTCATAATTAAGAATCGTTTTGTACAGTCGGGAATGTACATATTTAAAAGGGAGTCAATAATGGCAACAACAACTAATTATCTAAATGATTTAGCTAGTATGCGCCAATTTATCCGCAGCTTAACCTTCGGGAACCATAATAGAGGTAAAGCAACAGTTCGTGGTATCAAAGAAAGTCAGCACGACGATGTGATTCGTCGCCTTGATTATTTTGATATCATACGTCACATTTACACGCAAAGAATTGGGAAAACATCCATTCATCATTTGGCAAAAGATGATTTTATAGATGGCTATAATTATCTTAACAATTTATATGAATTATATGCTGCCGTTCCAGAACAAATTTATGTACAGCTCTGCATCTTATCATATATTGAAGCAAACGATAATGTAACTATTACAGATTTATATACTAATTTAAACCAAGAACCATACTTGGATCACTATATTGATTTGGTAGAAAACCTATATGAACAACGAAACAAAAAACAAGAGCCACCTTGCATTATTGATCAACAATATATTCAACGCCAAATAAAGACATTAGAAATCTTAGGTGCTATCACCAAAACAGAGCTCACAAAAGGCTATACATATTCAATAAAACCAACTATTATAGAGGAACTATCAAAACAGCAGTTGCAAGAGCTAGCAATGGCAGTATTCTTTTATACTAATGTTTCTATTACTTCAGCAGCAGGTCATATCTTACTCAAGAAAATTATATATTTAATTAATGACTTTTCTTTAAAAGACCAACAAAAGTCTATGTACTATGACTTTAATAATACATATTTTTCTTTCAAGGATAATAATCCAAATAATGTAATTGATGGAGATATTTTCTACCCTTTAGCCGATGCCTTACATCGACAAAAAAAGGTGCGTCTATCCTTTTATGAATCTGGGAAACCTAGGGAAATCGTTAGTCCATTAGCGTTACAAACCTATTATGGGGAAAATAAAAATATGCTATGTAGTATTAATAATGGACGTATCCAATGGAATCGTATCGATCGCATCAAATCTCTTGAGGTTACAAAATATAACAGTACTAATACTGTACCCCAAATACAAACAAGAGATAAAACATTTGATACTTGTATCATTCACTTCTTGACCTTAAAAGATTATGAGTTGGTCTACGATAAATTTATTCGTCATTTCAAAGAGTCACTAACAGTGCTCTCAAGCACAGATGAATATATAGAATTACAACTAGAAGTACCAGATGCATTACAATTATTACCGCAATTACGTAGCTATTTACCTTATGTATATATTACATACACAAACAAATCCAGTATTAAGGATAAATTCTACAATAATTTATACGCCTCTTTAAATATAGATTTTGTAGAACCAGAAGGATATAAAAAGCGAAAGAAAATTAATCGATTCCTTCATCCACTTCAAAGAAAAGAATCTGATAATAACAAAACAAAAAAAGACAAAGACTCAGATGGTACCTATGTATCATCCGTTTTAAACGATATCAACGCTATTACCTTTACGACACAATACCAATTGCAATTAGACTTAATTAATGGTGTTGTCCATACAAAACAAGATATAGAAGGATTAATTAATCATCGTAGGCTGCTCACGCCATCCCCATACAAAAAAGTATTGCGGAATGATGATTATGAGCAATTTCTAGCCGATGCATTAGTAGAGCCAAATGAAAATGGTGAAGAGGTTGAGTCCATCCTTCCAGATTTACCTCTTGTTATTATCTCTGATGCTGAAAGAATGTTCTTAAAGGACCTCATTTCTGATACTCGAGCTAACTGGCTGCTTTCACCAGAGCTATGTCAAATATTATCTACTGAATTAAAAACTGTAGACACTACCTTTCCAAAAGGATCATGGACACGTGTTCCAACCATGACAGACGATACTCCGTTAACAATGCAAGTAATCACCCAGTGCTTACAAGCTATCCAAAATAACGAACGTATCATAATTCAAAATAAGGAGCTATCTCCTTGTCGGATAGAATACTCTGTAGGAAGCAATGGCTATACGCTTATTGCCTATGACCATGCAACGGATACCTTTTTAGACTATCCACTACGCGATGGATCTAATATCATAAAAACGGCTGCACCACGACTAGAAGATATAGAAACTATATATGCTAACTATAGAGATGAATCAAAGCGAACCGTAACATTTACCTTGCACGATGCAAACAATGCAGTTGATCGTTGCTTTAACTATTTTAGCAACTATACAATTCAAGCTAAAGATATCAACGATGAAGAGTTTACCATTGAAGTTAGCTATCTTCCCTTCCAGGAAGTAGATATCTTACGACATTTATTAAAACTAGGCTGTGCAGTCCGAATTACAGATGATGGTCCGTTAAAAAAGCAATTAGAAACAATTTATAAAACAGCACTCATTCATGCACCTAGTATCTAATATTTATAAAATTATACGATTAAAAGGATACCTTTATATACAATAGAGGTATCCTTTTAATAAACTAAAGGACCTAGTCACATATCTCTATGCACTAGGTCCTTTAACTTTCTTGTATCCAAATCAAAATCTACACCAATTATACAATAATACTATGTACTAAAACTTAACGAATCCAAAAACCCGAGGTCACTTACTACGCTCTGTTCGAGATAGTATGAAGCCTGACATATGATTAACTGTCTATACAATTTAACAAAATAATTACTTTTCTAATCCAATTCTATACTTACTCAAAATATCACCACCTTACACACTTTAACCGATCAACATACATAAATAAAATTACTCTTCAAGTGCATCAAGCACCGCTACTAACACTGCTACTGCAGAATCCACTGCTAAAGGCGACATAACATCCCTCCTATCATTACAACTAAATATACTATTATTAGAATAATCCATTCCAATTAACGTTCATATACTACCTCCTATACCTAACACTATACATATTTTCTACAATCCCCAACAAGCTACCAATGCTTTAATACAAAACTAAGATTCCCTAAGCATATTAAAATTATTACCGCTTATCGGCTACATCTTTAGTATAGGATGAAATCTAATATAACCAAATTCAAAAAAACTAAGACTAAAAAACGAGTGAATCAAAAAATTCACTCGTTTTCTATTAGATATAAAAATATAGTGCAACCCCTTATCACCTTTATTTACCTTCAATCTGTATAGATACCTGCAATATGGGGATTTCATCGTTGCGCTGTGCCGCTTCTACCTCACCATCTGTAGTACACATATCGTAACGATAAATACTATTACAACCGCACTTAATAAAGCAAGAAGTTACCTTGAACGAAATGCAGTTTCAATACTGTAAACGGTAAGTACTATTGCAACTTACAAGTAGAAATTACATTGGGTGAAAACAGTGTAGAGTTTCAATACCGTAAACGATAGGTACTGTTGCAACAAAAAACTAATTGATGCGTGGAGCTGGCTCAACTCCGATAAGTTTCAATACCGTAAACGGTAAGTACTGTTACAACACTCCAAATGAAGTACTAAAAGGTCTTATCCGTGGTTTGGGAGAGTTTCAATACCGTAAACGGTAAGCACTGTTGCAACTATGTAAAAGGCTTATTGGGCGGCATGGATAATGACGTTTCAATACCGTAAACGGTAAGCACTGTTGCAATGTAAGCAAGGTGACGGATTATACGTTCAGTCTATGAAAGTTTCAATACCGTAAACGGTAAGCACTGTTGCAACTATTAAATGATTTTAATAAGTACATGCAAGTAGTAATGGTTTCAATACCGTAAACGGTAAGCACTGTTGCAACGTTTATCTTAGCGATTGCGATAATAAATATGAAGCGTTTCAATACCGTAAACGGTAAGCACTGTTGCAACTAGAGAAGCTGCCGTGCAATTCATGGTGGATAATAATGCACCAGTTTCAATACCGTAAACGGTAAGCACTGTTGCAACGCATTAATAAGTTGCCAGCAAAAGGCTTCTTTGATGGTTTCAATACCGTAAACGGTAAGCACTGTTGCAACAGCGTGTCTTAGAAAGCCAGTATTCATGGGACTTAAAAATAGGTTTTGGCAAACCTCACACCGTAAACGGTCAAATTGTGCTCCCATTGGCTCTAAAATGTCGATGAGCATAGGTAAATACTAGTGGTAAATGATTTTTCTAAGATTACAGTTATTATAAGGGTTTATAGATTTTGCGTCAATAATTAAATTCATTTGTTTTCAAAAAGAATTAAATCACTTAGCTATCAGTATTACCATTAATATATTAATTTAGATACTTTCATAAAACTAAACTATAATTTCGCTCTTCACACCGCCCATGCCAAGTGCCGTTTTAATACCTAGTCCAGTAAATTCGCTATAGTAACTCAACAACGCCAAAATCCTTTGCAACTCTGGATTCCTTTTAAATTGCATAACGACTTGCCCACGAAATCCTCGGATTTTTACACCTTCAAGACTATATATACCCATGCGTAGATTGTAATCTTTAATAAAAGCTCCAGTCTCGAGAGCACCTAAAAGTAAATCTGTATCCATCGTTCCAAAGGTACTAAATTGATTCCATTGACGTAACAAATACCGATAAATACGAAATGCTTCAGGAAAGATTGTATATTGTTGATCCACCTTAAAACTTGTAGTACTCATGCAATGTAATTTGGCCTGAGTATATAATGAATCACTACTCCAGAACTTATTGATTAAAGCCTCGTAACAGGTTTCTTCCAAAATAGTTCTGCTTTTAATATATATATGACCTCGTTTTTGCTTTAAAAAAATTTTCTCACATATCTCTAACATAGGTCTTACTATGCGATTAACTGCGTCAGCTGTTACAGCTGAAAGACGCCATATATATTGTTTTTTATCTTTATCAAAATAAATATATTGGCTATAAGGACGTAAGCCAAATTCATGTAACTGACCTGCATACTCTGTACCTACAACCTCCATCAGTACACCATGTAAAACACTACCTATGGACTGTACAATTTTTATAGATGGATCAGCCGCTATAACTAGCTCTACAGACATAATCTCTACAGTATTAGTCAATAAAATGCCCCCTTCCACTATGCTCATGACATAAACTATCATAAACATACTTTATCGTTTTCATTATATAGTTAGTTCTGATTAAAACCAATAGAAAATCACTAGATTTATACAAAAAAAACAGTATATTCACTAAAAAGAATATACTGGTTGTATTTTTGTACTTATATGAGTTTTTGACATAAGAACCGGTCCCATAAGGGGATCATTTAATTTAACATTATTGGACTGTGATGACGAATATTTTTGGTCACCTAGCTTGTTTCCGTCCCCATTAAGGGATTATTTTTTTACCATCTTGTGTTGAAAATATGATTGAACTGGAATTGGTGGAATCGTTTCCGTCCCCATCAGGGGATCATTTAATTTAACCATCAATTGCCTTACCAGATCAAAGCGCTGTTACGGGTACAGGTATTTCCGTCCCCTAATGGGGATCATTTAATTTAACGCTATACACTTGACGGACTAAATATTCTTTTGAATATCTTTTATTTCCGTCCCCTAATGGGGATCATTTAATTTAACTCTGTCTTTGAAACAACAGATATTTACTGGTTCAAAAATACAAAAACGACGGAGATTGTAAATCTACCCCAAAAGGCACTTTAACGAGCTAAAATAATACCGTTTAATCGCGCCACTATAACAACGGCGCAGATTTAGTTTTCTGAGAGTTAAATCTAGGTCTATTATAGCACATAAAACCTATTACAATATAACAATAGAACCATTCGTATTATAGCAAATATAACACAAATGGTTCTATTCATTGTAACAGGAATATCCTTTATTAGATTATGGGATTTGTTTTAATAGTAATTTTTCCAAGACTTCTACGAGTTTTTGACCTCGTTCATCAATTTGAGTTTTATCCCAATATGTTATTTGTTCAGGGTTATCCACTGTAAAATATGTATTTTGGAAGTTAATTAAAGGTTGTTGATTTTGAACAGGACTGTCTATTTCTTCTGCCAAAGCTCTTGTAATAACAAATTCACAGGCTTTATAATGATCTAATTTATCAGCAAAATTACCATTCTTAACAGAGGCATTTAAACTCTTATCTAAAAGCGTCAAATTACCTAGATGATTCAGATATTCCTTTCGAGTGTCTTCATCATCAAAGGAATAATCTTCATTATCTGCAGCTTGCGGCATGATATGCTCTAACTCAATCTTTTTGCTTGTTTTAATACTGTCTTTTTGGTTCAAGTATAACTCGATAAATTTAAGAATCTGGAAGGCTTTTGGTGCTTTTTTCTTATTTTTGGAGCCAAAATCTTTCACAGGCAATAAAGCACGAATCAAGTCGACATATGGTTTTGTTCGTAACTCTAACTCTGTTACTGCAACCTCTAGTCTGCGTGCTGGATCAGATTCATGCAAAATCTTTTCTATAATTTCAGGCAATTCCGCTTCAATAGTATTCGTTTGTGTATAAGAGAATATCACTGCTGCTACATATCTCACAGCCGCATCAACGAGTCGCACTTTATCTACACGCGAAGCATTATAGAACGGCATTAACAACGGATGAATTTGAACGGTATTAAACAATATAAATAACGTATACATCCCATCATCATTAGACAAGAAATCGTTAGATAGTGAATCTTTATTGATACTAGCATAGACCTTACTGATAGAATTGATATCTGATGAAAGTTGCAAAATATCGTTAGCTGAGAGCTCATTGTCTTTAAAATAATTAAATAAATCCTTCTTCTTTACATTAATGGCTTTTGTACCAATAATAAAATGCTTAATAAAAGTAGATGTTTCAATTGCTTTTGATTTACCTGTATCTTTAAGATTTTTTAAGAACTGACTCCAACTGTCAGAGAAATCTTTAATTTGATTCTGTGTAATGCCAGGTGCAGAAGTAAGATTCTTCAACAAGTAATTTTTTAAAAGATCTAATGGCTCTAATGACTGCCCACGATTGTTTAAGATCTCAAACAAC
>QWCF01000119.1_pt1 | contig 37275 bp, 32 predicted proteins | sample 1972521 | NCBI WGS metagenome assembly QWCF01 (sample SAMN09866715, study PRJNA288562) | Human oral metagenome isolate term4_saliva, whole genome shotgun sequencing...
AAGATGGTGTCCTGTGTTACACCGCTCTCATATGAGATTTCGCGCACCGTCTTGCCGCATGCTTTTCTCAGCTCGCGCAGCTTCTGTCCGTTCATGTTTCACCTCCTTGATTTACCCGATTGGGTAACTGTATAAGTTTATATACCTGTTTGGGTAAATAAGCAAGAAGATATTGTAAATATTTTTTATTGTGGGTAAATTATGTATATAGATATTACCAAGGAGGGTAATAATGACTATTGAAGAGTGTCTCCGTCAGTTCATGATTGATGACTACGGCAGTGTTAAAAGATTCGCTGAGTCTATTGGATTGCCGCCAACCACGGTATACAACGTTCTAACTCGCGGGATTAGTGGTTCCGGATTTGAGATAGTCCAGAAGATATATAACACGCTCGGACTTCACTACACGGTCAGAGGATTTGAAACAGATTATGACTATGAGAATTTGCGTGCGAAACGTGATGAATATCTGAATAAAAGAAACGGCGGATTTGTCGAGGTTCCTCTTCTTGGCCATATTGCGGCTGGTACCCCTATAGAAATGGATTTGGTCGAGACCACTGTACTTTGTCCTGCTGAAATCCGCCGCCGCCATCCTAACGCGTTCTTCTTGACCGTCGATGGCGAGAGCATGAACAACGTCTTACCAAACGGGTGCTATGCGTTAGTAGATCCGGAGAAGAAGTCTCCCGTTGTGGACGGTACGGCGTATGCGGTCTGCGTGAACTGGAAGGCACTGAGTCCATCACGGTCATCGGTGAAGTGGTGTGGTATTCCATACCGTTCGACTTCAAGATTTAAGCAATAAAAAAGCTCCCCGCGTCCGCCAAGACAATACAGGGAGCAACCTCCATCTCGTTAGGAAGGTATATACATTATGCCACGAAAAGCGATGCGCAGTAATTGGGGTAGCGTAACCGAAATCGAAAAGAACAAACGCTACCGTATTCGGTATTGGTCGGAGACGTCCCAAGGGTATCGCCGCGCGTCTGAGACGGTACGCGGTACCAAGCGCCAAGCCTACGACAGACTGGCAGAGCTTCGGCTCAATCACTCAGAAGATGCCCCAGCGCCCACGCTTGCACAAGTATGGAGTATGTGGGTGCTTCCGCGCCTAGAAGAACGCCGCGTGTCTGGTGACCTCTCAGCGTCAACCATAGACGTATATAAGCGCACCTGGCGACTCGTGTTTATAGATCATAGACGCGACAAGAACCCCGTCAACACGGTTCGCCCCTTGGTTGTTCAGTCGTGGTTTGATGAGATGACCATCACCCATGCGAGTAAAGCGAAGGTTATTCTCAGGCTTATATATTCAGAATGTGAGCTCCGCGATATTTGTTCCGCTGATATTGCCAGACGTCCCTACCACATGCCGAAGAATGGCCAAAAACGCGAAAACGGTATCTGGACGCTTGACGAACTACATAAGCTTTATGGATCTATCCGTGGCACATACTTAGAGGCGTGGTTTATCGCGGCGGCCTTCGGTGGTGCGCGCGTTGGTGAAACGTTGGCCATTAGAAACGATGAAGTTGAGCTGGTCGAGTTTGACGGTGTTCCCGTGGCCATCATTCCAATTACTAGGCAGATGACGCAAAAATACGGCCTCTCTAGCCGCCTAAAGACCACGCAAAGCGTTCATGCGTCTGTTGTTCCAGGACCTCTCGGAGCGCGTCTCTATGAGCTTGTACAAGCGTCTGAGGATGAATGGATACTACAAGGGACAGACGACGCGCCAATGACCCAGAAGCGTTTGTTTGATGTATGGCAATCGCTAATAAAACAAGTGGACGGTGTTCCCTATCGTCCAGCGAGCCGCCTGCGTAATTCCTGGCAAACGTTCACCCACTGGGAGCTAGGCGTTGAGCGTGAAAAAATCGAACGCATGATGGGTCATAAAGGTATGAGCGTCACGGAGATTCACTACGATAAACCAGAAGCGGAAATGCTCGCGAAGACCATCGCCGTCGCATACAAAGCACACCCATATGCAGATAATTGGGACGAATTGGGACTGAAATAATTTCTATATAGCTGTTTACCTGCGGAAATAATAGATATGAATAGATGTTTCTAGTTTACCCATGAGAGGCAGCTCTGGCGCAGAAAAGCTTTTATAACTTTTGAATCCTATGAAAAAAATCCGATTATTTTCTATAAAACGTGAAAAAGTGCTTATGTGAGGGTTGCTTTTTAATTCCTACCATTTAGTATGAATTAGCGGATTTTGGGGTATGACAAAAACGTCAGTGACATTGGCGTTTGTCTTTGTCACAAAATCGCACTAGCACAAAGGTTTTGCTCGCCCTAGAGCTGACATCTAGCTAGTCACAAACGTATCACGTGCTTGCACGTAGAGATATTTGGAGAGAGATTTATGGCAACTGAGCTACTCCGTGTAAACGGAATTTCCGCAGGTACCGAGGAGAAATCCATCCTGCATTCAATTGATCTGAGCATTGGTGATGGCCAGGCTCACGTCCTTATGGGACCTAACGGCGCAGGTAAATCAACACTTGGCCGCGTCATCATGGGTGATCCCACCTATAAGATTACCGATGGTTCCCTCATCTTTAATGGCGAGGATGTAACTGAGCTTGCTGCAGATAAGCGCTCACTTGCAGGCATCTTCCTCTCCTATCAGGCACCTGTTGAGGTTCCTGGTGTTCCTCTTTATTCATTCCTGCGCACCATTACGCAGATGCGCCCTGAGCTTAAGATGACCGCTCGTCAGTTCCGCCAGCGTGTTGGTCAGATTTCTGATCAGCTTGAGCTTGACCAGGGCTTCTTGATGCGTGAGCTTAACGTCGGCTTCTCTGGTGGAGAGAAGAAAAAGGTTGAAATGCTCCAGCTTTTGCTGCTTCAGCCTAAACTTGCTATTCTCGACGAGACCGACTCCGGACTGGACGTTGACGCACTCTCCGTCGTTTCAAAGGGTATTCAGGCTTATCGCGAGACCTGTGACGGCTCGCTGCTCATCATTACTCACAACACCCGCATTCTTGAGCGCCTTGAGATTGACCGCACTCACGTTATGGTTAAGGGTCACCTGGTGGCAGACGGTCCTGCTGACCTCATCAACCAGATTGACCACGAGGGCTTTGAGCGTTTTGAGAACCAGTCTGATGAGGGCGGTGCTAACTAGTGAGCGAAAAGAAGCGATCTGAGGTCGCTGACGTAGACCGCTCGCTCTACGACTTCACCAAGTCCGAAGAGGGTTACGAGCGCTACGATGATGGCCTTACGCCAGAAATTGTGCGTGCTATTTCCGAGAAAAAAGAAGAGCCCGAGTGGATGCTCCAAATGAGGTTGTCGGCTCTGGAAACCTATCACCAGCGCCAGATGGCTACCAACTGGGGACCTTCTATTGCAGGTCTGGATTTGAATCATATCTCCACGTATGTCTCGCCAAAGACTCAGGAGGCAAATAGCTGGGACGACGTACCTGAGGATATTAGGGATACCTTTGATCGTCTGGGCATTCCACAGGCAGAGGCAGAGAGCCTTGCTGGTGTTGGTGCTCAGTACGATTCTGAGATTGTCTATCACAACATGCGTGAGGAAGTTGCTGAGCAGGGTGTTATTTACACCACTATTGAGGATGCTCTACATGATCCACAGTGGGAGCCCGTTGTTAAAGAGTACTTTGGCAAGCTGATTCCTCCTTCAGACCACAAGTTTGCGGCGCTGCACTATGCCGTGTGGTCTGGCGGTTCTTTTGTCTATGTTCCTAAAAATGTCACTCTGGACTACCCACTTCAGAGTTACTTCAGACTGAATGCTCAGGGTGCTGGCCAGTTTGAGCACACGCTTATTATTGTTGAGGAAGGTGCTGACCTGCACTTTATTGAGGGCTGCTCCGCACCTAAGTACTATGCAGCAAACCTCCATGCAGGGGCTGTTGAGCTCTTTGTTAAGGACGGCGCTCGTCTGCGCTACTCGACCATCGAAAACTGGTCCAAGAACATGTACAACCTCAACACCAAGCGCGCCATTATTGGCAGCAATGCAAAGATGGAGTGGGTCTCGGGCTCTTTTGGTAGCCACGTTTCCTACCTCTACCCTTCTACCATCATGAACGGCGATTCCTCTAACTGCGAATTTACCGGTATTACGTTTGCAGGAGCTACGCAGGACCTGGATACAGGCTGCAAGGTGATCATCAACGGCTCCAATAACTCAGCAAACGTTGACACTAAGTCCATCTCCAAGGATGGTGGCGTCAACACCTTCCGCTCTACAGTTACCGTTGGACGCAAGGCAGAAAACGCTCGCGTGGCGTTCTCGTGCCAGTCTCTGATGCTGGATAACATCAGCCGTTCCGACACCATCCCAGAGATGGATGTCCGCAATGCAACTGCTCAGATTGGCCACGAGGCAACTATTGGCCGCATTTCTGACGACACCGTTTTGTACCTGATGAGCCGCGGCTGCTCTGAGGCTGAGGCTCGCACCATGGTAGTAAACGGATTTGCAAACCCTGTCTCAAAGGAGCTCCCAATGGAGTACGCCGTTGAGATGAACAACCTGATTAAACTTGAGATGGAAGGAGCGATTGGTTAATGGATAACGTTTTGATTAATCGCGCCAACGTTCCTGCAGCTCAGACATGGAACCGTCTACACGCAAACTCACTGTCAGTTACCGTCCCTAATCACGCTGACGCAGGCAAAGTCTACCTGCCTCTGCCTCGCCTTTTTGAGCGCATTGAGTGTGGAATGGGCCAAGAGGTTACTGACTACGTAGAGTCACAGGCATTCAAGTCTGATTTCTACAACGTTCCCGCTCGTACCAAGCGAGATGAGCCTATTGTTGTTGCTGTTTCTGCAGCTCAAAATCAGTGTGCTAACACCGGCATCATTGTACGCGAAGGTGCCGAGGCTACCGTAGTCATCGCAGCGTTTGCAGGCGATGTTGACGGCGACGCACCTACAGGCAGCGACGCGAACGACGACGCGCTTCCAACCAGCGCTGCGCTCACCCGCATTGTGGTTGAGACTGGTGCAAAGCTGCACCTTATTGAGATGCTTGGCGTCAACGAGGGCCAGCAGCACCTTGAAAGCGTTGGCCTTGAGATTCACCAGGACGCTGCTGTTGACGTTAAGCAGTACGCTCTGGGTGGATCAACCATCGGTCTTGGCCTTACCGCCAACTTAGTTGGCGCTCAAGCTCGCCTTGACCTTAACAATCGCTATCACGCTACTCACGAAGAGACGCTTGATATTAACCACCTGGTACGCATGCGTGGTACCTCTACGCGCGCGCTGCTCACCGAGTCCGGCGTCCTTAACGAGGCATCTAAGAAGACGCTTCGCGCAACTATCGATCTTGTCCGCGGTGCAAAGGATGCCCAGGGCAACGAGATTGAAACGGTCATGATTCTTGGTGACGACGTTGTCAACAAGACCATGCCTGCTATTCTCTGTGATGAAGACGACGTTGCTGGTAACCACGGCGCTACTATCGGATCCGTCTCCCCTGAGCAGCTTGATTACCTTGCGGCTCGAGGACTTTCTCACCAGGCTGCTGAGCAGATGTTTATACGCGCTCTTTTTGAAGACGCCATCATCAACGCGCCTGAGGAGATTTCCCACCGCGTGGCTGTTGAGCGTTGCGAGGCTGAGCTGGGCGCAGAAATTGCTCACGACTATGACGAAGCTGCAGCTAGTGACGATGCAGCTGGCAACTCCCTGGCTGCCAGTGATGGCAGGGATTCCGACGCTGAAGCCGATTCCAGCAAAGGTGGTGTCGCGTAATGACCGACGCAGAAGTTGCTCAGATTACCGATAACCCTTACAAGGCAGATTTTCCAATTCTGGCAGCAAACCCCGAGGTAGCTTACTTGGACAGCGCTGCTACTTCTCAGCGCCCACGCGCGGTTATTGAGGCGCAGTCTAGCTTCTACGAGACCATGAACGCAAACGCACTGCGCGGATTGTATCGTTGGAGTGTGGAAGCAACCGCAGCTATCGAGGGAGCTCGCGCTTCAATTGCAAAGTTCATTGGAGCTGTCGATAAAAACGGCAAGCCAGAAAGCCAGCAGATTATCTTTACGCGCAACACTTCTGAGGCGCTTAATCTAGTTGCTTCAAGCCTTGGCCGCTATGCACTCAAGCCAGGTGATGACGTGGTCATTTCCATTATGGAACACCACTCCAATATCATCCCATGGCAACAGATTTGTAAAGCTACCGGCGCTAACCTGGTGTACCTGCGCATGAATTCGCAGTATCAGATTACGCCAGAAGAGATCGCGTCAAAGATTACCGAGCGCGCCAAAATTGTGTCTGTCACACACGTCTCCAACGTACTGGGCACCCGCAATGACATCAAGGCTATTGCCAAACGCGCTCACACTATGGGCGCCTACATGGTTGTTGACGCCGCCCAATCCGCACCTCACATCCCTATTGACGTGCACAATCTTGACTGCGACCTGTTGGCATTCTCGGCACACAAGATGTGTGGACCTATGGGTATTGGCGTGCTCTGGGGTCGCGCTGAGCTGCTCGATGCCATGCCACCATTCCTCACCGGCGGCGAGATGATTGATTCCGTCACCGAAACCAGCGCTGTTTGGGCTCCTGTTCCCGAGAAGTTTGAGGCAGGCACGCAGGACGCCGCAGGTATCTATGCTACCGGTGCCGCTATCGAATACCTCAACGGCTTGGACATGGCAAAGATCGAGAAGCGAGAAGAACTTCTCGCCAGGTACTTGGTGCAGCAGCTATGCACGCTGGACTTTGTTGACATCGTTGGCTCCAAGCTGGGACAGAATCACGTGGGCGCTGTGGCGTTTAACGTGCGCGGCGTTCATCCACACGACGTCTCGAGCATCCTAGATATGAACAACGTTTGCATTCGCGCTGGTCATCACTGTGCAGAGCCGCTTTTGATTGAGCTGCACGAGTCCAGCACGTGCCGCGCATCCGTTGCGTTCTACAACGATAAACACGACATTGACCAGCTGATCGAGGGTCTTAACCAGGTATGGAAGATCTTTGGCAGCGCGGTCAGCAGCAAATAAACAAGGAGTTGAAATAAGTGGCAGCAAACGACCTGTATAACGCTGAGTTTATGGACCACGTTTCTCACCCCGATTACAAATATCAGATGGACAACCCTACCGTTTCTCACGAGGGCGTTAATCCTTCTTGTGGCGATGAGCTGACGTTTTCCGTGCGTATTGAGGACGGAAAGATTGCCGAGGCTGCTTTTGTGGGCAGCGGATGCGCAATTTCTCAGGCGTCCGCCGACATCATGAGCGACCTGATGATTGACCGTACTCCAGAAGAGGCTATTGAGCTCTGCAAACTCTTTGGGCGCATGATTCGCGGAGAAGAAACTGACGAGGCTGTGCTTGACCAGCTGGAAGACGCCAACATTCTGCACGACATCGCACACATGCCTGCACGCGTTAAGTGCGCTGAGTTGGCATGGCATACGCTTGAGGAGATGCTCGAGGCTCACAACAGCGGTTCTGCCACAGCCGGTGCGTCTACCACCGAGGACGACGCCGAGAGCAAGCACGCCGAGGACGGCGCCGAGAGCAAGCGTGCCGAGGACGGCGAGTAGCCGTGGCCGGAATGTTCTCTACAAAGGGAATGTACGCACTCCGCGCAATGGCTGACCTGGCCGTTCACGAGGGATGGGTCTCGCTGGGCGACGTTTCCGAGCGCCAGAATATCTCGCGCAAGTACCTTGAGCAGGTCATTGCGCTGATGCACAAGGCTGGATACGTCGAGAGCCTGCGTGGAAAGGGCGGCGGCTATCGACTCACGCGCAAGCCCGAGGACTACACGCTGGGCGAGATTCTTCGCGCAGCCGAAGGCAATCTTGCGCCTGCCAGCTGTCTGAGCTGCACAAACACCACCCTCTGTCCCCAGATGGAGTCCTGCACCACCATCAACATTTGGCGCGACCTTGGCCGCATGACCTCCAGTTTCCTGGACAGCAAGACGCTCGCAGACATCGCCCGCAACGAAGGCAACATGCACGTCTCCCCCGCCGACAACCCTACCGCTGAGTAAGCGTTTAAGCTGCGGTTTTATTGTCGTGTGCGGTGGGGCGTGCACAGCGAGAAGACCTTGGAGTGCACCGGGTTTCTCGCGAGAAGTGCGCACGGGCAGCGCGCTTCCTGTGTACTGAATGCGCGCTGGATGTGTGCCGAGTGCGAGCCTGATTTCTGCAAAGAATCTGTAAATTTTGCCTAAGAACATCAAAGAATCTGTGGATTTGCCTGATTTCATCAAAGAATCTGTGTCAGATTTACAGATTCTTTGTACTTTTCAGGCAACTTAAAAGAGTCACAGACTCGCTTGTCCTGAATTTAGCAGAGCTTTTCTAGTTCACTCCACAATTTGATTCTTTTAGCTCTTTCCATTTTTCTGCGATCAGATGATGTATGTCTTCTTGGAATATCAAGTTGATTTCTAATAGAATTAAACATGTTATCCATAAAAACGATGTCATCATACTCAGCTTTTCCAATAACAAATTCCATTATTCCAGCTGAAACGAGTTCGTTATTACGCCGATAGTCGCGCGTTGAAACCTCTGCTAATTCATGTACGGCTCCATTGTATTCAATGGCTGCTTGTCTATTTGTGTCTGCATCGTAGTTACCCTTTGAAAGCAATAGATCGATAGCCCTTGTTTTCTCTGTAAGTATTCTGCTCTTTAATTGCTGAATCCTTACTTCCTTATTTAGCTCAACCTTAGGAATTGCATAACCACCTGCGGACACAGGAAGCGAAGCGCGAAGAGCAAGTTTGACTTCCATTGGAGAAGCAGCATTATCAAAAGAATACAATGATGCTAATCTTGCATTCCTTATTCCGCTGCATCTAGAAACTGAGGATAAATAACGCTCAAAGTCTACCTTTTGAAAAACTGGATCATACCAATTAGATCTTAATTCAGAAGTAGATGGGTCGATAACATACCTGCCTTGGAATTCTGAAATTAGCATCACTGTTTCTAGTAATGTTTGTTCTTGGGCCATTTCAATCATGAGTTCAAAAGGTGACGCCACTTTAATCGCTGATGTACCAAGACTCAACTCCATACACGGAGTTTGCGCAAAATGAGACGAAGTGTGAAATTTTATTCTGCTCGATTGGTAGGTATTTTTCTTCTCGTCAACTACCAACTCAATTGGCTCAGTCAGCATTATTCCTAAGCTAGAAAATACCTTCTCCTTGATTTGACCAAGCTCCAAAGTTAAAAACTCTGTATGAATTCCGGTACTCGAAGAGTCATGGTAAATCAATCCGTGACCCTTAATTCTCATAGCACGGAATAATTGTAGAGCGGTTGTATGTGATAGATAAAATTCCATGAATACATAGTATTTTCTTAAGAAAAACTTGCAACTTATATCGCTGATTGTAAATAAGTGACATTTCTTGTAAAACTGCAGGTCAGGCAAATTTGTCAGAAAATCATTGCCACTAAATATCCAGCTAGCAGTGTTAGACCTCGTCTGCGACGTATTCTTGGTCAAATTTTGGTCAAATTCGATTTGCGTTAAATTCGCAATTTTCATTTCTGCTGTACGAATGTACTGAGGCGAGAAGATCCAGTTTTCCTTGTACAAAAGTTGCCTAAAAAGTTCAAAGAATCTGTAAAATTGCTACAGAATCTTTGGCAAAATCAGGCAAATCCACAGATTCTTTGCCAAGTTTAGGCAAAATATACCGAATCTTTTCACTTTTCAGGCGCGCGTTAGGGCTCGCACCTATCGCGCTTATCGCACCCGCATCTCGCGAGAAGAACGTACTAGGCGCACGTCTTTCGCACATGCTAGCCTAACAAAAAACGGACCTGGAGAAAATCCAGGTCCGTTGTTTTAACTAGCTGCGAGCGTGCGACGCTTCGATGCGCGCCCAGCGTATGCTGCAGGTTAGTTCCAAGCCTTACCGTCGGAACCAAACTCGCGGATGAGCTCCTTGGTGCGCTCGACAATTGCCTCGCGACCAGGCTTCAGAAGCTTACGAGGATCGTAGCCCTTGCCGTTGTCAACAAGGCCAGCCTCAACGTACTTCTTGGTTGCCTCAGCAAAGACAAGCTGAAGATCGGTGTTGACATTGATCTTGGAAATGCCCATAGAGATAGCCTTCTGAACCTGCTCTACAGGAATGCCGGTGCCACCGTGAAGAACAAGTGGAAGATCGCCAACGCGCTCCTTGATAGCCTTGAGCTGGTCGAAGGAGAGGCCCTCCCAGTTAGCTGGATAGATACCGTGAATGTTGCCGATGCCGCATGCAAGGAAGTCAACGCCCAGGTCAGCAATCTTTGCGCACTGCTCAGGATCAGCAAGCTCGCCCTTAGCGGTTACGCCGTCCTCAGTGCCGCCGATGCCGCCGACCTCAGCCTCAACAGAAATACCCTTTGCGTGAGCTGCCTTTACGACCTCTTCGGTGCGCTTAAGGTTGGTCTCAAAATCAGGCTCGTGAGAACCATCGTACATAATGGAAGTAAATCCAGCCTCGATGCACTTGAATGCATCCTCGTATGAACCGTGGTCAAGGTGAAGAGCAACTGGAACAGTGATGTTCTTGTCCTCAACAAGACGACGAACCATGTCTGCAACAACGCGGTAGCTTACCTGCCACTTTGCTGCGCCGCTGGTGCACTGAATGATGACAGGAGACTGAAGCTCTTCTGCTGCATCAAGGATTGCTGCGGTCCACTCAAGGTTGTTCTCGTTGAATGCGCCGATGCCATAGTGGCCCTTCTCGGCACTCTGGAGCATGGCTTTTGCGCTTACAAGCATGCTAAACCTCCGTTTGACGGAAAACTGATACATATAAATGATACCTTGTTTCATCACCTTTGATACGGTCGTTTTTAACAAATACATGGCGAGAAACACGCGCATAAGAAAATCGCTTAGTTACTCACAGAACTTCTCGCCATTTCCGACACTGAAGTTGTGTGCTGGGTGAAACTTACTGCCCTCTGATGTTGCGATTTAGCGACGAAACATTACATCTTCACAAAAATGAGGTAGGCTATCAGTTCGAAGAAAGGAGCATCTTGTGAGCTATAAGCACTTTGATGCAGACAAAACTCGATTAGCTTCGCCTGCTCAGCCTACAGATGAGGCAACAAACGAGAAGCCCAGCCTTCTTAAGGACGTCTCAATTACCCAAATTTTGGCAACATCGCTTGCCGCGGTGACTGCGTTTGTACTGTCAAACCAGATTGGTATTGCAGGCTCGATTATCGGCGTGGCCGTTGGTGCCGCCGCCTCGGCGCTTGCTTCGCAGATTTACCAGAACGTTATCAGGCGCTCCACGCATAAGTTCCGCGCTAGCGACAACGATGAATATAACCAGCAGGCATATCCAAACAGCAGCCAAACAACGCTTGAAGGCACACAATATATGCCTCGAGCACAATATGCACCTTCTCGCGATTATTATCCCAGCGCTGACTCTGGTACAGGGCAGTCTTCGCAGGTAAATCGCACGCCAACACTGTCTCGCAAGCGCGTAAGAGCGCTGACTATCGTGACTATTATTTCAATTATCTTTACCATTTCTGCCGTCATTCTTTATGCAATGTTCCTCAGCTATATCACCGACGGATCTGGCTTGGGACCAAAGGTCAGCACAACCCCAGTTGTAACGGAAAAAACTACGAATACCAGCAATTCGACGGATAAGAAAGACGATTCCAGCTCTTCTAGCGAGAAGACCGACGAGTCAAGCAAGTCCACTGATTCCAAGGATTCCTCTTCGGAGAGTACTGACTCCAAGAAATCAGAGACCACCAGCCCCGACAGCTCGTCTAGTTCGGAAAAGACCAGCGACTCGAGCAGCTCAAGCAGCTCGTCTGAGAGTAATTCTTCTAGTAACAACTCAGGAACGGGCAGCTCAAACAGCAATTCTGGTTCCAATCAGAACTCTGGCTCTAGCAATAGTTCTGGCAGCGGATCCAGTGGTTCTGGCTCAAACAGCTCCAACGGAGGCAACTAAGTCGCGGTCGCAGCACGGTCGGCGCAACTAACAGCAACAACAAACAGCAGTTCAACTGAGCTTGCTGCAGAAAGGATGGGTATGGAAACCACAAACGCATGGAAAAAGTACACCTCGGAGGACCTGGACAAACTTCAGTCGTTTACCGAGGGCTACAGAAAGTTTATCTCCGAGAACAAGACTGAGCGCGAGTGCGCCGCAAGCGCTATCAAGCTTGCCGAAGCAGCAGGTTACGTTAAGCTTTCTGACGCCATCGCTGCAGGTAAAACCCTCAAGGCTGGCGACAAAGTCTATGCAGACATTCGCGGCAAGTCCGTCATCTTTGTTCAGATTGGTACCAAGTCCCTAGAAGAGGGTCTAAACATTCTTGGTGCTCACATCGACTCCCCTCGCCTGGACGTCAAGCAGAATCCTCTCGAGGAACGCAATGAGCTTGCTACCCTTGACACCCACTACTACGGCGGCGTCAAAAAATACCAGTGGGTCACTATTCCTCTGGCAATTCATGGCGTTCTTGCACTTAAAGACGGTAGCGTCGTAAACGTATGTGTTGGCGAGGATCCAACTGACCCTGTTTTCTGTATCTCCGATCTTCTCATCCACTTGAGCGCTGAGCAGCTTGGAAAGACTGCTTCCAAGGTTATTGAGGGCGAGATGCTGGATCTTATTGTTGGCAATCGTCCACTTGTTTGGGGCCAGAATGGCGAGAAACCCGCTGATGCAGAGGGCAATGAGCCAAAGGAAGCTGTTAAGGCTAACGTCATCAACATCCTGAAGGACCTCTACGGCATTGAGGAAGCAGATCTTCTCTCTGCCGAGCTTGAGATTGTTCCTGCAGGTCCTGCCCGTGACATGGGCTTTGATCGCTCCATGATCTTGGGCTATGGTCACGACGACCGCAGCTGCTCCTACCCTTCCCTGATTGCGCAGCTTGAGTGTGATGTTCCTGCACGTACCTCCGTCACCATCCTGACCGACAAGGAAGAGATTGGCTCTGTTGGCGCTACTGGCATGAACTCCCTCTTCTTTGAGAACATCATGGCAGAGGTCCTGGCACTTGCTGGTTTTGAGTCGCCACTTTCCCTACGCCGCTGCATGGCTAACTCCTACATGCTCTCCAGTGATGTTTCTGCTGGTTATGACCCTAGCTTTACGGGCAGCTTTGAAATCAAGAACTCCGCTATCATGGGTCACGGCCTTGCATTCAACAAGTTCACTGGTAGTGGCGGCAAGTTTGGCTCCAACGATGCTGATGCCGAATATGTTGCGCTGATTCGTCGCATTATGGACAACGCCGGCGTTCAGTTCCAGACCGCTGAGCTTGGTCGCGTTGACGCTGGTGGCGGCGGAACCATTGCTTACATGCTGGCTAAATATGGCATGCACGTCATCGACTGCGGCGTTCCCGTTCTCTCCATGCATGCACCATGGGAGATTGCAAACAAAGCCGACATCTTTGAGGCTTATCGCGGATATCGCGCATTCCTTGAGTTCAGCGAGTAATTAAACTACACAAATTAGCTGCACAAACAAAATTGTGCACGCAAATCAAGCTAACAAGAAAGACGTGAGAGACAAACTCTCACGTCTTTTTCTGTATCAAATCCAAGGCGAGAAACCCATCCAGCCCGCAGTGAACTGCCTCCCATTTCTTAGACACGAGAAATGGGAGGCAGTTCAAAACACACCTAAGTCGGATAATCTGTCAAAAAGACGTATACATGACGCTGAAAATACCTCAAACGCGCAGATTATCGTCATTAGATGTGTAAAATGCCCGTATCTGAGCAGAATATCCGACTTAGGTGTGTTCCGTAGGTGCGAAATTTACCTATAGTTAAATCTTTTATATGACGCTATTCATGTTTAAGCATATTAGATGAAGTTTATGCATAGAGATGCATATCAGGTAGTGCGAGCGCCTAGCTGCCTGGCTATCTTGATTAAGAACATGTTGATTCTTCAGCAGAACATAAGAAAGCGGCGCTATTTTGTGCGCCAGGCCTAAAAGCCGACGCTAACACGCTGCAGAATCATAATCACCTGCATATGAACTGCCTCCCATTTCTTATGTCCAAGAAATGGGAGGCAGTTCACAGCGCTCGTAAAGGATAGCTATCCCAGCAACGAAAGCACTTCTCGCTTGGCAGCCAAAAACTCTTCGCTCAAATCAAATGATGCCAGGTCAGCACCTTGGCCAGCGCCTTTGCCAGAGTCTGCCTCCACCGCATCAGTGTAACCCTGCGGCTCAACAACGCCCACAATCTTGGTTACCATACCCTGCGCGGGACTGCCCGCCATTACGTAAATGCGAGAAGCCATGGCAACCGCCTCATCAACGTCGTGCGTGATCACCAGTGCCGAGAGGCCAAACTCCTTCACGGAAGACATGAGCCACGCACGCATTTCTCGCCGTGTGAGAGCATCTAGTGCCGAGAAGGGCTCGTCCAGCAGCATAATATCTGAGCCAATGAGTGCCGTGCGCAGGAACGCAACACGCTGTCTCATGCCGCCTGAGAGCTCGTGAGGCCAGCTTTGCGCCACGCGCTCAAGTCCACCACGTTCCAGCATCTCCTGGGCTCGTGCACGTGCCTCAGAGCGCGAGACGCCCTTCAGCTCAAGCGGAAGCGCTACGTTGTCGATGATGCGCTTGCTTGGGATGAGCAAATCCTTCTGGAGCATGTAGCCAATGTGTCCCGGATGCCCTGTGACGTCAGAGCCATGCAGCAGTACCTTGCCCTCCTGCGGCTGCAAAAGTCCCGCAAGTGCGTGGAGCAATGTTGTCTTGCCACAGCCCGAGCGACCAACCAAGCAGGTAATGGTGCCAGGTTGCAGCTCAATCGAGATATCCTGAGCAACTACCTGACCGTTTCCCCAAACCAGCATAAGATTGCGCGCCTCAAGTGCTGGCACGTCCTGTTGTGGCTCGCATGCAGGTGCAGCTCCTAGGCTTTTCTCGCCAGAAGCGTCCATAGCAGCACCTTCTGTTATGTCAATAAGCTTCTTATCCAAGGTACTCACTAGTAAATCCTGCGGATGGGTCAATCTTATTCTCTAGCAGCTGCTGGTTATTGAGCCAGGTGTAGAATCGCTGCCAGCGAGCAGAGTCAATAACTCCCCACTTCTCGGCGTCGTCAATGTATTTGGCAGCCAAGAACTTCTGAGAAGCTTTAACCAGGTCAGCGTCAAGTTCTGGAACAGCTTTGAGTAGAATTTCTGCCGCTTCATCAGGGTTAGAAACGCAGAACTCATAACCTTTTCTGGTAGCGCTTAAGAAGGCCTTAACAGCGTCTGGATTCTCTTTTGCAAAGCCATCATTTACTGCGATAACTGGCGTGTAGTAGTCAAAATTCTGATCAATAGCTGCAAACGCAAAGTAGTTGTACGCAAAGTTCTGAACACGAGCGTTTTGAACAGCCCACTGCTCATACACCCAAACAGCATCAAACATCTTTGCTTTTAGTCCAGATACCTCATCATCTACCTCATAAGGTACCATTTTAAGCGTGGAGGGATCTCCTCCATCAGACTCCATAACTGACCTGATAGTAGCCTGCTCAACAGGGAGATTCCACGTTGCGTAAGTACGATCATTAAGGTCACGCGGACGAACAATGTGATCTTCTTCACGGCTCATAATGCCTGAAAGATTGTGCTGAATGATAGCAGCCACCGCAGTATATGGCAGCGGATTAGAAGATGAGAGGCTGTTAGCAATATAGTCCTGGTAGGTAACGCCCATCTGTGCGCCACCAGCACCAATCAGCGCATCGGCGCCGTCAGCAGGTGGCTGCTGAATAGTTACCTTGAGGCCGACCTCGTCAAAGTAGCCCTTCTCCTGAGCCACATAAATGCCGGTATGGTTGGTGTTTGGGGTGTAGTCCAGGGCAAACGTAATCTCTGTGGGGCCGCCGGAATTCTGCCCAGCACCCTTGTTTGCGTTGGATGGAGCAGACGGCTGTTCAAGCGAGCAACCTGCGCAAAGTCCTGCTGTCGAGAAACCCATTGCAGTTAGAAAGCCTTTTCTTGTTATACCCTTGCGATTAAATGCGCTCATGCGTGTAATCACTTCTTTCTTTATGTTCCGTCAAAGTTATCGTGCAGATTCTTTGGCATCCTGAGAGGTATCCCAAGGAAGTGCACGCTTTTGGACAAGTTCCACAGCCTTCATCAACACCAGCGACAACGCAGACACCACCACGATTGCCGCAAACATCCTGTCGTACGCAAACGCCTTTCTGACGCGCGTCATATACACGCCCAGTCCAGCGTCGCCTCCCAGCCATTCTGCAATCACTGCACCAATTACGGCGTAGGTCACGCTCATTTTGAGTCCCGAGAAAAACTGTGGTGCTGCGGCGGCCAGCTTGACGTGCCAAAAAATCTGCACACGACTAGCTCCCATGGTGGTCATCAGGTCAACCATATCAGGATCAATTGATTTAAATGCCGAGTTCAACGCCACGGTAATAGGGAAAAACGTTGAAATGGCCACAAGAACAATCTTGGGCAAAAGACCATATCCTAGCCAGAGCACCAGAAGCGGCGCGATAGTCACAATAGGGATAGTCTGCGAGATAGTAACAAGTGGAGAGAGCAGTTTGTCCAGCGTTTTGAAGAAGTCCATAAGAACCGCAAGCGCAAAGCCAATAAGCACTCCAATAGCCAGACCTACAAGGGATTCTAAAAGCGTAATCCCTGTATGTGTCATAAGAAGCTGAAAGTCCTTAACCAGCGCAAATACAACCTGAACAGGAGTTGGAACAAGGTAATTTGGAATAATTCCTGCAACAATAACAAGCTGCCAAAGCACAAGAAAAGAAGTAAGGGATATGGCTTGCAATGCAAACTGAGAAAGTTTTTTCATATGCCCTCCTTCTTATAGTGCGTAAGGACGGCATTGGCTCCCTACGCTGGCATTGCCCAGATCAGGTTTATGGGTCGCAGCATAAGGTGCTGCCTCTCAGCCGGGCCATTTCCCAGCTCCCCGTATATTTATTATAGCGCGGATGCCTCTAACATCAAATAAATAGTTAAACAATCTCCCTAAAAGGCCTAATCTAGCAGTGTTTTCTTAAATCGCGCATTTTTTGTACGCTCTGAAACCGAGTACTCTGAAGTCCTATGCCCCGAAACCACGCGCTCCTAGCCTAACAGAACTAGCCCAAAAGCTCTTTGAGTCCCAGCTTATCTGCCTCGGTAATTTGACGTACGACCTTTGCGGGAGAACCAACAACAAGAGAATTGTCTGGAATATCTTTAGTAACCAGACTATTAGCACCAATTACACAGTTATCTCCGATAGTTACACCGGGAAGCACCGTCACATTTCCGCCAAACCAGCAGTTATCTCCCACTGTGATAGGCAATGCTCGCTCATACCAAGCATTTCTCTCCTCAGCATCTAGAGGGTGTTGAACGGTGTACGCCTTAAACTGAGGGCCCACAAAACTATGGGCACCAAAAGTGATAGGCGCACAATCCATCAAGTATGCACCATGGTTGATAAAGCTATGTGGGCCAATCTTGATATTGAAGCCATAGTCAACATTAAAAGGAGAAACTGCAGCGCTTCCCTCTCCTAGTTCACCGAGAAGTTCGCTCAAAATCTGACGGCACTTTTCTTTATCACTTGGGCGGGTCTGATTGAACTCCCAGGCAAGATCCTTAGCGCGCCAAAAAGCTGCGCTTTGTTCTGCGTCAGCTTCACCACCACACCACTCACCAGCGCTCATGCGCTCAAGCTTTGATTTCTTATTTTCCGACTTTACAGTGGTCTGCTTTGGATCAACATCATACATAGCTAACTCCTCACGTTACTTTATTGAGCAGTTAGAAGTGTAATAAAAGAAGAGCCCCTGACGAGGCTCTTCCCGGCTAGTTTAAAGTTCTTGTAACTAACTACATTGCATCAAAAACGTTTACCCACTTAAGCAGGAACTCTGTTTCTTTTACACGACCGCGAGCAAGCTCTGCTGCAGCAATAATGCCAAGCCAATCGTTTACATACTGACGAGTGCAGCCCTGCTTGGTGCAATAAAGATTGATGTATTTCTCGGCAAGTTCCTCATCACCATGGAGAAGCAGGTGTAGATACGTTGTAGCGCAGTCTGCAGCGCCGTTGCCCTGTGTTGCGTGAGCCCAGTCAAGAATTACTGGAGCGCCATCCTCGGCGAGAATAACGTTGGAAGGAACAAAGTCACCGTGGCAGACCTTAGTGTGAGGCTTCATACCGTCAAGCTTAAGCAGAAGCTCATACCTTGTAGCCTCATCAAGAATGTCTGGAATGCTATTAATCATTCGGGTGAACTTGTCTTTTTGGCGAGTCAGAAGTGGTGCCTTATGAGCATGAATGGCCAGCTCAATATCAACAAACTTATTGAGGTACTCATCCTCTTTTTCTGGATGCTCTTCAATGAGCTGTCTTATTGTTTTACCTTCAACTTTTCTGGTTGAAACAGCCCAGCAATTACCAACCTTACTAATCTCTACAAGAGAAGGAACGTTGATGCCGGCCTGCTCAGCACGAGTAAGGTTTAAAGCCTCATTCATAATATCAGCAGAAGGTTTGCTTCCGCTGAACACCTTAACGACTGTGTCTCCGTTGTCATACACAACCTTGTTATTACGCTCGACAATTACCTTTTTATCAGCTTTGAGCTCCATAACAACCTCCAATAAGGTACTCATGCAGATACTCACTATCCACCTAGTAGTATTGTCGTTCTTCTCTAACCTCTCCTGGCGAGAAGAACACTCTTATTGGTTAAACGGTTGGCAAATTCGGCGAACGTAAACATCCCCAGTTAAAACTAGAAATTGTCCTTCTAACAAAGATCCCCCACTTTCTATGAAAGTGGGGGATCTGCATACAAGGTGAATGTATGTTACTTACTGCTCTTTACGAGTGCGAGCATATGCTCCAACACCAACAAAGCCAGCACCAACTGTAGCAAACGCAACCATAGCTACAACACTTGCATCGCCTGTATCAGGTGTGCGGTGCTTACGCTTCTTACCAGGCTTCTCTGGAGTTGGAGTTGGGGTAACTGGAGTCTCGGTGTTGGTAATGGTAAAGCCATTAACCATATCACCAGTTATCTCAGAAGTGTAACCCTCAATAGCATCCTCAGAAACGGTGTAAGCAATGACGTGATTATCTGCTGCGTAAAGATTTACACCAACAAATGAACCGGTCCAATTGTTTGCCTCAGAAAGGACAAGGGTCTGACCAGTGTCAACACCATCAGCAAGCAGGTGAACGGTTACAGAATCCTTCTTTGTACCATTCCAAACCTTGGTTACTGGAACATCGCGAGTTACAGGAGCATCGGCCTTATTGGTTAAGGTAGTAACGTTACCGTTAACCTCAGGAGTCTGAGCAGTCCAACCAGTTGGAGCAGACTCCTCAAAGGTCAAAGTTACATTGTCAGGAAGTCCGGTAAAGGTGTGCTCCCAGTTATTAGCTGCAGAAAGCTCAACGGAGTCAACACGATAGCCATCAGCAACAAGATAAACAGTGAGCTTCTCTGGAATAACTGCATCTGGATTTGCGGAAGTGTCCCAAACCTTCTTAACAGTTACATCCTGTGTGCCCTCTTCACCAGTAATAACGGTACCGTTAGAACCAATGCCACCACCACGCTGTGCAGTGTTGCCATAAATGAGCAGCTTAGCCTTATTCTGTGCAGCAGCAATTGACTCATGGCGTGGGTTGGATTCAAGCGCAAGCATATCGGTGTTGTTAACGATATTGCTTACTTCTTCAGTAGTATGACGTGCAGCAGCTGGATCAGCTTCACCAAGGATTGAAGGAAGGTTGATAGTAACAGCGCCATCCTTGGTCCAGTGTGCAGAAGCGCCACCAAGCATGTAATCAGAAATGGTTGCGCCGGCAGATTCACCTGCACCGCGAACGGTTGCAATCTCATCACCAGCGCCGTTAGCGGTGTTGTTGAAGAATGCTACGCCGTTCTTAGAATGGAACTCAGCATCACCAGTTGGGCAGAACCATGCGCCGCCGCCAATAACTGTTGCAGTGTTGTCTTTAATAAGTGCGTTATTGATATGAAGAACATACGGAACAGATGCAACGTAAACTGCGCCGCCCTGGTCATTTGCAGTGTTATTGATAATTTCGCCAGCATTAAGAGTTGCATTAGCAGATGCAATATAAATACCAGCACCAACACCCTTATCACCAAGCTGGTTGGTGCCATTACTGGTGGCCTTGTTTCCGTCAATAGAGCCGCCGTTCATGGTGAAGCCAGCGCGATAAATGTTTGGCCAGTTATTCCATGGAGCACCAACCCTGGAGTAAGGAACCTTCTGACCACCAACAACGCCAACAAACTGGTCGTAGGTAGCAACGCCACCGCCAGCAATGCCAGCAGTGTTGTTCTTGATGATGCCGTTGTTCATAACAACGTTGCCGTTCCAAGTTACATAGATACCGCCACCGGACTCAGAAGCAACATTATTAGTAATAGAGCCACCGTTGAAGGTAAAGTCTGCCTTTGACTTAGAGTCACCATACTGAGGATTACCTGCGTAAACGTGGACGCCTGCACCATCAACAGCCTTATTGTTAGTGATATATCCACCACCCATAGTGGCTGTTGTTGTCTCACCGTTTGGATCCAAGGCATAAAGCATCAGACCACCAGAAGAATTAATGGTAGAAGAAGCATCGCCACCAGTGATGGTTCCGCCAGTCATAGTAAAATCTGCATTTCTTACCATAACGCTACCAGAGTACTGATTGGTAAGAGTAGTGTTCTGAATGGTACCGTCACGGAGCTCACCTGTTGCACCATTCGCAACAGTGACTGCGCCACCAAGAGCGTTAGCAACCGTGCTGTCCTGAATGGTGCCGCCAGCCATAACAAACTTTGCACCAGCACCAGTGGTGAGAACTACGCCGTTATTTCCTGGATAAGGTTTTGCCTTACCGTTTTTAATAACGCCACGAAGCAAGGTAAAGCTACCACGGTTCTCAACGGCAAATGCAGTGTTGTTGCCATTAATGGTGGCACCATCAAGAGTAACTGCGCCGCCAGAAGCAATCTTGAACATATAGAAATGATTAGAGCCAGTCATGGCACTTGTGATAGTTCCAGTACCCATCAACCTAATGTTCTTATTAGCTGGAACCTGGACTGGAGCAGTAATGGTAAAGTCCGCATTTACCTGAACGATAGTCTGCGAACCATCTGCTGGAGCAGCAGCAATAGCAGCCAGCAGCTCAGCCTCTGAGGTAACAGGGGTGGTGTCTGCGAGTGCTTGCTTTGCAAGTCCTCCAACGAGCGAGAGTGCTAGCACAAACGTAGCAACAATCGCCATGCTCCAACGTGAAAGCCTTTTCATGGCAAAACTCCTTGCGCTTAGGGAGCTTGTAGTAACAAAACAATAAAACAATTACTATAAAAGCGTAAAACAGTGCAACTTTAGCGTACTTTACTCTTCTTTGTCTACCTGTTCAGGCTCTTCTGGACGATGTTTTAGGCGATCGTATTCTTCTTCGGTCAAAACATCTTCAATTCGTAGGTTAACACCAGAAACTTCAAGGCCTGTCATACCGGTAATTTTCTCGACAATTGTATGCTTAACATCCTCAAAAATCTGAGGCGCATAAGAACCATATTTAATAAGTACAGAAACGGTAACATTTAGCGAGCTATCAGGCAGCACCTCTACAGTGACACCTTTAGCCGTATCAGATGCACCAAGTACATCCTGAACTCTGTTAAGCCAGTTTCCACGAGCGCCCACCACGTTGGTGACGTCACGTAAAGCCAACGAGACGATCTTCTCGACAACTCCACCAGAGAAGGTAAGAGAGTCTGTATCCTCAAGATCTGCATCAGAAGGAACATCTGTTGTCTCTTCTGCAGGAACAATTTCTTCAGAGGTGGTCTCTTTCGAATTAGTAAGCTCTTCTGCCACAGCTCTCTCCTATCTAGTTCCTGTCCGTAAATAAGGAACGAATCTTTGCCAAAATGGTTGCCTTTCCGTCAAAAATCTGACCGATGGCAACTCCTACCAGTACAAACAATGCAACAACTAGCATTTTAAAAAGGCCAAACGTAAACAAAAAAATTGCAAACAAAAAACCCAAAAATCCGCCAATAATGGCACCTGGATGGTCAACGACGTATTTCTTGCACTTCTCCTGCATCTTCTGAAAGAAGCTTTTATCCATTGTCTGTGACCTCCTTTGCATCTGGCTCTGAAATACTCAATCGAATGTCTTTACCAGTCTGCTGGGCAGCGGCTTGAGTGGAAGGCTGCTCGTAGGATTGCTCTTCTACAATCTCTGGTTCTGGCACAACCTCTTTTGACTGAGACAAAGACGCACCTTCTTCATCTTTTGGCGAGAAGGAACTTGGCTTGATGAAAGAAAGATTGATGCTAGAAACACAAGGTCCGCACACGATAGCAAGACCAGACTGAAGAGCGTTATAGAACTCAGAGCCCTTTGCAGTGACATCAACAGGCTCTTTAGGGAGAATATCAATCTGTACAGCTACAGAATTATTCTTAGAAATCTGCACGTTAACGCGGTGTGCAAGGCAAGTTCCATCTTCTTCAATAATATGGGCCGCCTGAGAAGAAATGGCATCTTTAGTGACAGAGATTGTTCCTCCCTCAACAGTGGCCACCGTGAGCTTTACTGTTTTTCTAATAAATAGAGCCCTAAACAACACCACAACAAGACCAAAAATGCTAATAGCCGCACAAGCGTTAAGAGCAATAAGGTAGGGCTTGGTAAACAAGAGATTAGTTGCCTGATGTGTCCAAGGACCAAACCACGTTAAAGCAAGGGCTAAAAACACAAAAGCACTTGCAAAAACATAGAGTATGTAGCAAAAACGCTTGAAGCCGCTCATGGCACCTCCACTTTCTTTTATATAAACAGTTTAACCCCAATACCGGACAAAAAGAGAATATAAAAACTGCCTCCCGGCGGAAGGCAGTTTTTAGTCTGTATATACCGTTAGCAGAAAACGAACTTAAGCGTTCTTCATAACAACGGAGCGAACAACTCCTGCTGCATCATCACAGGAATCCAGAACAGTCTCCATGCGGTCAAAAATACGAAGCCAAGCAACGGTGTGACGACCAGGCATTTCATCACGGAACAAGCGAGAGAGTGCGTTGTGGTAAATAAGGTCTCCCTCGTCCTCAACATGTCCTACTGCAATAGCCTTCTCCATTACGGTAGGATCTTTCTTGTAATCACTCAGAACACTCAGCATCTCCTGGACTGTCTTGCATGCGCGAAGGGTAAGCTCAGCAAGCTGCATAGCCTCTTTACGAGTATCGTCAACGTTAAAGAGGTCAAGACGCTCTGCAACAGAATTCATTCCGTCAACAATGTCATCAAGACGAAGCGCCAAGTCAGAGATGTCCTCACGCTCAAAAGGAGTAACAAAGGAAGCGTAAAGCTCCTTCATAATGTGCTGGACCTTCTCGTCACACTCACGCTCGTAAACCTTCATCTGAGGAATACGCGCGGCAGTCTCAGGATAGCCTTCCATAATGACCACATACTCTTCGGCGGTTTCTACAATTTTGTCGCCAAACTCGCGGAACATAGTGTAGAAGACGTCCTCTTTTGGCTTACCTAGCATGAATCCTCCAATAAAGTTGAGTGGTTCAATAGAACTCGTAAAAGACAGTTATACGTACTTAGAAAATCATCAGGAACAGTTTTGCAAAAAGAAAACCAATAAGTCCGCAGCCAGGGAAAGTAAACACCCATGCTGCTACCATTTCTTTTGCAACGCCCCAGTTAACTGAACGAATATTTTTTGCAGCACCCGCACCCATCATGGCGGTCATTTTTGTATGAGTTGTTGAAACAGGAAGACCGGTCAGTGTGGAAAGCAGCAAAGATGCAGATGCCGAGAAGGACGCAGCAAAGCCCTGATAACGCTCAAGCTTTACCATTTCCATTCCGACTTTTTTAATAATCTTTCTTCCGCCAATTGCGGTGCCGATAGACATAAGAGCAGCACACAGTACCTGCAACCAGAGCGGAAATACATCTGCACCAGCAGCTCCATGACCTGCGGAAAGTGCAATTGCAAGCATAGCAATGGACATGAACTTCTGACCATCTTGTGCACCATGCATAGCAGCAACAAATGCTGAGCCAACAACCTGCAAATGACCAAACATCTCATCAGCGCGCTGTCGATCAACGTTAACGCAAAGCTTGTTAATTGCCTTAACAATGATCCAACCAGCGGCAAAACCTAGTGTGGTCGAGAAAAGCAGGCCAATTAAAACCTTGCTCCACTCGCCCCAGTTAACTGCACCAAAATCACCATGAATAGCAAGTGCTGCACCGGTGAGACCTGCGATAAGGGCGTGTGACTCAGAAGTTGGAATACCTAAAGCCCAAGCTCCTACTGCCCAAGTAACAATACCAACACAGCCTGCGGCAAGAGCAACAAGAGCCTCATGGTTATTGCTACCAAAGTCAACCATACCCAGAATTGTGTCTGCAACTGCAGTTGAAATGAGGCACATAGCCACCAAACCAACAAAGTTGCATACAACACTCATGATAATTGCATGGTTAACTTTAATTGAACGAGTTCCAACAGCCTCTGCAATAGCATTAGCCGCGTCGGTTGCACCATTTACAAAAATGCATCCAAAAACAAGGACAACGACGAGGGCCAAAAACGGATTGGCAACCATCATCTCAAAAAAGTGTCCGAGGGTTATCATTCGGTACCTTTCAAACCACTTTCATAACGGGACAATGATAATCGAAGTATCGTTCAATTATGTTTAAAAACATTCGAATAGCTAAATCAGCGCAAGTTGTTTCTTACGCCCTGCCTTCCCTCTTATGAAAAATGCAACCTGACCCGGGAGAGCTACCCAGTTAACCCAGAAGAGTTGCCTCAAAAGGACACCTCAGGTTACTAGGCAAGCTTTTTGATAATAGCTGCAGTAATTCTGGCAGAGCGCTCAGAAGCCTCACGCTCAAACGTCAAATAATCAACGCTTGAAGTAGTGCCGGGCTTATCGGACATAAGCCTAATCACCACAAACGGTGTGTGGTTAAGCCAAGCAACCTGAGCAATTGAGGCACCCTCCATCTCGCAACAGTCAGCACCAAACGTTGTGTAGATGTGGTCTGCTAACTCTGATGAACTTACAAACTGATCCCCTGAAGCAACGCGGCCAGAAATAACCTGCAGTTGAGGAGCTACTTCTTTGGCTGATGCAAGTGCGCGCTCAATAAGACTCTCATCTGCTGTAAACGAGAAAACCGGAAGACCTGGAATTTGACCAGCGGCAAAATTGAGAGGACCAACGTTCATATCGTGTTGAACTAAATCTGAGGAGATAACAATATCCCCAACCTGTAGCTCAGGGTTTAAAAGCCCTGCAATACCAGTATTAATCACGTGTGTTACTGCAAACGTATCAATCAGGATCTGTGTACATGCTGCTGCATTAACCTTGCCAATTCCCGACTGTACAACAACTACAGGAACATCTCCCAAAAGGCCTTCAACAAATTGCATACGGGCCTGATCATACGTGCGCTCAACGGTCATCTGCGCTTTTAGTAGCGCAACCTCTGGCTCCATGGCTCCAATGATGCCAATCTTCATATTAAGCTCCTACTCCTGCAAGCCAACTAGAACCAGCCAGGGCTCTTACAATTTTGTCTCGTACACTCATTTCGTTTGCGTCGTCTTTGATGTGAACATGAATGATTACCTTGATGCCTGTCTCAGCAATGCTTGATGCTTCAACCTCAATAGGAAGTGTTCTATCAAGCTGAGGTGCAACTACCTCTTGAACAATTTCTGTTATTTCTTGCGTTACCGCATTCAGATCAACGGTTGGTTTAAGCACTATAGTAATGGGCACCTCTGTCATATCCCACCTGGTACGATGCGCAAGTGCTGTTTTATTAAGTACTGAATTAGGAATGATGTCTACCCTACCTCCACGAGCACGAACTATGGTAGAGCGCCAATTCATGTCAATAACCTCACCGGAGATAGTTCCGATGCTTACCTTATCTCCAGGTTTAACTACACCTCCCAGCATGAGACCCAATCCACCAACCAGGTTAGAAATGGTATCTTGTAAACCAAAAGAGAGGGCAATGGACGTAACTCCCAAAGCGGTCACAAACGCTGTTGGTTGAATACCAAAGACAGGCTGTAAGACAGCAAGAATAGCAAACGTCCAGATAACTCCACGTAGTATGTTGACAAAAATAGATGCTGACGGCAGCTTTGAAGAGTCCAAAGCCTTTTTTGAGAGTTTTATTGCAAAACGCTCTACAAGAAAAGCCACAAGAAACACAACAACAAAGATAACCAGCTTAAAAATGAAATCTTGTGGAGTGAGGCCCAAGATCAAGCCGTCATGCATCAATACCATGGCTATCCCTCAATTTTAACTATTGGAGCAAAGCCCTTCATGAGCTTCTTTGTCTTATTAGTACGCGTAAACTTAACCTCAATAGTATCGCCCTGAACTGCCAAAACAATGCCTGGGCCAAAGGTCTTGTGAGAAACCTGGTCTCCCACAGCAAAACTTGCAGAAGCGCGGGCTGGGTCTTTCTGAATAGGAGCTGTACGTGGAGCTGGAGCACCGCCGGTAGAGCGCGTGCGAGAACCAAAAACGTTTCCACCGTAGACCTCGGAGCCGCGACCAGAACCAAAGGTTCCATGACGGTCTCCTCGCTTTGCCCAACCAACTCCAGAAAAACCTGCAGAACCAACACCAATAGCTTTTACATGCTCTTGAGGAATCTCTCCCACAAAACGCGATACAGGATTTGCCTGAACAGAGCCGTAAGTCCTTCTAGTAGATGCGTATGTTAAATACAGACACTTGCGCGCACGCGTAATAGCAACATAGGCAAGTCTGCGCTCTTCTTCTAACTGAGCTGCTTCTGCCTCATAATTTGCATGAGGGAAGATTCCCTCCTCCATACCAGCAACAAAAACTGCAGGAAATTCCAGACCCTTTGCAGCGTGAATGGTCATGAGCGTTACTGCAGAGGTAGAACCATCCAAGCTATCCAGGTCAGAGCGAAGCGCCAGCCATTCCATAAAGGCCGGGAGCTTCTCTGCCACAACCTGTGGATGCAAACTCTCCTCCTGAGGCGCAGGAGCCGTCTCTACAGCAGCACCAGCGAGTGCGCCGGTAGCAGCATCAAAACCAGCCTCACTTAGCGAAGCTGCATCTTGCGCATCAAGCGCTCCAGCTTCTCTGAGCTGCTGCAGGCTCTCAAGCGTTTCTTCAACATCGTCGTGAGACTCATCAAACTCTGCTGCAACACCAAAGAATTCTCGAATGTTCTCGATACGTCCGTCAGCCTCAATGGTATGCTCCGCCTCAAGTGCACGAATAAGACCTGAGCGGTCAATAATTGCCTCTACAACCTCATCAAGCTCACCATCAATATGGCGGCCATGCTCAATAGCAGACGTAAACTCTACCAGCGCATTTCTTACCTTTGCGGTAAAAATGCCTTCTTCCATCACGCATGCTTCACATGCCGAGAAGAACGACAAGCCGTTATGCAGTGCATATGTCTGAATCTTCTGAATACTGGTTGCACCAATACCGCGACGAGGCGTGTTAATAACACGCAGCGCAGCCATATCATCATCTGGATTGACGACAACTTTGAGGTACGCCATGACATCTCTGATCTCTGCGCGATCAAAGAATCGAGTACCGCCAACAATCTTGTAAGGCACACCAGCTCTAAGCAACATATCTTCGAGAATACGAGACTGGGCGTTGGTGCGATAGAACACGGCTATGTTGTCGTACGATGTACCCTTATCGTGCAGTTTTTCTATCTCGGAGCCAATCCACGCACCCTCATCACGCTCATCAGATGCCTGATACACCTGGATTTTCTCGCCATCTCCCTCATCGGTAAAAAGACGCTTTGGCTTGCGGTGAGAGTTGTGCGCAACAACTGCATTGGCAGCGGCCAAAATATGACCAGTTGAGCGGTAGTTTTGCTCTAGCTTAACTACAACTGCTTCCTCATAGTCTTTCTCGAACGCCAAGATGTTTTTGATGTCTGCTCCGCGCCACGAATAAATGGACTGGTCATCATCGCCAACAACCATAAGATTGCGATACTTGGATGCCAAAAGCTTGGTAATTGCGTACTGGACGCCGTTGGTATCCTGATACTCGTCAACGTTGATATAACGGAAACGCTCCTGGTACTTAGCAAGCACGTCTGGATACTTGGAGAGCAACTCAAATGCCTTAACCAGAAGGTCGTCAAAATCCATAGCGTTGGCTTTATCTAAGCGAGTCTGAAGCGCACGGTACACGCGAGCTACCACGTGATCCATAGGACTAGCTGCTTGAGCCTCTACATCATCAGGATACAGAAGCGCATTCTTAGCAGCAGAAATCTTAGAGCGGATGGAGTTGAGTGGGAACTGACGAACATCAAGATCTAAATCAGACAGAATGGTCTTTACCAGGCGCTTTGAATCGTCATCATCATAGATGGCAAAATTGGAGCTATAACCAAGACGCTCGCCATCTTCTCTGAGCAGGCGAACACACATAGCGTGGAACGTGCAGACCCACATTCCGCGAATATTGTTAGGAAGCAGCGCCTCAAGACGCTCGCGCATCTCCGCTGCAGCCTTGTTGGTAAACGTGATAGCCAGAATCTGCCAAGGACGAACTCCCTCGTCAGCAATCATGTGTGCAATTCTAAACGTCAAAACACGCGTCTTACCCGAGCCAGCTCCTGCAAGAACCAACAGAGGTCCCTGAGTTGTCATAACCGCCTGATGCTGGGCAGGATTTAAACCTTCAAGATCAATCTGCATTACGCCGTCCTTGTGTCAATCATTCTTAGATTAAAAGTGTACCCCGATAACCGGACATTAATTGCGCCACTTTGCCCTCACTCCACAATTAAAAAACCGGTCCTCAAAAGAAGACCGGTTTATCTGCAAGAACGCGTCTATCAGATCCATGCTCACGTATAGCGAGAAGATCTTCTAGTCCAAACGCTTGCCTTAGTTCATGGAGTTTGTCTGACGGCTCTTTGCGCGAGCAACAACAGCCAGTGCAATCACGCCACCTGCGACACATGCCATAACAATAGCGCTAAGCGAGTGATTCTCATCACCAGTGTATGGAAGCACAGAGCCTCCATAATACGGGATAGCTGCAGGATTTGGAGCTCCTGGGAAGCTTGGTGTCAGAGGACCGCTAGGGTTGCCTGGGATGCTTGGAGTACCAGGATTCTCTGGAGTTACAGGGTTTTCTGGGGTAACAGGAGCAACTGGCTCTGGCTCCCACTCTGCAACAAGAACAACCTTAGGAGTGGCGGTGGTAAGGGTTACCTGATCTCCTGCCTGGTAGGTAGTACCGTCAAGCTTCCAACCCTTGAAGATGTAGCCGTCACGAGTTGGAACGGTTGCAGAAACAGTCTCATTCTTAGGGTCAGTAAGAGAATCAGCGGTGTTGCTATCAATACCAAAGTAACCGTTCTGTGCTGCAGGAGCACCAGTACCGCCGTTTGCGTCATAGCTGAGCTCATACTCCTGGTTCCAAACAGCAGTCAGGGTATAAGGGCTTCTCATATTAAAGACCGTAGTCTCAGAAACATAGCGCTTATCGCCAGCTGGGTTGTTGTTTGCATCTGCAGGAACAGCAGAAGCACCAACATAGCGGAAGTGATTATCAACGTAAGAACGCTTCCAAAACTCAAACTTATAGCCGTCGCGGACAGGCAGGTCCTCAATGATGTTGTACTCAACAAAGCCGTAGGTGCGAGGGTTATTTGGAGTCTTGGACTCTATATAAGTTGCCTTGCCGTAGATGGTGCCGCCATTTGCATCATAAATGAGCTGGTTTACTGCAGATGGCGTAGGTGTAGGAGTTGGAGTTGGAGTTGTCTCTGCAGGAATAACGTGGATGTGATAGCCAACCCACATAAGGTGAGTGGTGTTACCGCCAACGTTAGCAGGATCAGAGGAATCTCCCTGCATAGTAACAAGGAAGAAAACGGTAGCAGGCTGGTTAGCAGGAGTTACTTGACGACCAGTGAACTGAAAATAGAACTGGCCACCATTGTTGGTTACGGTATTGCTGTTTCCGTAGAAAGCATAGGTAAAGTCATTATCAATAGCTGGAAGCTCTGGATAAGGAGCAGCGGTGACCAGCGTAGTGGTTACGCCAAAAGGAGCAAAACCAGGACGAGTGGTGGTGTAGTGGGAATACGCACCAGTATCTCTAATGGTCTGGCCAACGCGAACAACAATCTCGCCATACTGACCAGGGACAGGAGTCTGGTGGCCAGAATGCTGAGGGTTGTCTGTAAGGACCCTGGATGTATCGGCATTACCGTCAGCCGAGAAAACAGAAACCTTTACACCTGGTGTAGATGTATCAATACTGTCTGCAAATGCAAGTTTTGGTACAGAAACTGCAAGAACTGCAACAAGCGCAAGCGCAAGCGTGCATGCAATTCTCTGAAGCGTCTTAATGTGGCGCATAAATCCTCCTGAAACTATTACAAGTAATTACTTACTCTTACGACCAAAAATCAGCCGTAAGAGCATAGAGGACAAGGCAATTCTTAGTAAATGATCCAAGAGAGATTACATATATCTTTCATAGGTTTTCCACGCTTTTTCCATATGTTTTGCGCAAAAAAGCGCGGCGAGAAACTCACCGCGCATAAATACATAGGTAGTAATGCTTGTAGATCAAAAACTACTTAACAAGCAGGAAGTATGCGATAACAGCAATACCCAAAATAATACGGTACACACCAAAAGGCTTAAAATCATGCTTGCGGACATAACCCATAAGCGCACGAACCATAACCAACGAAACAATAAAGGCTACCAGGCAACCTACACCCAGAATAACTGCCTCGGGAATGGTAAAGGTATTGCCCTTCATAAAGTAGCGTACAAGTCTCAACGCAGAAGCGCCGGCCATAGTAGGAATAGCCAGGAAGAACGTAAACTCAGCAGCCACTGCCCTCGAGCAACCAAGTGCTAAACCACCCAGGATGGTTGCACCAGATCTTGAAGTACCTGGAACAATTGCAAGTACCTGGAAAACACCAATACCAAGCGCGGTCTTCCAGTCCAGGTTGTCAATGTCTTGTACGCGGGCCAGGTTGTCGGCAGAGGGGGCCTTAAGGGATGCTGCAGCATCTGGGCTCATGTGCTTGCCTCGGGGCACCTCAACCTTTACTGCTGCAGCGACCTTCTCGCGATGGAGCTCAAGCAGGATAAAAATGATGCCGTAGAAAATAAGAGTTGCAGCAATAACAAAAGGACTTCCAAGATGCTCTTCAATGAAGTCATTGAGCGGCAGGCCAATTGCTGCAGCAGGAACACAGCTGACCACCACTTTTGCCCAGAGTTTCCAGGTAGAGCGCTTCTCGTCCTTGGATTTCTTTGGCGAGAAGGGATTGAGCTTGTGGAAAAATCCCACGCATACTGCAAGAATTGCACCAAGCTGAATAACTACCAGGAACATATTCCAAAAGTCTTCAGAGACATTGAGTGGTAAAAACTGATTGAGCAGCAGCATATGGCCTGTTGATGAGATAGGTAGCCACTCGGTAATACCCTCAACCACGCCAAATAACGCTGATTTAAGCGCTTCAATCCACAAAATTGCCGACTCCACTAAAACCTCCTTGGGGACTGATTACGAACCTATTGTACGCAATCCGTTCGCCCTTTCTTTTCCTACCGTTCACGGTTTTACCTAACGACTTTACTACTTTAAAAGTGCCTTGTTTTCTGCAAAGTTGGCATTTGATGCCAAAAACAAGTAGAATTGACACCCTCGCACGAGCGGAGAGAAGCGATTATGCGTATTTTTGAGGTCAAGTGTTATCTGACCTCGCGCTTGAAGCCAGTAATGAGTGGATGGCACTAACTGCGCACTAATCGGAAGCCCCCAATCGCGGAGGTCGATTTGAACAAATATATGCGTCACAGACGCTTACCTTCATGCTCTACCCTTATGACAGCACTCCTTGCAGCAGTGCTTGTTGTTAATACCTTTTTGTTTGGCGTCTCAAGAGCTCAGGCAGAGACTCTTGAAGAGCTCCAGGCCAAGGTAGAGCAGACCAATTCTGATTACGATGCCGCCAATCAGCGTGTAGCTGAGCTACAAAAACAGATTGCAGATAATGAGGCGCGTATTGCAGAGATTGAACAGCAACTCCCAGAGCAGCGCTTAAAAGCTGCAGAGTCTATTAGAGCAATGTATCGCATGCAGCAGGGCTCCATGGGAATTATTGATCTGCTTTTATCGGCAGATAACTTTAATGATTTGATTGCTGTTATTCAGTATCTTGAGATTATCCAGAACAAAAATTCAGATGCTATCAACCACCTGGTTGATCTTAGCAAAGAGCTTTCTGAGACTCAGTCATCTTTAAATGCACAGATGGCAGAAGCAGAGGAGCAGAAGAAAGCTGCTGAGGATGCTATGAATGCAGCAATTGCATCAAGAGAGCAATTGCAGGCAGAGCAGGCTGCGCAGGCAGCAGCAGAGGCAGCAGCTGCAGAAGAGGCTCTGAAAGAAGCTTCTACTGAGACTACCTTTACCAACGCTTCTGGTAATACCACTGAGGTCACTACCCCATCAACTCCTTCGGCTCAAAATGTTGACTGGTCAAGCGATAAGACCAACTTTGTAAGCAGCTGGGGTGCTCGAATTGATGCGTATCTTGCTGGCTCCCCTCTTGCTGGCTACGGCTCAACCTTTGCTGAGGCTGCATGGGCCTACGGCGTTGATCCACGTCTCTCGCCTGCTATTTCTGCAGTTGAGAGCACAAAGGGTAGGTATAACTTCCTCCCCTACAACGCATGGGGTTGGGGTTCTGCTAGCTGGGGTAGCTGGGAAGAGGCTATCTGGGATCACACAGCTGGTCTTGCTGCTGGCTACGGCGGAAGGCTTTCTGTTTCTGGCGCTGCAAAGTACAACCCAGCAAATCCAAACGGCTGGTACTCGGCAGTTCTTACGCAGATGGAGCTCATCTAAGCTTCTGGCCACATAACCTTTAGAGAACGTTAAAACCCCGCAGTTTACCTGCGGGGTTTTTGTTGTCGGGTGCAGAGGCGATTGTAGGTTGAGTTGAGCTTGGAGTGGACGGGTTTCTCGCCAGATGACGGGTGGGCGCGAGTAGTGCGGGTGCGAGGGCGCTTCCGGATGCGGCTACGCGGTGAGCACGACCATGGCAAGGATGAGGGCAAAGCCGATGAGGTCGGCAACGCTAAAGGTGATTCCTAGCACCAATACGGTGGTAATAGTTGCCATAACGGGCTCGATAGTGCCCAGAAGAACCGCCCTAAGTGAGCCTGCGTCCTTAACACCCTGCAGGTAAAGGCCGTACGCCAAGAACGTTCCTACCAACACACCAATGACTACCAGCAAAACACCAAAGGCGTCCAGCTGAGGCATGTGATTCCAGGGCTGATAAAAAACAGCGATGAGCGTGCCAGAGAACAAAAAAGCAAGGCCGTTTACGGTAAAGCTTCCCCACTTCTCCATCAAAGGCTTGGGCAAAATGGAGAGGGCTGCCTGAGCAAACGCACACATAACGCCCCAGAAAATACCTGATGTTGGCAGGTTAAGCGTGCCGGGATTTCCTCCTGTTACCAAAAGATAGGTGCCAATAAGTGCCAAAACAATGCCAAGAATCTCGCGACGGCGAGGCCAGCGCCTACCAACCACGCACACAAAGGCCAAAACGCCCAACATGCCCAACGACTGCATGATAGTTGCAGTTCCAGAATTAGTGGCATTAACTGCGTAAATGTAAGCAACTTGCGAGAATAGAATGGCAAACAAACTGACTACAAAAATCTTTGCCAGCTCTTTTGGCTTCCTGATGACAGTTGTGAGATTTTTTCTATCAAACGCAAAGGCGGTACCCAAGAATAACCAGCAGGCACAAAGCTCGCGAATATCAATCAGCCACATGGGATCAACGTGATAGGTATCAAGCAGGTGTTTTGCAGCGGTTCCAAATGCGCCCCAGGAAGCTCCACCAATCAAGACAAAGAGCATTCCTCGATAGATTTTCTTCTTGTTATCAGGGGTTATTTCAGCGTCATCGCTTCCAAGTGCTTCCTCTTCTGCAGAAGCCTCTGTAGCATCTGCGACCTTGGAAGACTCCACATCACTCTCATGAGAAATGAAATCATTCATCTGGGTATAAATCTTTCATTACAAAATACGGATACAAGTGTCACTTTTTCTCTGACGCGGTAGTATCACAATAACAAAAATCCACCTTACCCTGCTTTATGCGGAGCCTCAAGTCTCTAAACGGTTCAGATGGGCAAGATGGTCCAAAACGGCAATGATGCTCACGTAAGTTTTCGTATAGATTGGCAGCTTATGACGTCTAAGTATTCGCAGATGGACAGCGCGTTTTCTGTTGGCACGCTTCACGCAGAAGACAAAAGCTTTGAGGTAATCTCGGCTGAGTGGGTTAACGAGATTTCTGGTTACGTCTACATCTTTAAGCATGTTCCTACAGGTGCTCGCCTTATGTGGTTTGCCTGCGACGATGATAATCGCTCGTTTGCCATTGCTTTTAAGACCCCTCCTGTAGACCACACCGGCGTCTTCCACATCTTGGAGCACTCTGTTCTCTGTGGATCCGATGCCTATCCTGTCAAGGAGCCTTTTGTTAACCTGCTCAAGACCTCTATGCAGACGTTCTTGAACGCAATGACCTACCCCGACAAGACGGTATACCCTGTGGCCAGCACAAATGTAGCTGACTTGGAAAACTTGATGAGCGTATACCTAGACGCCGTTCTGCATCCTGCAATCTATAAGCGCAAGCGCATCTTTGAGCAGGAAGGTTGGCACCTAGAGGCTGACGAGCAGGGCAATCTGAGCTATAACGGCGTTGTCTTCAACGAGATGAAGGGCGCCCTCTCTGACCCTGATCGCGTACTCTACGATTCTGTGAGCGAGGCTCTCTTCCCTGACACCGCATACGGCAAAGAATCCGGTGGTAAGCCTCGTGCAATCCCCGAGCTCACCTACGAGAACTTCCTGGACACCCACGCTCGCCACTACGACCTCTCTAACAGCTACACCTTCCTCTACGGCGACCTTGACTGTGAGCGTGAGCTCTCCTTCATTGCCCAGAGGTTTGCAGCTGCCGAGAAACGCGATGCAGGTGCCCCCAATCCGCTTAACCTGCAGGCACCCGTGTTGCCCGAGCCTGCTCAGGTCCGCATGAACACCACAGCCGACAACTCCAGCGTTGGCCTGGGCTACGTGCTTGGAACGCCTGACCAGCGCAATAAGATGATGGCAGCAGATATCTTGTTTGACACCCTCATGGGCTCCAATGAATCCCCGCTCAAGCGTGCAATTCTTGACGCGGAGCTTGGCGATGACTTTAGCTACTATCTCTCCGACGACCTTGCCCAACCTATGCTCTTCTTGCAGCTCAAAGGCCTTAAAGAAGATGCAGCTCAAAAGTTCCGTGAGCTGGTAGAGACTACCTGCAAAAAGATTGCTTCCGAAGGCATTGATCCAAAGAAACTCAATGCTTCCATTGCACTTGCAGAGTTTAACCTGCGCGAAAATGATCAGCCGTACTCAAACGGTATTGAGTACACGCTGCGTTCGCTTTCAAGCTGGCTCTATGACGACGCTCGTCCTCTGGACTACATCCGCTACGAGGACGCCATTGCCTACGTCAAAGAACTTGCAGCTCAAAAGGGCTTTGAGAAGCTGCTGCTGGAGCTCATCTGCAACAGCAAGCACGCAGCTCAAGTTGAGCTTGTCCCCACAGATGAGGGAGATGCGCAGGAAGAGGCCACTGAACTGGTACAACTTCGCTCCACGCTCACTGATGAGGACGTCGAGAAGATCCGCGCTGAGGTAGAGGCACTGCGTCTGGAGCAAGAAACACCTGACGCTCCAGAAGACTTAGCCAAGTTACCGTCCCTCTCGCTCAGTGATATCGGTGCAGGTAGAGAGCGTCCTGCTGGCTTTGAGGTTGAAGCTCCCCTACCATGCATTGCGCACGAGCTGGATACTCACGGCATCGACTACGTCTACCATTACTTTGATTTGACCAGCGCAGTTATCTTTGAAGAGCTGCCACTTGTGGGCATTCTTGCTGAGGCGCTGGGAAAGCTTGATACGGCTACACATACCGCGCGCCCTTGCCGAGAAAACCCAGGGGCTTGCAAGCATTCCTTCTGAAGTCTGGTCCAGCACACGTTTTGATGACTTGGGCCGCCTCAAGAACATCTTGATTCAGCGCCGTATTGCGCAGGAACAGTACTTTGTGGGAGCTGGTCATACCGCAGCACAAAATAAGGCTTTAACCTCCTACTCTGCTGCTAGCCGCGTAAACGATGCTCTAGCAGGCGTTGGCTTCTACGAGTACCTAAAGAACCTGCTTGCCAACTGGGACGAGCGCGCTCCTCAGCTTGCAAAAGACCTGGATGCGCTTACTTGTAAGATTTTCCGCGCAGACAACGTTACGGTCAGCTTTACCGGCTCCACTCAGAGCCGTGAGGCATTCTGGCAAGTAGCTGGAGATCTTAACCTCAAGAAGGGCAATGAATCGCAGGTAGACAGTGCAACGCAGACGCTTGTTGTGCCTGAAGGCAACTTGCAGCACGTGGCATACATCATTCCATCAAACGTTTCCTACGTTGGTCTCTCCTATCCAAACGTTGCCCACGCAACCAATGAACAGCAGGGTAATTGGCTAATTGCCACCAGAGTCCTGGGTCTTGATTACCTGTGGAACGAGGTTCGCGTCAAGGGTGGCGCTTATGGCGTTATGTTCAGAAACTCTATTGCTGGCCTGCAGAGCTTTGTCTCCTACCGAGACCCTGCGCTTGATGCAACCCTTGACCGCTATGTTGGTGCAGGTAGCTGGCTCTCTGAGTGGACTCCAGACGCTGATGAGTTTGAGGGCTATGTAGTTGCCTCTGTTGCTGGCGTTGACGCCCCTGTGCCCGCTCGCATGCTTGCTCGCAGGCAGGACATTGAGTACTTCAACCACCGTGACCCAGAGCGCCTTCTTAAACTTCGCGAGAAAATCCTTCATGCCCAGGCTGAAGACATTAAAGCACTGGGAAGCACTATGCCTCAAAGCTATGATGACCTCTCGATTGTTGTCTTTGGCGCAAAGGATGTCATTGAAGCCTCCAAGCTTGGTCTTGAGGTTGTCGACCTCTTTGGCGGCCAGGAGAACTAGGCCTGGTAGCTGCAA
>QWCF01000115.1_pt1 | contig 36789 bp, 28 predicted proteins | sample 1972521 | NCBI WGS metagenome assembly QWCF01 (sample SAMN09866715, study PRJNA288562) | Human oral metagenome isolate term4_saliva, whole genome shotgun sequencing...
GATTTTGAGTAAAGAAATGGTCTTTTCTTTGCCTTTAGAAGAATCCTACTTATAGATTGAAAGTTGTCAAGTTATTAATTTGCATTTTGACACACCCTCCGTAGTATGTGAGGTTACCCCTATTGGGCTGCTAACAAGGTTCTTGGTTTGTTCTTTCTCTCACTGAGGATATAGTTTTTTCTCACAAAGGATATATTTTTCTCTCACAGAGCGCACAGAGTTCACGGAGGTTTTTGGCGTACATTTCGAGCCCACAGAAGGCCTTCGGCATACAGAGAACACAGAGGCCTCACCCCCAGCCCCTCTCCGATTGGAGAGGGGAGTAGTATGTGAGGTTACCCCTTTTGGCCTGCTACTGATAGGAAATGGGCCGCTAAACATCTGGAGGACATGTAGGGGTATCTCGGTGATCACTCCCCTCTCCATTCGGAGAGGGGCTGGGAGTGAGGCTTCTGTGGCTGTAAGGTTCTGTGATATCGGTTGACTTAATGTCTCTGTGAAATCTTGTGTGTTCTGTTCTTCTGTGTAATTCTGTGAGAAAGAGAATGCACCCACCCTATGAGATGACACACAAGCAACTCGGTGGGGGAGTTTTTCTCTCACACTGGGGAGTTTTTTCTCTCACAGAGCGCACAGAGTTCACGGAGGTTTTTGGCGCACATTTTGAGCCCACAGAAGGCCTTCGGCATACAGAGTTCACAGAGCGTTACTGCTAAAGATGGGTGTAACGTTCCGTGATATCGGTTGACTTAATGTCTCTGTGCGACTTTGTGTATTCTGTTCTTCTGTGTTACTCTGTGAGAAAAAGAACTGTCCTCTCCGAAAGAAAGAACTATCCTCTGTGAGGGAAGAGACGTTATTCAAAAAGATAGGAATTGTCAAGATATTTCAGTAGTCACGCTTCTCTCTTTTCAAAGAAACGCCCTTCTCCGTTGAAGAAGACGCCTTTCAACAATCGAGAACATGCTCTTCTTGCCCCAAGAAGGGCATGTTCTACAAGCAAGAAGGGCATGTTCTTAAAAGCTAAATGTAACGTGTTGATTTTGTGAGGGTTATAGTGTACTTTGTAGTGGATGAGATACTTCCATGTAAAGGGCATTTTATTTGATGGGATGTAAGGACTTTTCATTATCTTACTGACAGTTGAGAATAGGGGAGGACATTTACATCTTTTGCCGATATACTCAATCCTTTGCAGCGTTAGTTACGTCATGTAAGGTAGCTTACAAAGGTGTTATCTTTGGTTGTGTGACGATAAAATAGATTTTACATCGACATCACTTCTGAGCCTGTCAACGCCAATAACGTATCGAGAGAAGGGATGGAACGCAAATTGCGTGTACATCGTGTTGAGGCTTAAAAAGGGCTGCTTGGCCGTCAGATTTTGGCATTTAGAAAGTTTTTTGTATATTTGTACGATAAATGATAGGCTACCCCTCCACACCTTATAATATATAGGTAGGGGGATGAAAGGTAAAGGAACGCTATCAAACAAGGTTATGTAGTAATAACAGGAAACAACAACTATGGCAAAATTAACAGTTAACAATTACGAAGAGCTTGCTGCCCGACTGGGCGAGAAGCTTGGTGAAAGCGAGTGGTTACTCGTCGATCAGGAGAGAATTAACCTCTTTGCTGATGCGACACTCGACCATCAATGGATTCATGTCGACACAGAGAGGGCTGCTGTCGAGAGCCAATACAAGAGCACAATAGCCCATGGCTACCTGACACTGTCGCTTCTTCCGCACATGTGGCAGGAGATTATCGAGGTTAACAACCTAAAGATGATGGTCAACTACGGTATGGATAAGATGCGCTTCGGCCGTCCTGTCCTTGTGAACTCTCGTATCCGTCTTGTCGCTTCACTCGATAGTATCGAAAATCTAAGGGGTATTTGTAAGGCTGGAATCAAGTTCCAAATAGAGATAGAGGGCGAGCGCAAGCCTGCTCTTGAGGGTATTGCTACCTTCCTTTATTACTTTGAATAAACGGCCTTCGGCATTTAGAATAATCGTAGGTGACCATGGATGAGTGCTGCTTGTCTGTGGTCACCTCTTTTGTTGATGGTTGGCAGTGGGGTAGGCGAGGGTTGCGAGAAGAATAGACGATGTCGCTTTGACGTTGACTATAAGTCGGTTATGTTCGGAGAAGATAAGAGGAAAGATTAGAAGAAAAAGTCAAAAGAAGCCTTAAAACTACCGTGTTTCAACGTAATTAATGTTAAATAAGATGCAAGACAATTAACGAAAAATATAATTTATTGTACCTTTGTACACCGAAAAAGATTATTTTAGGAAACATTAGAACTCAAGACCAAAAAAGGGATTTGACGTTTAACAGAACATTATTAAGTAAATAAAGTATGGTATATAACCAACTCAAATTGCAGAGTCAACTCTGTTTTAGATTGTACACAGCGAGCAGACTTGTTACACAAACTTACTATCCATTGCTTGACGAGTTAGGTCTCACCTATCCTCAGTACCTCGTTTTGATGGCTCTTTGGGAAGAGGATCATCAGAAGGTGATGGCACTTGCCCACCGACTCTACCTTGATTCCAACACGATGACGCCACTTCTTCAGCGCATGGCTCAGCTCGGTTTGGTTGAACGTGTCAAAGGTGAACGCGACGGAAGAGAGACTTTTGTGTCGCTGACTGAGCATGGTAAGGAACTACAAGAGAAGGCTAAGGATATCCCTTCTTGTATGGTCAATAAATTGTTTGAGGATGAGGAGGAGTTGAATAGATTTAAGGAAATAGCCTTAGACCTCGACCGCTTGATAGCTCATCTGGCTGAACAGCGTGCGAAAGAGAAGGAGGCTGTGATGGAGAAGATGCGCGAAGAGCGTTTAGCCTCTAAAAGACGTAGATGGTAAAGTGCGTTAACTGGTTTTCAGAATATATACCGAAGGTGTATCATGGATGGTTTTTTCCGTCCTGATACACCTTTGTTGTGTTTCTACCCTTTTCCCCCTTGCTGTGTCGGGGATGGTTTTCTCTCGGCTTATACTGTCTTCTGCGGGATGTCCTACACGGTCCTCATTCTTATAGCGTTAGTTTCGCTATCCGTCACATTCGTATTTGTAATGCTGTGAAAAACCTTTACATGCGATAGAACTAATGCTCTACGAAATAGAAGTATATTCTCCTCTCTATTTGAGTTTGTAACCCACAAGAAATCAGAAGTTTACGAATAGCGTTCGAGAACAAGCCTTTCTTGCCCCAAGAAGGGCATGTTCTTGCCCCTTGAAAGGCCTCTTCTCGATTGCAGAAAGGCGTCTTCTTCAATGGAGAGGGGCGTGTCCTCGAAAAGAGAGGGGCGTAGCTGCTGAAATATCTTGACAGTCCCTATCTTTACGATTAGTATTTATTCCCTCACAGAGGACAATTCTTTCTTTCACGGAGGACATTTCTTTTTCTCACAGAGTAACACAGAAGAACAGAATACACAAGGCTCATAGAAGATAGTGGCCCCTCCCCCGTCCCCAGCTGGCCCCTCCCCCATCCCCTCCCCCGAAGGGAAGGGGAGTGAACACCGAGATACCCCTATAAGAAGGATGTAGGCCTCGTGTTGTACCTTATTTATATCTACAATGGCTGTAACGCTCTGTGAACTCTGTATGCCGAAGGCCTTCTGTGGGCTCGAAATGTGCGCCAAAAACCTCCGTGAACTCTGTGCGCTCTGTGAGAGAAAAAACTACCCAGTGTGAGAGAAAAAACTCGATGACATGTGCAAGCAGCCCAATAGGGGTAACCTCACATACTACTCCCCTCTCCATTCGGAGAGGGGTTGGGGGTGAGGCTCTCTTGTTCTTTCTTCTTCTCCCAACCTTTTTTCCCTCCTTTTCTTGCTCATTCTCCATATTTTTCATAATTTTGTAACGTGTCGGAGTGGGGCTGCGTCAAAACGAGAGCGGGCCCTATTGGTAAAGTATAAACGAACGAAGAAGAATGAAGAAAATACTCCTTTTACTCGCTATCTCCCTCTTTACGGTAGGTGCACATGCTCAGAAAGATGTTGTCTCGGTTGCTGATATGATTAAGATCTTCCAAGCCAAGACGCTACAGATGGGCAAACAGGTGCTTGAAAAACAAGGTTATGTCTATAAGGGTGTGTCGTCTGACGCTTACGGAAAGGACTATAACTGGGTGAAGAACATGAATTTAACGAGCGACTTCTTGCCTACTGCGATGGGACGTGGTAACTCCAGTATGGTCCTTCTGGCGCAAGATGGTAAGACGGTCTACGTCTATGTCTTTAATCGTACGGCCTTTGCAGGACTGCAGGCACAGGTGAAGGCGATGGGCTACGACATGGGTTCGGCGGTGAAAGGGGATAAGAGTACGCTGATATGTACGAAGGACAATCAGCCCACTATCAGTTTCCTTACGCTCCAACAGCCGTTGCCTTACTGCCTGCAGATAACGGAGTAAGTCGATAAGGGATTGAATTAAAGGATAAGAAAGAAGCTAATGAAGAAGAAACCAACCTATAAAGTGCCAGTGTCTATCTGTGCTATTGTCTTGTTCGTCGGGGCTATTGTACTTGCTATTCTTATGGAAACGCGACAGATGGCACCCCCTCGTAAGTATGAGGTGGACATGTCTGGTGAGGTAATCGGTATTGATAATGGTCCGAAAATACCTGTGTTAACAAAGGAGGAGGTCAAAGACGAGGAGATAAAAGAGGAGAAGAAGAAGGATAGCCCTAAGCCTGAAGCGACTGAGACAGAGGAGTCTCAGGAGTCGGAGGAGCCTGTCATCGTTCCTACTAACCCTGATGGGCAGTCGGAGTCGGCTATTAAAGCTCCTGTGCCAGATATTAAGAAGCCTACTATCGACCAGATAGATAATTAGGGCTCGGCCTTTGCTTCATACGATATTACGATTGGGATATAGCAAGCATGCCTTGTTATATCCTTTTGTTTTTAGCCCTTTTGAGACGGAGAGGGACATAGAGTCTCTGATAGAAGAGGCGTTACACCTTATTATATATTAGGTCTTACCGCAGTTGTGGGACAAAGGCTCTCTGATAGAGGAGGCGTTACACCTTATTATATAGTAGGCTTTACCTCTGTTGTGGGACGTGGGTTCTCTGAAAGAAGAGGCGTTACACCTTATTATATAGTAGGTCTAACCGCAGTCGTGGGACAATGGTTTTCTGATAGAAGGGGGCGTTACACCTTATTATATAGTAAGTCTTACCTTTGTGGTAGCGTTACTCTTGATAGTTCACATGACTTTGTTGTGATAGAAGGTGTTATGTGCTTGGAATGAGTGAGGGCCGAGGGGATATAAACAAAAAGGTAGGAACCCCTCTAATAGTTGGTTCCTACAATCGTTGCCCCTACTCATAAAGTGGGAAGAGGGTAGTGGAGACAGGTCGCCTGTGGACTCTATAGGAGGGAAGGTAACGCTTTCGCCGCACTGTGACAGCTATGAGAAATACGACAGGCAAAGCCTTTTAGAAGGATAGCCCATTCTATCCTCCCAACGAGCTCAGTGTTAAGACTAAATTTGATTCCAGTTGACTTGCGTGATTCGGCCGCCCTTTACGGTGGCAGAAATGACGTAGCTACGTTTAGACTTACCACCCTTACGATCGATGTCCAGTGTGGCAGGGACTTTAATACGTAGTTCTGCATCATCATCATTACTGCTTTTCTTCACCTCAGCAGGTGAGCCAAGATGCCAGTTAATGGTCTTCACGTCAGCTTGATAGAGTTTGTCGGTCATATAACGACGCACATCTTTCACCGTTGCACCGCTTGCCCCGAGGAAATTAAACGATGAAGCAACAGCACCAGAAATCTTGTCAGTACTCTTACTATTCATTCCCTGCAGCAGTTGACGTACCGCACTGACAGCTTTCGTCTTATCCCCCTCCGATACAGTTGGTACGAGGATTGTCTTCAGCTTCTCATCGGCTTCCTTACTGTGGAGGCCGTTTGGGTGTTGAGCTTTGTATCCGAGGAAAGCATTCTCATCGTTTTTAGCCACGGCTTGCGCCCAGTCTATCTCGTCAATCTTAGCCTCTATCTCCCCTCGATGAGTAGAGTTAGGATACTTAGCGATGAACTGCTGTAACACATCCTTTGAATTGCTTGCTAAGGCAACAGCCAAGTCATTATTGGCTTGTTGGGCATTTGCCGTCGTTGTCGTCAGTGCTTTCAGTCGTGCAGCGATACTGTCACGATGCGCCTTCGGTGCTGATGGGTTCCCATCAAGGTAGTTCTTCAACACCGTAGCCTCGTTACTACTCATCGCTTGGGCGTATGCGTCCTGCTCAGGGTTAGCCTTGCTTGACCCTATCTCTTGGTTGTAAAGGAAGAGCAAGACGGCAGCTGTGATGGCAGCGATGAGCAAAGAGACAGCCAAAGAGAGGTGGTTATCCTTTGACGACTTACTTTCCTCTTCCTCTTCAGTGGTCTCTGCGATTGCTTCGGCCTTTGCTATCACCTCCTCATCGGCCTCGTTGTCCATGATGAAGTCGGCATCTACCGTCCCATCCTCTATCCCTTCGTCTTCGAAAGGCTGCTGTGGTTCAACGTTGTTATGGCTTGATTCTTCCTCAGCTGCAGGACGTTCAACCTCCTTCTCCTCGTTTGCTTCGTTCTTGTCGACAGGGACAACGACAGTAGGAGCGGCTGTAGCCTGTTCGTTAGAAAGCTTGTTTGAATTCTGTTCAGTAGTATTTTCGGAAGGTTCAAAGTGACTTTCCGTATGATGACAATTAGGACATGACGTCTCTTCCTTGAGGTATAACTCACCACAATGAGAACATTTAATGATATGTCCAGCAATCTCTACACCGCAACTGGGGCATACGGGAGCCTTATCGCTCACTTGATGGCCACATTCAGGGCATTTGATGATCATTTATCTAACGTAAGATTATAGTAGTTTGGATAATTATCTTTTTCTTTTCTCTTGGTCGGCTATCTTCGTCGTCGTGGGAATCTTAGTTCGCGCATACTGTGTCTTCCCATCAAGCGCGACTTGTCGACATATCCGTTTACGCCATTGATGCGCCCTTTACCGGTGTATTGCCAAGCGAAGATGTCCCTTCCGTCTTGCAGTACCGGCTCTCGTCCGTTATACTGTGCGATAAAGAGCTTATAGCCATCAAGGGCCCCACTGAGGTAGCGATCATAGAAGTTTGTGTAAGTGTAGACCAACGGTTTGACCCCATACTCCTTTGTCATGAGTACGAGGAAACGCTGAAGACTATCGCACAAAGCCTCTCGGCCCAGTCCACCAGTAGTCTCAATATCTACCATCGGAATGAGGTCTTGGTCCTGTGGGCGGCATTGCATGCGAAAGTTCCTAAGCTGTTCTTCTTGTGGGACAGTCGGACGATAGAAATGATATGAGCCTACGTTCATACCGTAGCGTTGTGCCGCTTCGATATTGTCAAGATAGCGTTGGTCGATACGTGAGCCTCCTTCAGTAGCTTTTAAGTACACGTAATTGAGTTTGTGATTACTGTTCTCGGCCACTGTCTCCCACCATACGTCACCTTGATAATGGCTCATATCGAGTCCGTGGATGTGCCTGCAGGTGTCTTCGCATTGTATAGTATATTGCGCCTTAGTACCTGCAAAAGAGAAGATGCAGGCTATGAGGAATATTACTCTTATTAACTTCATAGCTGCAAAGGTAACATTTTAAGTTGAGATAGCGGAGTGAAGGATGTATAAATATCTCTCTTTTAGTATTTCTTAATCCATAATTCGTATGTAATTGTCGGTCGTTACTTATCGTGTTAACTGTCCGTAGCGAATTATTTACACGATAATAATTATTTATTTTCACGACTGGAAATATTTTTCTTCACGACTGGAAATATTTCTTTTCACGTAAATAATTCGACAAGACGTTGCCCCTCAGCCTTACAGAAAGAGCTTTGTTATTGGGCCTATTAGGCTTATTAGAGGGCTTATTAGCCTTATTTATTAGCCCAATTGGGCCTTATTTATTGGCCCAATTGGCCTTATAGGGCCTATAGGGCTTATAGATTATTAGCCTTATTGGGCTTATTTATTGGCCCTATTAGCCTTATTGGGCCTATAAGGCTAATAGATTATTGGCCTTATTAGCCTTATTTATTGGGCCAATTGGGCCTTATTGGGCCTATAAGGCTAATAGATTATTAGTCCTATTAGCCCTAATAACGACCTAAGGGTTAGGCGTTTTCTATTCCTCCGCAGCCTTAAGATACTGTTCGTAAAGCCATTTCTTTTGTTCAGCAATCGTGAGATTACTATTATCGAGTTCGATGGCATCATCAGCTTTACGGAGTGGTGACGTGGCACGATGAGAGTCGATATAGTCGCGTTCCTCCACGTTCTTGAGTATATCGGCATAGTCGGCATCCATCCCCTTCGCCTTTAGTTCGTCGTAACGACGCTGTGCCCTCACCTCTGCAGAGGCGGTGACAAATATCTTTAATTCAGCCTTTGGGAACACTACCGTACCAATGTCTCGTCCATCCATAACGATACCCTTCTCTGCACCCATGCGTTGTTGTTGTGCTACAAGAGCCTCACGAACAAAGGAAAGGGTGGCGATAGGGCTCACATGAGACGATACCTCCATTGTTCGGATATCGTTTTCAACGTTCTCACCATTGAGGTAAGTGTCTGGACGACCAGTCGTTTTATTAAGTTGGAAACTAATGTTAATATCCTTCATCTGCTCTTGCAGCTCCCGTTCACGGATAGTTCCGTCAGCGTTAAAGAGGTTATGACGGAGTGCAAAAAGGGTTACAGAGCGATACATAGCCCCTGTGTCCACATAGATATAACCAATCTCTTTGGCCAAGTCCTTTGCCATTGTACTCTTTCCACATGATGAAAAGCCGTCGATGGCGATAGTTATTTTCTTCATATACTTACTTTTCTCGTATTTATCATTACCTTATCTCGCTGCATCTACCTCCCTCGCAACCTATCATTTCATCACCACCCAACACCTAACACCCATCACCTAACATTCAATACCCATCACCCAATACCAAACACCCTACGCACATTCTCATTGGTTCTCTGGGCGAACTCGGCCTCATCAAGGCCATAGCTTGCAGCAAGGGTACGCATCACTTCAACGATGAAAGCACTCTCGTTGCGTTTACCACGGTAGGGGACAGGTGCCATGTAAGGGCTATCTGTTTCGAGAACGATGCGGTCGAGGGGTACTGCAGCAGGCAGGTCCTCACGAAGATGACTACTCTTAAACGTAGAGACACCGCCCACACCTAATACAAAACGGTCGAAGCGTAGGAACGCCTCAGCCTCTCGTTGATTGCCAGTGAAGCAATGGAAGACACCACCCGGCAGTTCCTTCTCATAGTGTCGCATGATATGTATCATCTCGTTCTGGGCCTTCCGACAGTGAATCATCAGTGGTAAGCGTGTCTCCACACTCCATTTCACGGCCTCCTCAAAGGCTGCCAACTGTTCTTGTTCGTATTCTCTCGACCAATAGAAATCAAGTCCTACCTCACCAATGGCGATGATTGTCTCACCAGGTAAGGCTGTCCCCTCCTCCTTCTGTTTGAGGGAAAGCATGATACGTTGGTACATTGCGTCTAATACCTCACGCCAGTCTTTGCGCACCTCTTCGGGTTGTAATCCTATCATTGGGTAACAGGTGTCAGGGAACTGACGGCATACAGCCATCACTGTGTCCATTGACTTGAGGTCGATAGCTGGTATGAATATCTTTTCTACGCCCGCTTCACGAGCGCGACTGATGACCTCTGGGAGGTCTTCTGCAAATTCTTCTACATCTAAATGAGCGTGGGTGTCGATAATCATTGGGTGTTGGGTGTTGGGTGTTGGGTGGTGAGAGTTGGGGGTTAGGTGATGAGTGTTGGGTGTTGATGGGGTGTTTATAAGGGTGTTAGGTGATGAGTGTTGGGTGTTGATGGAGTGTTTATAGGGGTGTTGGGTGATGTCTGTTGGGGTGATGGGTGATGAGTGTTGGGTGTTAACGAAATGTTTATAGGATATTGAAGGAGCGTATATAAGCTGAGAAATGATAGATGTTGAGAACAGTTACTCCACGTTTATTACGCTTTTATCCAGCCTGTCCTGTTAGGGCTCCCCTCCTTCGGAGGGGCTGGGGGAGGTCCCCCGTTACCTCTTCCTATGCAGCATTCTCTGTGCGTATGCCACCAGTTCAGTTTTCCTGTCAGCACTCACCTTCACCGCATCGAGGTATTTGTTAGCCTCATCAAAATAGTAGTTGATACGTTCGATAGCCATCTTGTCGACCCCAATACTATTATAGAGTGCAGTGACGGCAGCCACCTTCTCGTTATGATTAAAGTTCTCACAGCCAATCCATCTCTCCAACTCTTTACGTTGACGGACGTTCGCCTTGTTGAAAGCATTTATCAGCATGTAAGTCTTTTTATTACTGATAATATCGCCACCTATCTTCTTTCCGAATACTTTCGGGTCTCCATAGACATCGAGGTAGTCGTCTTGTAGCTGAAAGGCCAGTCCTATCTGTTCGCCAAACTTATAGAGATTGTCTACGTCATCGGCTGGTGCATCAGCAAGGATAGCACCAATCTTCATCGCACAAGCCAATAGTACACTTGTCTTTAGGCGTATCATCTCGATGTATTCGGCCTCCTTTACGTCATTGCGGTTCTCAAACTCCATGTCATACTGTTGACCCTCTCCTATCTCAAGTGCCGTTGTCGTGAAGAGACGCAACACCTCACGTAGGTGTCTACTGTCACACTGTTCCATGCGTTCGAAGGCCAATACGAGCATAGAGTCACCCGACAAGATAGCTGTGTTAGCATCCCAACGCACGTGGACCGTCTGCTGTCCGCGTCGAAGCGGTGCATCATCCATCAAGTCATCATGCAAGAGCGTATAGTTATGATAGGTCTCCAAGGCGCAAGCCGGTGATAGTATCGTCTCCGGATCATCTTTGAATAGATTATAGGCAAGGAGCATCAGCGTAGGACGGATGCGTTTCCCACCTAACGAGAGTACGTATTTAATAGGGTCATACAAGCTCTGTGGCTTGCGATCGTAGGTGAGATTGTTTATATACTCGTTAACTTTACATAGGATTTCGTCAGCAGTGTACATATAGAGTAGGTGTTAAAAGTTATGTTATGAATAATCGTTGTGACGGCAGACAGCCGTCGTATGTGTTAAGAGAGTTGGAAGACAAAAGGTATCTCTACCAACGAGCGGCATGGTTTATTGCGTTCGATGCCAGGTTTCCATTTGCCCATTGTCTTCAAGACACGCAGTGCCTCAGCATTAAGGACAGGTATCTTACCATTCTTAACAGTCACATCATGCACCGTACCATCGGCATTGATGATAAAAGTAATATTCACTGTCCCTTGCAGATTATTGTCCTTAGCATCGGCAGGGTACTGTAATGTCTTCGTAAGCCACTTCATAAACTCCACCCAACCACCTGGGGGTGTAGGCGTCTGGGATAGGATTCGCTTGCTAACCTTATCGTCATAACGTTCTACAACCTTGTCGGATGTATCGTCAGACATCTTCTCCATCTCCTTTTTAGCTTCTTCTTTCACCTTCGGAGGTTCGGGAGTTGTAGTCACCATAGGCATGACGATGGGTTCTTCACTTACTTGTGGAGCCCCCGTCTTCTTGTCGTTTGAGTTCATACTCCCCGCATCATGCGGTGTTACCTTATTAGGTACATCACGCCGTTTCAGGTTGAGTAAGTCCTCCATCGTGGGTTTCTTGTCCTCTTGTGTCTTAGCTAAATCTTGCTGGTCGATGGCCGGCAGCATGTCCATATCGTGTAGTGTGACATTCTTAATGGCCTTGGTATTGGCCGAGTCGTCCTCTGTTCCCGATGAATTATACTCCATGGCAACAAAGAAAATAGACAGTGCAACGATGATTCCCAATAGGAAACCAACCCACCGTTTACTCTCTAAATCAGCTCTATTTGACTTCTTTATTTCCAATATAAGATATACTAAACGCTCGTTTCTGCCGTTATACAAACCATAGATGGCTAATTATTGCCATATAAAAGGTTGCAACGACAAAAGTAATAAGATATTCGGAAAAAGCTGTAACTTTGCCGAGAAATTAGTTTAGAACAGATGAAAAAAATCGTTTTCACCCTCCTATTAACACTTTTTGCGGCTGTTATGCGAGCGCAGGAGAGTCAAACTGAATACAACTTCTTGCGTCTTCCGGTCAGTGCCCATGCTGCTGCTTTAGGCGGAGAGAATATTTCAATTATCGAGGACGACCCCTCGTTGATGTTTTCTAACCCTGCCTTAGCTTCGTCAGTGAGCGACAAGACCGTTGGACTCAACTATATGAACTATATGCGAGGAGCCCATTTCATGAGTGCATCGTACACAAAGGCCTTAGGTGAGAAGGCTACCCTCGCTGGCGGTGTACTCTATATGAACTATGGGAAGATGAAGGAGGTCGATGCTAACAACGTACAGACAGGTACGTTCAATGCCAGCGACATTGCCGTTGAAGGTATCTTTTCCTACGAGTTAGCACGCAACCTTGTGGGCGGTATCACGGCAAAGTTTATCACATCTTATATCGGACAATACAACTCCATGGCTGTGGGTGTCGACCTCGGCCTTAACTGGTATGAGCCAGACCACCAATGGTCGGTGTCGTTAGTGGCTAAGAATCTCGGTGGACAGATAAAGGCCTACGAGGAAGACTATGGTAAGATGCCTATTGACGTACAGTTAGGTGTGAGCAAGACCTTCGTTGCCTTGCCCGTAAGAGTGTCTGCCACGCTTGTCGATATGGCCCATTATGACTATCGGTTCATCAATCACTTAAATCTTGGAGCAGACATTCTGCTATCGGAAAGTATATGGATTGGGGGCGGATATAACTTTCGCAAGGCCGACGAGATGACCATCGGAACGGCTGAGAACGCCAGTGCACATGGCGCAGGGTTCAGTGTAGGAGCTGGAATCAACCTCGAACAGTTCAAACTGAACCTCGCTTACGGCAAGTATCATGCTGCCAGCAACTCCATAATGGTCAACCTCGGCTACTCGTTCTAAGCCGAATTAACGCCTTACAACACATAAATAATATCGTTTTTTGCGGTTGTTTCAACATTTTTTTATACTTTTGTCCCCATCATGAGATATACTGTCAAATGTAATAACTGCGGTCGCGACTTTGTGGCCGAGACCGAGAAGTATGGGACAATGAAGTATCGTTGCCCCTATTGTGGTAACGTCTTGACTTGTAGGTTTGATGAACCGCAACCTATCCGTACGCATGCTCGCTCCGTTATTCCATTGGCTGAGGCCTCACCTATCGTCGTTAAGAAAGCTAAAAACTTACCGACTGTACCGACGCATCTCCTCCACACGCCTTCAAAAGAGAAGCTTGCGGAGATGAGACAGAAGCTTGTTGAAGCGTCTCAACGAGCTGGTGAAACCTTGAAGAACGCAACCGAGACCACAACCGAGTTTGTCAATAAGTCGTCTTCGCGCCTGCGTCGTTTTCAAGAGAAATACGCTGACGGTGATCTCTGGATTTTCTTCGGGTTCAGTTTAGCGTTTGTTCTTTCGGTCCTTATCGGCCTCTTCGTTTGTGCTGAGCTTGTTAAGGTTATCGCTGAGGGTAATTCTTGGCTGTTTAAGAACTATATTGAGATACGTAACGCTATCTAAAAGCACACGTCTTATTACTTACTATCTCCACAGACTACACCCGTTTTCTGTCAGCACGACGTATGTCTTCCCTTCGTCTTGACATACGTCATGCAACGACCTTCGTGTCTTTATGTCAATATTTTTCGCTCCTCTTGGATGGAGTATGTGCTCTTCAAGATAGAAGAAGAGGCCCTTCAACGTTCAAGAACATGCCCTTCTTGGCCCAAGAAGGGCATGTTCTTCATGCAAGAAGGGCATGTTCTCGAATGGTGTTTGTAATCGTTTGATTTCTTGTGGGTTATAGTGCCGATGAAAAGCTGTGTTGTTCTCCTATATTGAGCGTCCTTAACTTGATGAGATGTAATGATTTTTACATCCTTATTGACTACTCTAAAGAGTGTTTGAATTAGTAAATTACTCGTGTGATGGGTGTTTGTTAAGGTCGTTGGGGGCTTTTCCTCTCACAGAGGATAAATTTTTCTCTCACAGAGCGCACAGAGTTCACGGAGGTTTTTGGCGCACATTTCGAGCCCACAAGATAGTGGCCCCTCCCCCAACCCCTCCCCCGCAGGGAGGGGCGTAGTATGTGAGGTTACCCCTACAAGACAGCCAGTAAGATAATAGAACGAGACGCACATCCTCCTTATAGGGGTATCTCGGTGATCACTCCCCTTCCCTTCGGGGGAGGGGAAGGGGGAGGGGCCACCATCTTCTATGAGCTTGTGTGTTCTGTTCTTCTGTGTAAATCTGTGAGAAAGAGAATTGTCCTCTGAATAAAATGGACAGGTAAGTAGACTCATTAGGAAAGTCTTTCTCTCACAGAGAACATTTCTTTCTCTCACAGAGCACACAGAGTTCACGGAGTCTTTTAGCGCATGTTTCGATTCCACAAGGGGAGGGGACAGCATCTATTTAGTACTTGCTAAGAGGCGTGTGAATGGGAGGGTCGTGGGCCGTTGTGGGCAGAAAAACGGGATAAAGATGTGTTAAAGAAGCTGAAATCGGCTACAATTAAAAAAAATACTATAAATTTGCAGATAACTAACCTACGACAAGTTAAACAGCACGCAAGTGTTGTGAGATGTGAAAACAATATAAGTAAAAACCTATAAAAACATGAGAACTATGAGAAAAACTAACCTTGGACGATCGCTGCTCTTGGTGGTCCCTCTTATGTGTAGCCCTTACGTGGTGCAGAAAGCATGCGCTACACATGCGATGACGATACAAGCGCAGACCTCTATTATCAAAGGTAAAGTTGTTGATTCACAGTCAGGTGAACCGATTATCAGTGCCAGTATTACCGTAAATGGTACTAAGAAGATGGCCATAACGAACATTGATGGAGAGTTCTCTATTGATGCACAAGTTGGTGATGAGCTGGTTGTCACCTCGTTAGGCTATGAGAAGAAGACGGTGAGGGCTGCTGAGAATATGACAATTAGCCTTGTCGCTACCTCCACAATGCTAAGTGAAACGGTCGTTGTGGGCTATAGCACGCAGAAACGCAACAGTCTGACGGGTTCGCTGAAGAGTATTGACAATAAGGAACTGACGAATGTTACGACCGCAAACGTCACTAACATGCTCACAGGAAAGATACCTGGCATGAACGTTATGCCTGGTTCTGGTAAGCCGGGGTCGTTTGGTGCAATCATTGTGCGTGGTAAGTCTACTATCAATGGCAGTACGGCTCCACTCTGGGTTATCGATGGTGTCATCGTAGGAAAGGACCCTGGCGACATCAATCCAAACGATATTGAGTCGCTCACCGTACTGAAAGATGCTGCTTCTACAGCCATCTATGGTTCGCAAGGAGCTAATGGTGTTATCGTAGTGACGACCAAAAGCGCACGAGCTGGTAAAACGTCAATCACCTTCTCAGCCAAGATGGGCCTCTCAACCTTGAATAATGGAAAGGTCAAGATGATGGATGGTGCCGAGCTATACGACTACTATAAGTCGTTTACCAACGCTGCCGAGATTGCTTTCCCACGATGGAATGAACAACTGAGAGATAGTAACTTCGACTGGTGGAAACTGGCTACTCACACGGGAAACGTACAGAACTACGACCTTACTATTAATAGTGGTGGAGATAAGTTGAGTGCTGTCTTCACTGGTGGAGTCTATAAGGAAGATGGTGCAGTACGTGGATATGACTTCACGAGATATAACACCATGATGAAACTAAACTTCAAACCATTCTCATGGATAGCTATTCGTCCATCCTTGAACGGTAGTAAGGGTGTTATTGACGACCGCCAACGCTCCACCTATTCTATGTATTCTATGCTGCCATGGGATAGCCCTTACGATGAGAATGGGAATATTGTCGGCAATAGATCATCGGCTTGGGTGAACAGTAACTCTACTAACTATCTCTATGAGTTACAGTATAATTGGAGCAAGTATGACTCTTATTCATTTAATGGAAATTTCGATTTCGATATCTATCTGACTGACTGGCTGACCTTCTCATCAGTGAACAGTTATCGTTGGAGTACTCACCTTGACAAGAGCTATGTAGACCCTCGTACGTCGGGAGCGGAAGACAAGGGTCGTGTGAGCGAGAGTACCAGTACGAACACACGCCGTTATACGAACCAGTTAATCAAAGCGACACGTAGTTTCGGGGATTATCATGGCTTCTTAATGCTTGGTTATGAGTTTAATGATGGCGAGTATCGTTATCATAATGGTAGTGGGACAGGACTTGTTCCAGGCTTTGCACAACTCGACATCACGTCGACACCTGAGTCGGTGGGAGGTAATAAATACGAGTGGGCAGTACAGTCTTTCTTCGCTAACCTCAATGCTGACTATGCTAATAAATACCTCCTTCAACTGTCATTGAGAACAGACGGCGCAAGTAACTTTGGTTCGGATGCCGCCTACGGTACGTTCTTCTCGGTCAGTGGGGGCTGGGTTGCTACGGCAGAAAAGTGGTTTAAGGTGCCTTGCATAGACTATCTGAAGGTGCGTGCATCCTATGGCTCGGTCGGTAGTCGACCTAATAGCCTCTATCCACAATATGGGTTATACAGCTTAGGTGCCAACTATAACGAGAAACCGGGTGCTGTCATCGCTCAGTTAGCGAACAGAAAACTGACGTGGGAGAAGAGCTTTACGACAGGTGTAGGTATCGACCTTAATATGTTCCGCCGCCTTCGTATGACCTTCGACTTCTATCACAAGCGCACGAGTAACCTCCTTTTCGCTGTGCCTATATCAGGAGTTATCGGTGTGACAAGCATCTGGCAGAATATTGGTGAGCTGACAAATACTGGCTTTGAGACAACACTTTCGGCCGACATCATCAAGGGGAAGGACCTTACATGGACTGTTGATGCTAACTTGTCGACCAACTCTAACAAGATAAAGAAGCTGTATAGCGGTAGAGACCAAATCATTGTAGGCGATGGTATAGCGGGTTCTGCTAACACGTTGTTACGTCCCGGACTGAGTGTCGACACTTACTACCTGCGCGAATGGGCTGGTGTTGACCCAGAGACGGGTGCTCCACAGTGGTACACAACAGATGCTAATGGCGAGCGGGTCATCACGAAGAGTTATGCTAAAGCCGACCAGATAGCCCTCGACAAACGTGCTACACCAAGCGTGTTCGGTAGCTTCTCTACCACACTTACCTATAAGAACTTCGACTTTAATGCCGTGTTTGGCTATTCTTTGGGTGCTTCTATCTATAACTACTCACGACAGGAGTACGACTCAGATGGTGCCTATACCGACCGTAACCAGTTCAGTCTGCAGAAAGGATGGAAGCGTTGGAGACAGAAGGGAGACATTGCTACTCACCCAGCAGCCGCATACAATAACCCTTCTAACGCTAACAAGGCATCTACAAGATACTTAGAAAGCTCCGACTTCTTAAAGCTTCGCTCTCTAACCTTGGGTTATAACTTCCATCTTAAGAGTGATGTTGTTAAGGCTTTACGGGTGTATGTAAGCGGAGAAAACCTCTTCTGCATTACTGACTACTCTGGTGTTGATCCAGAACTGCCTGCTGCTGACAGTGGCCGCAATGCCTCTGGCGAGCGTTCGACAGCTCTCTCTATCTCTACTGGCGCTGGTGTCTATCCTTCCGTACGTAAGTTTATGCTTGGCGTTAATGTTACATTCTAAACAAAAGAGTCTATCATGAAGAAAATATATCTGCTGCTTTTGGCAGCTATCACAATGGTTTCGTGTAGTGTTGAGCGTCATCCTGAATATATGATGGATGAGGATGCCATGACAAAGAACATCGATGAGAGTTTTCCAGCACTACTGAAGGGATGCTATGGATACCTAAAAACATGGTCGGACCCTATGTATAGATGTGGTGAATACGCTGGAGATAATATCATGATACGTGGTACTTCTACCGATGCTTTCTATGAGTTTATCTCTTACTCACGCACTCCTAACAACTACAGGCTACAGAACTTCTGGGATTTCAGCTATAAGGTCGTTGCTCAAGCATCTAATATTATTAAGGCAATCCCCGAAGGTAAGAATACTACTACAGATACTCAGCTGGGCGAATGTTACTATTTACGAGGCATGATCTATTTCTATCTCTGTCGTGCATACGGTAGACCGTACGCTCAGAACCCTGAGAAGAACCTCGGTATGCCGATTGTCAACGGTACTCCTGACGACCCTGCTAATGCTCTTTTACCAAATCGTTCAACCGTGAAGGAGACTTACGAGCAGGCTATTAGCGACTTGGAGAAGGCGGCTTCACTGATGACTGAGGACATACATGGCGAGGAACACTGTATATTCGCATCTAAGGAAGCTGCTTGGGCAATGTTGAGTAGGGTCTACCTCTATATGAGTGGCACCTATGAAAACCCTAACACGGCCTACGCACAGAAGAGTGTTGAATATGCAACGAAGGTGATTGACTCTGGTAAGTTTAGTCTGCTAAGTCGTAAAGACTATGGTGTTAGCAACACGCTGGAGCCTGAGAACAACCCTGAAAACATCTTTGTGGTGAAGAGAGTAGACTCTGAATTTCCTGGTTGGGACTATTATTACACCATCGGCGGTATGTATTCGAATATCGGCGGTATGGGTTGGGGAGAGATGTATGCCTCGGCTAAATATCTCGACTTGCTCAATGAGAGGGGTCAGAACGATTGGTTTAATAAGAAATATACTGATATTCGTGCGCAATTCATTGAACCTCAGTATGTAAAAGACAAGAGTGATAAGTACGTTCCAGTGTTCCGTTTCATCAAGAACGTCTATGATGCGAGCGGTAATCAGGTGAATTTCAACTACGTGCAACTGCGTTATACACGGCAGCCAGACAATAGTCTGACATGCGATACGACGGGGACAGGACACACCACACCGCTTGTTCTGACACCTATCGACCCTGCGCAACGCCTCTACTCGATAAACTATCAGGGGCATACCTACCGTGGTGTGCTTGATTATCAGATGAAGCTTAACCGCGTTTATCCTATGTTTTACGTGGTGAAATGCTCTCGTCAGGGTGGTAAGGAGAACCAGTTGTACTCGCCTGTCATCTCTCGTCTTGATGAGATGTACCTCAATCGTGCTGAAGCTAACGTGAAATTGGGTAACATCAGTAGTGCGATGGCCGACGTGAACACTATCCGTGAGCGTGCTATCGTGGGTGGTAGCTATACGAGTGCACAGTTTACGGCCGCTACGGCAAAGACTTTAGTGGACAAAGAACGCCAATTGGAACTTGCCTTTGAGGCTGAGCGTAGCTACGACGTGTTCCGTAATGGCGATACACTAACACGTCGCTTCCCTGGTCCACATCAGCCGATGGTTGACATCCCAGCGACCGACTACCGTGTAATCTACTTTATTCCGCAGTCGGCTATCAATGCTTATAAGGGCAACTTAGAGCAGAACCCAAGAAGTAACTAACACGTTCTATGGGCACACGAACAATGTGTATAGTGGCTGAAGGGCCTTTCTTCAGCCCCTATATGCCCTGCTTATGTTATTAATGGAGAGGGGTCTAAGTGGATGGAGTGACTTTTTTCAGTCCTCGTATGTCCTGTTCTCTTTGACAGGGGAGGGGGATTCTACGTGGCTGGGGGTGGTTTCCTTCAATCCCTACATGGCGCATTCTCTTTGATAAAGGAGAGATCTCTAAGTGGATGGAGTGACCTTCTTAGTCCTCGTATGCCCTGTTCTCCTTGACTGGGGGAGGGGGATTCTACGTGGCTGGGGTGGCTTTCTTTAGTCCTTACATGCGCTGCTTACGATGATAAGGACGAGAAGGCAACGTGGCTGGGGTGGTTTCCTTCAATCCTTACATGGCGTGTTGTGTGTTCGTTTTCATTAGCCTAATAATTGGAGAGGCTATGTCGTTAGCCTTCAATATATCTTTTGTAATGTTATGCCAAAGGCTTGGTTAGAGTGCTGACCGAGCCTTTTATTAGCTCTGCCGAACGAGGGAGTGATGGGCCAACCATGGTAAGGAGGGTCTCAATGTGCGTAGTGGAAGGGTTTTTCTTATCGCTGTGTGGCATTGTAATCTGTTTACGGGTAGGAGTTACGGAGGTGTTGTAGCCAAGCATAATCGTTGGTCGCTATTGCCGATGTATGGCATTATTTTCTATGGATTCGGTTGTTTATATTGCTTTTCATGTGTTCTCTATGTGTGCGAAGAGCGTACCTGTCTGTTCCATGAAAAGCTACTTTGCCACGATAAAACTTCATGAATTTTGATGCATAGAGGCAAGGAGGAGAGGGCGAAAGGATAGATTTAGGCGCAAAAATAAAGGCTGTGCTTGACCGGTGACTGCGGTTATAAAGAATGTTGGGAACGTCATTTGTGAATGTAGGATAATACTATGCTTTAACAGCAGTTACGGCTATAAGGTATGATGGGAACGTCACTTTGGTGAGTGGGATGAGGCTTAATGATGCCATATCTTGCTGTTGAGTTATCATGAAATTACTTTACATTATTCATTGCTATACGTGTTGAAAATAAGAGAGAAACGTAGTCTTTTATGTTCTCGTAACTCTTTTGTTATAAAGAAGTTATGTGGTGGTAAAGTAAAAGATGCTTAATAAGGGTCGAGAAGGGCCCCTTCAAGGGTCAAGAAGGGCGTCTTCTCCCACGCAGAAAGGCCCCCTCTCGAACTCAATTAGGCCTCTGTTGGAGGTAAGGATATAATTTTCTTTTACAAAAAAGTGTTTCGTTTTCATTCTTCTCACCCCCTATAACATTTGTTTCTTTTTTATTTTTTTTTGCATAAATTCTGCCGTGTTTAATACTTTCTTTATATCTTTGTAGGCCAGATAGTCGTCCGTTCGATGGGATAGGGGACGCTGTTGCGCGGATGAATATAACCCCTTGAACGTGAGTGTGTTTTATCGTTTAGAGTCAGATAGAAATGCTTCATTATATAAATACAGATATTGTTTTTCAGGAGTTCCCCGATGAGGTGACCCTTGCCATCAACGTGTCTGGTTGTCCGTGTCACTGTCCTGGCTGTCATAGTCAGTTCCTGTGGGCGGATAGGGGGCATGACCTGACGACAGAGGCATTGTCTGCATTGATTCATGAAGCGAAAGACACGATAACATGTGTGGGATTTATGGGGGGCGATGGCGACCCTGCTGAGGTCGACAGGCTCGCTGAACACGTGCGACAGAACCACGAAGGACTGAAAGTTGGTTGGTACACTGGGCGCACAGCAATCTCCCCACTCATCGACCAACAGCGTTTCGACTATATCAAAGTGGGGCCCTATCTCCGCCATCTCGGTGCCCTCGACTCCCCACGCACCAATCAGCGGATGTACCGCCGATGCCCAGATGGATCCTTCGAGGATATCACCTCCCGCTTCTGGAAACATCAGGTAGGAACGAACTTATAAGTTTTTCCGCTCCAGATTAGTGCTATTTGACCCTGCGCTCCTTGACATTTTGCCAAAAAAATAACTACCTTTGCACCCGCTTAAAAAGTAGTTATTTCTGTTAACAAACCCCGGATTTATAAGTCTTACTACTCTCCCCCTGCCTGAAACAAAGCCTTCACGCCCCTAACCCTCCGAGAGTATCTTCCATTAGAACAAGGATTAAGACGAATAGAAGAGACGGTTACCGTCTCGTTACCTCTGCTCCGAGAGTATCTTCCATTAGAACAAGGATTAAGACTCGGATAAACTTTCTGTTCTAAATACACCATACTTCTCCGAGAGTATCTTCCATTAGAACAAGGATTAAGACTCCTTTAGGTTTTGAGTTTTGAACCAATTGTAAATACTCCGAGAGTTCCTTCCATTATAACAAGGATTAAGACTCTTCCATGTATGACTTTCCGAATGGAGGAAATGTAACTCCGAGAGTATCTTCCATTAGAACAAGGATTAAGACAAATACTTTGCAGTCTTCTTTGTGCCACACAAAGCGCTCCGAGACTACCTTCCATTATAACAAGGATTAGAGATATTAAATTAGGAAAATATAAACAACAATAACAATTATATTATGGGTGAACAATTAGATTATTCATTTCAACACTATGGTGATTTTGGATGGAGTTTTTTATTTTTAGTACCTTTATTAATAATAGTAGTATTAGTATTATATGTTATTATCTACTTAATTAATATAGGAGTTAAAAATAAATTACTCAAAAGAGGATTGATTACTATCTTACTAATAAGTTTGGTTATTCCTTTTCTTCGTTTGGGATTAGTAAAAAGCCATAATAGAGATGGTTCAATAACTATTCCAAAGTTTCAAAAAGAAATTATTAAGTCTAAGACAAAAAACATGTCTAAAGATGAGATAATTGATTATAGCATTGAGCTAACTGCTGAGACATTAAAGTTTTCTGACAAATGTAGCCCAGTTACATTTAAGAAGGAAACTAATGCTCATTGTGTATTGTATGCTAAAGTATTAGCTTCTGTATGTAATTATGCATTTCAAGTAAATCATATAGATGCTACAGCTTATCCTGTAGTTGGAGATGTAACTTTTGCTGGGATTAACTTATGTTCATTAGTTAGTAGTATCTTTAGTTTTAATAATAGATTAAAGAACTTCACTAAAGATCATGATTTCGTAGAGATTAAATCTCCAAACTCTGATATTTATGTAGATGCCTGTATATATGATTTATTAAATGTATCTATCAAACAACGAAATTAGAAATTATATGGTAAATATGTCTATGCCATAATAAATTAAATTTATAAGAACTCAATCAGGAACTCTGTGAGTATGTTCCATTAGAACAAGGACTAAGATGACAGCAAGTTCTGTGGTGCAAGATAGCAAATAATATAGTATGAATAAATTAGATTCAATTAAATAATGAAAAAGATTTTATCAATAGTAATTATTCTGATATCCGTTCTTGTTATATGGAGTAGAAATTTTAGTTATAATCCAGAGAAGACGGCTGTATATGTCACAAATAATGCACTAAGTAGGTCACATACTTGTTGTGCATGGTTTGTTATGCGGGCTATGCAAGCAGGAGGATGTCCAATAGGAATTTATCCAGCGTATTATTATTCTAAAGTATTACCGAAATATGGTTTTAAGGTAATAGATACAAAAGATTATAAGAAAGGTGATATAATCGTATTTCCTGCTATTAAAAACCATATCTTTGGGCATATAGCAATATGGAATGGTGAACAATGGGTTTCTGATTTCAAGCAGAAATCGATGTTTCCTGCATCTGGATATAGATTTGCAAAATATAAGATATTTAGATATGAGAAAAGCTTATAAATATCTTAAATGGTTATTTGTATTACTATTTTATGCAATATTGTATATTATTATATATGCAGTAAATATGAGTGTTCCAGAATAAATTAAATTTATAAGAACTCAATTAGGAACTCCGAGGGCTTCTTCTATTAGAACATGGATTAAGACACCTGCATACTGCCGAAGATTTGGAAAAATGTTCATAACGCCGAGCGTAACCTCCATTAGAACAAGGATAAAGACTGATTGATGATTGTGTCGTGTTCAAAAGTAGTAACTCTTAGAGCATTTTCCATTAAAACAAGGATTAAGATACATCGTTTTCCTCGTTGTTCATGACAATGTGGATTTAGGTAGTTGCTTTCCATTAGTACTCATGGCTCTTTGGGAGTAGAGTTCTTGGTGGTTAGGGTGGGGATGTCTTGAAAATGAGTTGTTGGCAACATTATATTTCGAATGACATTCATTAGTGGAGATAAGGTATGAAGGGACTGGTGGAGAATGCCCAAAATAGCAATTTTGAGGGCGGTCATCCCAAAGCTTGATTTTGATGAAAAATAAATTTGCTGTCATTCCTGTCATGCAAATGTGGATGTTAACTGGTTAGTAAGTAATGACTTACACGAAATGTTAAAAGTGACAGCAACGATAAATAAAACTATTTTCGTGTTTTAAGAGGTAGATTGGCGTTAATAATTAGTGAGATATTATCATCTCGTTTGAAGGTGAAATGGTCAACATGAATATAGTCAGTTTAGGTAGTATAGAGACCTTGAAGATGAAAGCAAAAAGGTTTCCTCACAGCTTAGACAGCATAAGGGTTAGGGACAACTTGGTTCTACGCGCAATATTCATAGGTCTAAGTATAACCTGCTTGGTATTGTCGATTCCTATTAGGATTACCTATAAAAGCAGCATTAACAAATAAAGAAAAGAATGAAGAAAAAGTTTAATACAATAATCATGTTACTACTCATTGCTATAGCAGTATATGCACAGCATACACCACGGATAGTAAATGATTTCAAAGAGGGAGATTTAATCTTTCAAGTGTCACAAAGTAATCAGTCTCCTTTTATTCAATTAGCGACTAATTCGCCGTGGTCACATTGTGGAGTGATAGTAGAAAAAGGCGGTAAAGTCTATGTGCTTGAAGCCTCTAATGTCGTTAAGCTCACCCCACTTAAGAAATGGATTAGTAGAGGAAAGTTTGGTAAGTATAAGAGGAGACGAGTACTTAACAAACCCGTTAAGATTAGGTATGCTAAATATCTTGGTAAGAAGTATGATTTAGCCTTTAAGTTCAATAATAATAAATATTATTGTTCAGAACTTATATACGATATTTACAAAGACCAATTTGGTATTCAACTCGCTACGCCCAAACCGATTAAGTCTTACCATGTGTTTGGACTTGGAAAGTTAATGAAAAGGCGAGGTATGGATCCAAATCAGAAGGTGGTAGCTCCTTGTGATTTGTTATAGATAAAAGACATAATACCTGCTTGCAGGCGTTTGTGGGTTCCCCCTGTTCGCTGAAAAGTTTCTGTTCAATCTGTGAGAGGTACCCCTACGTGACTCTTGTGTTCTTTTCTCACAGAGTTACACAGAAGAACAGATTTCACAAAGGGGGCACAGATACATTAAGTCAACCGATAGTACAGAGCGTTATTGCTAAAGATGGGTGTGGGTGATGGGTGTTAGGTGTTGATGAATAGACATAAATCTGTTGCCGTCAATCAGCGTATGTGGGTTCTCCCTGTTCACTGAAAGGTTTCTGTTTAATCTGTGAGTTCTGTGAGAGATAATATTCCCAACGAATCTCTTGTATTCTTTTTCTCACAGAGTTACACAGAAGAACAGATTTCATAAAGGGGGCACAGAGACATTAAGTCAACCGATAGCACAGAACGTTACAGCCAACATTAGCTATAACGCTCTGTGATATCTGTCGCCGTCAATCGGCGTTTGTGGGTTCCCCCTGTTCGCTGAAAGGCTTCTGTTTAATCTGTGAGTTCTGTGAGAGATAAGCTCTCCAACGAATCTCTTGTTACTGTGCTGTGTTAAAAAAACTCCGTACTCTCCTTTTCTCTGTGTGAGATTTCATTAGAGACCAAAGCTTAGGCTACATCCTTATCATTCCAAATATCTGAAGAGCCAAAAAGGTTTGCAAACAGACAGCATCATACCCTCGCAGTCTGTTTGCAAACCAATATCAATCTACATGGAGTTTATAAGATGAATACATACTTTATCGACATATAGAGTTGAATGCCGACAACGTAGGTAGGAACGAGTCTTGAGCCAACCTCCAAACCACCAACAAGGACCTTGTGCATCTTTGCGACACTGTCAATCGTACCACTTGCCACACCGTAGGTAAGTGACATAATGATGATGATGAGCGATAAGGAAGGTATAAAACTGGACGAGAAGGAACTGGGGAATAGCTGTCCTGTCACACTTAGGAGGATAGCGTGGGGAATAGCAGTGAGGAGAATCATGATGATAACATAGACGATAAACTCGACCAAAGCTATGCGTAGACCAACTTTCTCACGATAATGGACTTTATGCTGATGGATAGAAGATGTTGTTAGGCTACTTCTCGTGTTGGATAATGTCTCACGTAACGCATCATAGAGGCGGCTACGAACACACGCACCCACTGCCATCACCGCCATAATAAAGTAGATAAGCAGTGGTGATAGTTGGTTGCTGACAAATGAGCCAAAGAACCATCTGATACCTTCACTACTCAATACAGACCGCATTGGGAGCTCAGGAAAAGCTGCCGTAACAAGCCATGAAAGCAGTATCAATGCCAGTTGGGAAACGAGAAGTACTAAGACAATATATCCTAACTTATTCCTCATCAGCGTGGAGATTGTCGATATCGATAATACGCAGTTCTAATGCCCTTACTACAAGGCGCGTAGCATTGACGCTCATCCCATTGTTACCATCAGGGAAGAGCTTCTGTACGAGTTCGTTCTGTCGTTTCTCCAAACTCTTTACACCGAAAGGCATACCACGCAGGTTGGTTATCTGCTCCTTAGTATAGCCGAGTGCAAGGTGGCGAAGGAAGCGTTCGTCATACTCATCAATCTCGTAGCTGACCATCGCCTCTTGGTGCATTAGCTGACCGCTCACGCTCATTTTGAATCGACCCACAATCTTTTCAAGGATAGGTTGATTGAACACCATTCGTTTACCCGACATGACACTTGCCACGTCGCCACGTGTCAGTAGTTCGCCACTCTTCAAGCAGATGCCATCAGCACCAGCGTCAAGAACATCGACCCACAGCTTTTCATTCAGTATCTCACCTGTAAAGATAAGTACTTTCACGTTCGGATAGGTCTGCTTTGTTTGGCGACATATCTCTACGCCTACCGTTGTTGAACCACCCAATCCGAGGTCGAGTAGCACAAGGTCGGGTAGGTTCTGCTTAATTAGTTTCCAATAGGCAACTTCGCTTTCAGCCGTTCCGATAATCTCCGCTTCTGGTATTTCGTTTCTAAAGATACCCTCCGTTCCTTTTAATTCCAAGGGTACGTCTTCAACGATAATGACTCTAAACTTCTCCATAGATATATTTTGTTTTATTTTGTTTCTTAATTTGCTTTTGCCAAGACCACATCTATTCTCACTCCCTCTGGTGTCTCGTTAGCTGAGATACCACAGCCACGTTTATTTGTAGCCTCGCCATTGTCGCGGGCAATCTGTCGGCAGATGAAGAACATCAAACGGTCGGCAGATGGTTGGAAGAGGTTGCGACAAGCATCATCAGAGAGTGACAGCGAAGACATGATGACGTGTAAGGTCACGTAACCCGGCTGATGCTCTTCGGCAGTGACCGTCAGTGGTTGGTTATTATTAATAAGGTATAAGATATCAAATAAGTAGGCCAGGAAGACAGGGTCACCATTGATAAGTGGTGACTCAAAGGCTGTCGTCAGTTTTGCAGGGCTCACCAAAGTCGTGATATCCACAGGGCGCGACACAAGTTTCACGGCCTCAATCTGGCTCATAGCCTGCTGACTAAGAATCTGATAGAGCTCCTTGTAATAGATAGCCAACTCGTCAATCGCTTCAAGCTGACCATCAGCTTCGTCGACAAGCTGGCGAATACGTGAAGGATAGTACATTGTCTCGTGTTTCAGCGTAGACAGACAGTTGTCAAGAATACTATTACTAATGTGCAAACGCTCGTTCTCATATTCCACACAACGCACCTCATCTTCGAGTAGTTCGATATCAGACTGGCTCTTCTGGTTCTCTTCCACCGATGCGACAAGTGCCTCCTTAATCTGGTTGACGATGGCCAATAATCGTTCAGGAAATCTGTCGCTCACCCCTTTCTCAACCTCTCTCAGTTTGTTTTCTTCGCTTACATCGCTAAGGAGGATAGTGTTTATCTGTCTTACACGTTCCAAACAGAACTGATAGACAAGGCGGTGACGATAATACATCACGTAATACACTGGTAGGATGGATAGTAGGAAGAGCACGAGAAGGGCCACAGCCACATTCTTATTGGTCTCCGACTTCATCATCATTCGGCAGTATTCGCCCAATGAGTTATCGGCATAACGCTCCTTAAAAAGGTGGGTATAGACAGAGTTATTATATTTATAAAGGTCCCACTCATGTAAGGCAAGTGCCGCAACAGCACTCTCGTTGCGTATATCGAGGATAATTCCATAGTTCATCGGGATACTATCATGATACCATTTAATCTCTGCTGGGACAATAGATAGGCTCCCAAGTCGCTTCATCAGTTCCTTTCCTTTAGGCTGAAGCTGTAGATAGCGTTTATTAAGGTAGTATCGACAAGTATCCGCATAAGCCAACGTCTTACTATATGAACCATTGATATTAGAGAAGTAAGCCGAGTCGGCATAGATAGCCGCAAGGGTGGTGTAATCCTTCTTTACAAGTGCTGCAGCCTTATCATAGGTCCTTGTTGGTCGAGCCTGAGCAGTCAATAAGGAAGCAGTAGCAAGGAGGCAGGCCAACAAGACACGGCTGATACCCTTTGGCAGACGGAAGAAGAAGCGGCTACCCTTGCCTTTCTTACTCTCAACGCCAATCTCACAGATAGCGAATATCTGGCTAATCTTCTTATACTTATTGATGATACCCTTACAATTCATCAGTCCGAAGCCATGCGATGAACTGTCTTTCTGGTCATGAATAGGCTTATGGTCGAAGATATGTTGCTGTTCTTCTTCTGTGAGTCCACAGCCCGTATCGCTAACAGCTATCTCTACATAGTCTGGTGCTTCGGTAGATGTAATCGTCACCTTCCCGCCTTTCTCTGTAAACTTACGGGCGTTATCAGCCAAGGTATTCACCATGAAAAGCGTCAGAACACGGTCGGCTTTGACAATAGCCTTGGTATGCTCTACACGTAGTTCTATACCCTTCATGTAGAAACCCATACGTCCTTTCTTCACGATATCGAACACCTGTTGCACAGGGAAGCTCTCGATGTGTAGCGACAGTCGCCCTTGTCTGAGTTGAATCCACTCTGTGAGTACAGCGTTTAATTCATTAATCTTATCCGTCAACTCCCGTATATAGGTGTAACGTTCAGCCTTTACAGTCTCACTTTCACCGCCCTTCTTGAGTCTTTCTATCTCATGTAACATACGGTCGATGAGGGGGATAACACCGTTTACGAGTGATATCTTAGCCCTTTGTTCAAGGTTCTTACGTTTATTATCAGTGAGGTGTAACTTATTGATATCTAGTTGTTCGGATATCTCTTCATACTGTTCAGCCATCTCCGCCATGTGCTGTTCGTTCTGTTGTCGCCATTGTTCAAGAGGCTGAAGGAGGTCGTCTAACGACCCTTGTGTATCTTTTCTTCTACGGAGGTAATGGAAGAGAACGAGCGACCCCAATACGATGATGATAGAAAGAGCCACAGCAATAATGATGAGGTTAAGCTGTTGTGAGGTGTTTTCTAATTGTTCCGCACGTGAAGTGAGATACCTGTCTTGTCGTGTTTCGTCCTGTAAGTCAAGATAGATATTACGGTTGTAATCACTTTGTTGTTTGTTGTTAATCGCCGAATAAGTCACACTCAACTGCTCACGGATAGACGCAACGAGGTCTGGAGCCTGCTTTATAGCAGGATTGTTGTTTAATGCCTTATTCAGACAAATGATTGCTGAACGATAGTCTTTAATCTGCCAATAGCATGAAGCCAAGGTGCGATAAGAACCTGCCGTCTGATAGACATCCCCATAACGTTGGAAGATATGCAGCGAACGCTGTGCCAAGTTACCTGCAAGGAGGCTATCAGGCATATTATCAAGATTGATGTATTGGAACGAGGGGAGGTTATTGTGCATCAGTGTCTCCCGACTCTTATCGTTCACAATCAGCTCACTGATAGCCTGCAAGGAGTTTGCCTCCCAATAAGGGAAGTTGTGTTGTCGTGCAAGCATATAGCATCTTATGAGATACTCAAACTCCTTTTGTTCAATAGCTTTCTGTGTGTTCGTATTGATAATACCACCCGAGCCGATGTTATAGAAGTAGGCCAACAGCTGTGCTATGTCTGTTTGAATCTCTCCATCAGGGTTTATCTGGTGGATGGCTTTGATAGATGGTTGTTCCAAACCTACATAATAATAATAGGTGGAGGTGACGATAGCAAACTCAGAGCGGGCATAGACCATACGACGACGCTGACGAGGAGAGAGCAGTGCTTCGTCTTCTTCAATACGATGAAGTCTTTTCTGTGCCTTTTCATAGTAGTCGTAGAACTCCTTATTGAGCGACTCACGCTGACAGAGACGCATCAACTGGATATCAGCAACCAGCAGTTCTACCTGGTTATCAGTAATCTTTAATACGGAATCGAGCTTAGCGTTAGCTGCTGTAAAGCGCATCTTCATCAAGTCGACGAAGGCAAGGTTGTTCAGTGCTTCTGCCTTTCCTGCGTCATAGTTCTTCGCTAAGTTATAGGCTTTATTAGCATAGATTGTGACAGAGTCGAGGTTGCGGTAATGGAGAGCGTAGGCCTTGTCATTGTAGAGGTCGACCTCTTTCTGGTTGGGCGAACTACAAGCGACACACAGCAGAAGGAGTAGGCAGGCTACCCATCCTTGTATTTTACCGTATGTTCTTGCTTTCTTCATCTATCTTATAGGGTCTTTGTCGCAGTCAATCTATAATCTAAAGGCAAATTTACAAAACTTTTCTCAAATAGGGGTTAAGCAACTACAGAATTATCTATCATCTTTATTTGACAACATGATTTAGTCGTTCTATGATGGAGACCGTTGCTTTCTTCTTTCTTTCTCGTGGATAATCAAAAAGAGTTGGGTGCATCAGATTGCTGATACACCCAACTCTTTTTTATTCTAAATAATACTGTTCCTCATTTTAAGGATGGCAGAAGAAGAGTATTATCACTTGTGCCATAAATATTCTTAGGAACATACTGAGCGGATAAACAGTTGAGTATCCGACAGCTGGAGCCTCGCTTGAACAGATGGAGTTAGCGTAACCCAATGCTGGAGGGTCGGTATAGGTACCTGCCAACATACCCATGATTGTAAAGTAATTGAACTTATACTTCATTCGTGCGATGGTTCCTACGATAAGAATTGGGATGATGGTGATGAGGAAACCAGTGTAAACATACTTCAAACCGTCTCCTTGTATAACCGTATTCCAGAACCCTGCACCAGCCTTGATGCCCACGGAGGCAAGGAAGAGGGCCAATCCCATCTCACGTAACATCAGGTTGGCTGATGTCGTTGTATAGGTGACAAGACCTATACGATGACCGAAGCGACCTAAGAGAATGGCTATGATCAGCGGACCACCGGCCAAGCCGAGCTTCATAGCTACAGGCATGTTAGGGATGCTGATAGGTAGACTTCCAAAGAGAATACCTACCATGATACCGATAAAGATAGTTGCGATGTTTGGCGCATAGAGGCGTTTCTCGGAGTTACCCATCATCTCTGCAACACGGTTTACATTCTCTTCTGGACCAACAACCATGATGCGGTCGCCAACGATAAAGCGGTGGTTACGACCCGCAAAGAGGTCCATACCTTGGCGGATGATACGTGTCACGTTCACGCCATAGACTGAACGGAAATGTAGATTACCTAAGGTCTTACCATTGATAGAGCTGTTGGTGATGATAATACGGCGACTAATGAGTGGTTGAGGCTGGTCTTCCTCGTGCCAGTCTACCTCAATCTCTGGACCTATGAAGGCTTGGATAGCCTGTGCGTCAACCTCTGCACTAACGATAAGTATCTCATCACCCAATTCAAAGACATTGTCTAATGTAGGAACACTGAGTACGTTATTGTGCATAAGACGTGTACAAACGAAATCGCGGTTGAGGAACTCTGATATTTCTTTGAGCTTTCGGCCTGCGATATAAGCGTTTTGTACCCTCAAATACATGGTGTGAGGTTTTGCATTTGGGTTCTCTGCTTCTTCCTCATTCAGCTTCTCATTCTCTTCTTCGAGGTTTACCTTACAGATATAGCGTATAGCAATTGTTGCACCGATAATACCTACGACACCCAAAGGATAGGCACAGGCATAACCAGAAGTGATGTCGAAATCCATCCCGTTCTTAAAGACGTTGTGTAAAGCCTCATTCGCTGCACCAAGACCAGGGGTGTTTGTTACGGCACCATAGAGCGTACCTACCATCATAGGAAGGCTACTTGAGTCTTTCGTGTCGAAGAAGATAAAGTAGCACGCAAACATCACGAGGATGTTAAGAAGGATTGTCACCGAGGCGAGAATGTTAAGTTTTAGTCCACCTTTACCGAAGCTCTCGAAGAAACCCGGCCCTACTTGTAGACCTATCATAAAGACGAATAGAATCAATCCAAAGTCTTGTAAGAAACTTAACACGGGTAGAGGGCCTGTGAATTTAATGCTTCCGGCTGCAATGCCGACAAACAAAACGAAGGTTACTCCAAGTGAGATACCTCCAATCTTAATCTTGCCAAGTAGTACACCTAAGGCAATGACAATCGAATAAAGCAACACGATATGTGCTACCGTATCCTGTTTTGCTGTTGAGAAAATATCAATTAACCAGTTCATAAGGTATTGTTTAGTGGGTGCAAAGGTAGTGATTTAAAAGAATATAAGCTAATCTTTTATGACAATTTTTAGGACGCTGAAGTTTTTTGTTGGTACAATGTACAATATTTGTAGATGACTATCAATCAGAGTGATAAGAATAGTTAGGATAGAAGGGTAGCCTCCTCTCCTTCCCTTTACACCTGTTTTCTCCTGATAGTCAATAGGTTTTTGTAGACGTATGTAATAGTAGCCTCACTCACAGCCCCTACTGGCCTGCTCCCCAGCCTCTACTAGCCTCACCCCCGGCCCCTCTCCGAATGGAGAGGGGAGTGATTACCGAGTACCCCTATGGGAGGATGTTTCCACGTCTATATAGTAGTTAGCTCATCATTATATAATATATAGTCTCACATCTATATAATATCTCGTTCATCTTCCTCACAAGCCCGTTTATGGTTGATTTCATAGTTTACATTCGTGTTATTCGCGTCATTCGTAGTTCGTACCATCCTCTGTTTTCGTTTGTCATTATGTCATTCTGTCTTCAAGAAAATCATCTATCTCCATTTTTCATTATGTCATTCTGTCTTCAAAAAATCATTTGTCTCCATTTGTCATTATGTCATTCTGTCTTCAAGAAAATCATTTGTCTCCATTTGTCATTATGTCATTCTGTCTTCAAGAAAATCATCTGTCTCCATTTGTCATTATGTCATTCTGTCTTCAAGAATCCCCCTTTCTTCGTCTGTCCCTCTGTTATTCTGTCTCAAAAACTTCCTCTGTCTTTATCCGTCCCTCTGTTATTCTGTCTTAAAACATTCCTCTGTCTTCGTCCGTCTCCCTGTTATTCTGTCTCTCATATATTCTGTCTGTATCGTGTTGAAAAGTCTTGACAATGATGTGCATTAGGGTCTGGGATAAAGAAGGGGGATATGTATAAAAGCGGAGTATGTAACTATCATGTATTCAGATGGTTATAGGTAGCAAAGAAGAAGACGCCTAATAAGCCTCAAGAAGGGCGTCTTCTACATGCAAGAAGGGCATGTTCTTGAAGCAAGAAGAGCGTCTTCTTGAACGCTGACGAGCATGTACAGGGAGGGAGTAGAGCGAAAAAGGTTTACAAGAAGGTCTCTCGGATGATAATAGTAAAGCTTTCTGATACTTATAGTGAGGTTTTCTGACGATTATAGTAAAGCTTTCTGATACTTATAGTGAAGTGTTCTGACGTTTATAACAAAGGATTTAGAAACTTATGACCAAGCCTTTCATGAGTTTAGTTTGTTGCTTATGACAGAGGGTATAGGGTGGGGTAATTAGACAAAGAAATCCCCTTGTTTGTTCGCCGAACAAGTGTTCAGCAACAAACAAGGGGACTTTTTATTTACGTGTTATCGTTCTTACTTAACGCTAATCTTCGCAGCCTTGTTGCCTACACGTACGATGTAGGTACCACGAGCGAGGGAGATGCGAGTGCTGTCGTCAGCAATCTTAGCTTGGTAAACGAGCTTACCATCGATAGTGTAGATAGCTGTTGTAGCATTCTTTGCACCCAGGATATTAATAGCACCATCGTAGAACTGGATCTTAACATCCTTATCTGCACTGACATTATCAATACCTGTTGAAGGAGTGAATGTGATGTAGTTCGTGTGGAGAAGGGCATTAGGGAAGTTATCGTTCGCCATCACACAAACAAGTTTCGTGAAATTACTTGTAAGCTTCAAAGTAGTTACACCATTCTCAACGGTGTACTCGTCGTTGGCTGTAAGCTCTTCACCTTGTAACTGACCATCAACATATTGCACATTACCATCGAACCAGCGGTAGGTAGTAGGCTCACCTCCTACAACTGCCTCAGAGCTGAGATCGACCTTACCATCAACGCACTTAACATCAATTGGGGCCTGAAGGTTGTAAGAGTATTTGTCAAATCGTTTGCCGTTGTTGCTTGGCAATGGCATTGTAGAGAACTTCAGACGGTTGCCAACGACGTTGAGAATTCTAAGGTTGGTATTCTTTGACACATCAACCTTTGTAAGTTTGTTAGCATTCAACCACAACTGCTCTAACTGAGGAAGCTTGTCGAGTGACACGCTTTCGAGGTCGTTATCACTCAAGTCAAGGCTCTCAAGTTTAGGGTTATCAAGCTTGATATCCTTCATCTTGTTGCTTGATAGGTAAGCAAAACCAAGGGTTGGCGCCTTTGATAAGTCGAAGGTCTTAATCTTATTACCAATCAATGAAACTGAGAAAAGCTTTGGGAACGGTGACAAGTCAATGTCTGTCAACTCATTACCATCAAGGTTCAAATCAGTAAGATTTGGTGCTACAGGGAGCTTAATAGATGTAAGTCCTGCATTCGTAACAGCGATAAGCTTTGTTTCCTTCATACCAGTGAAGTCAGCATCGGCCATTTTAACGTTTGAGATACTGAACACTTTCACCTTGTCATCGGCATTAGCAACGAGTACACGTACCTTTGTATTTGCCTTAGACTTAGCTCGGAAAAGCTTGTAAGTCTCTCCAAGTGCATACTGTGTGACGTTGCCATTACCCTCCCATTCGATGTAGACAGACTTATCTGGGGCGTAGCTTGAGAGAGAAAGCGCCACGCTATCAGTCTGGTTGAGCGTTTTGAATGAAGCCAACTCATACTGTGGGAAGGCGATAGGATGAACGTTTGTTGTCTTGAAGACGTTCTGTCCTTCGAAATCAGGGTAGGCAGCATGCGTCATCTCACAATAGATAGAGTCGAGCGCAAGGTTCTTGAACTTAGCAGAACCATCTGTAATGGTATAGTCAGTACCCAACTGTAGAGGCTGACCATTCTTCTTCTTCCATACAAACTGAGTCTTAGCACCATTCTTTGTGATATACTGTTCAGAGAGATCGATACCTGGTGAAGAGGTTGAAATCTGTAGATCGTGCTGCGGAGCATAGATGAAGTTGCCACGAGAAAGGCCGAAGTCGTTAGGCATATTAGCCAATGTGAAATAGTTGCCACTGATGTTCAACTTCTTAACAGGTGCAACGGTTGGTATTCCAATCTCGGTCAACTCGTTGTTAGCAACATTGACGTTTTCTATCAGTTCACTGTGGTTAAGGATAAGACGGGTGAACTTGTTGTTAGAAATATCAAGCATACGCAAGTTGTCGGCATCCTTAAGATCCAGCTTGTTCAGATTGTTATGACTTACATTCAGCTTCGTTACACCATAGATGGTATAGTAGAGCAATGAGTCAACTTGGTTATTACTAATGTTGATATCAGTCAACTTACTCTTATTAAAATAAGATGATGGACCACGGAGATCAACACGTCTTAGCTGATTGTTAGATAAGTCGAGCTTCTCAAGCTTATTGTTGTAAGAGAGGTCAATAGATGGTAGACCTGCGTTCTTCAGCGTCAGTATGCGAAGTTCTGTAAGTGCAGAGAGGTCGATGTTATCAATATATTGACCGTTAGACTCAAGACTTGTTACGTACTTATCTTGTGGAACATATATGATAATGTTACCAGCGCCAGTACGTGTAGTAACGATGTTAGGTGTAGCAGGACGCTCTTCCTTAATCTGGAACGGCTTTGTCTCTCCATTACCTAAGTCAACCTTTACTGTTACAGGATTAGCTGCTGTAGCACCAAGGATACCCACCGACATGTTAACAGGAGAGCCTTCTGATCCAAGACTTGACATTTCAACAGCCTTCACATCCTTACCAAACTCGGCAACAGTCTTCACACGGAAGTTCTCTGTGCGGATAGGATAGTCTCTGAGTCGGCTATTAGTGAACTGAACAAAGACTTCTTCATCAAGTGCTTTCTTCAGGTCGATGACATCACCTACCTTATATGTATCGTTCAACTCCATAGGGTTTTGCTCGTGGTAATACTCAAACCAGTTGCCTGGTTCTGGCAGTGTAGCAAAGTCCATATAGTTATAACGTACGTTGACACTATAGAGTGCAGGGTTCTGACTAACGTCGAGTTTTCTCAAGAGGTTACGGTCACAAGAGAGCGTAAAGAGCTTTGGATTGCTTCTTAAATCAAGCTCCTTCAAGTTATTACCACCACAATAGAAGTAGTAAAGTTCAGGACAATGCGATACATCAATGGTCTCAAACTTCACGTCCGTGTTAACGGTTCCAGAAGAGTGAGAGATATAGAGCTGTGTAATCTTAGGGTTATGGCTAAGATCAAGTGTCTTTACACGAGAGTCACCCACGTTGAGAATCTGCAATTCTGGGTTCTTTGAGAGGTCTACACTTTCAACACTTGTCATGTCAAGGCTC